>Ga0196970_1000169_pt1 | contig 100410 bp, 109 predicted proteins | sample S1v_513CmetaG_FD_148672 | JGI IMG/M metagenome (GOLD analysis project Ga0196970, IMG submission 148672) | Soil microbial communities from Anza Borrego desert, Southern California, United States - S1+v_5-13C | ecosystem: Environmental > Terrestrial > Soil > Desert | place: USA: California...
TAAAGAAGCTTACAAAAAAGAGGTAGAATTACTATCTGGTACTTTAACTGATATAGTTAAAGCTTTTGTACCTGAAGAACAAATCAAACAAGCTCTTGCAACTCCTATTAACTCTTTCAAAGATTATACACAAATCTTAGAAAGACTTGTTAAATCTGTTCCTAATTGGAATAAGGTTCCAGTTGATGTATTCTTAGAATATCAATGGTCTCCATCAGGAGATAATGATAGGACTTTCTTAACACTTCCTAAGAATGTTAAGCATGGTCAATTCATTTCTAAGAGCTATGGTCCTGGATTCAGGGAAGAAAGAACTTCAAGCTCACTTAAATACGTGAATGAGCAAGGAGAAGAACATCCATTCAAGAGAAATGAATGGTATTTAGGCTCAGACTTTGCAAAGCAAACAGGTGTTGGTACTACTGAGACTAACAGCTCAGAAGGTGGAGCTATGCAATCATCTGGAGCTGCATGGTAATAAACCATGTATGGTTACTATAAATATGCACCCTCTGTAACTCAAGAAGAAATTCTTAGTAAGGTAAGTCAGGAAGACATATTCAAAATAGTGATTAAAGAAGATATTATCCTTGATAAAGGTGCTCTATACAGGGCACCTTACAGGGATGATAAACATCCAGATTGTTATTTTGAAAGGTATAATGGAGTCTTGTATTTCAAAGATTATGCAGATTTTGAAGGTAAAGCTTCAAAGGATTGTTTTAATATGCTCGAAAGGTGTTTCAATATCAACTACTATGAGGCATTGAAGTATGTCAATGACTACTTCAATCTTGAGTTAGGTGATAGTTCAAAAGAAGAGATTGGAAATACAGTAGAAGAAAGTAATATACAATACAATAGGAAAAAAATAACTATCACCTTTGCCCCAAGACCATTTTCCAACAAAGATAAAAACTTTTGGGCACAATATGAAATTTCTCGTGATAATCTTGTAGAAGATAAAGTTATTCCTATTACTATGTATAAAAGCATGAGTAGGAAAGGTACACCTTTCTTAGTTAAACCTTTTGATATAGTTTATGCCTATACAGATTTTCCTGATAACAAAGTAAAAATATACAGACCACATTCTCCTACAAAGGAGGGCAAATGGTTTACTAATTGTAACCAAAATGATATAGGTTGTATAAATGCTTTATCTAAATCAGGGGATTTGCTAATTATAACCAAGAGCTATAAGGATTGTAGAGTTCTTAGAAACCAAGGATTAAATTCAGTATGGATACAAAGTGAAGGTGTTATACCTTCAGTGAAAATAATTAAAGACTTATGTGAAAGGTTCACAAATATTGTAGTGTGGTTTGATAATGACCAAACAGGATTAGCAAGAGCAAAAGCTCTGAAAGACTACATCAATGGAATAGTTCCAAATAAAGCCAACACAGTATTTCTTCCACCTAAACTCTTTAAAGAAGAGAACATAAAAGACCCATCTGATTACATAGCATCTAAAGGAAGAAAGGCTCTGAGAGACTTCTTAGTTCAAAAACAATTATTACATGAATCCTAAAGACAAAATTCATCCATCCTGGCAACCTCTAATAGATAATATTCTTGAAAAGGATGAAAACCTAAAAGTATTAAACCAACAGATACTCCCTAATATAAAATATTATCCTAAAGGAGAATATATATTTAATGTATTTCAAATGCCTGTAGAGGATATTAAAGTTGTCATATTAGGTCAGGACCCATATCCAAGAGAGGGTCAAGCAATAGGTTATGCATTTGCAGTATCAAAAGAAACAAGTAAACCCGCATCACTCAGAATAATTGAAAGAGAAATTGGTCATGAAATAGACAAGACCTTATTTACATGGAGAGAACAAGGTGTGTTTCTGTTGAATACAGCATTAACTGTACAAGCTGGAAAAGCTGGTAGTCATTTAGGCTATTGGGACAATTTTATAAGACATGTGATTAATTACATTTCTAATGTAAATCCATGTATATGGTTGTTATGGGGAGTAAAGGCTCAAATATATTACAATATCTGTAATAGAGATGGTAATAGAGTAATAACAGCTCCACACCCTGCAGCAGAGACTTATAGTCCTGGAGCAGGTTTTATAGGAAGTAAATGCTTCCAAAAAGTAAATCAAATCCTTGAGAGTCAAGGTAAAAAGAAAATTAATTTTTAAAAACTATTTATTATGGCTAATACAACAGAAGACACAGCACAAGCTAACACTACAGCAGCTACTTATTTACAACTTATCTCTAAAGATGAGAAACAAGTAAAAGTTGAAGGTCTAACCATTAAAGCTCAAGAGGCTTCATTAGAAGTTTCAAGAGAGATTATGAATCTTAAGTCATCTATAGCTAAGAAAACTACTGAACTTGAGGCATCTAAGAGACAAATCCCTTATGATGTTAGGAGTGAGTACAAACTTACTAATGAGCTTCAAGAACTTAACAATAGGTTAGAGTTTGCTCAAGCTATCAAGTCTGAAAGATTTTCAGATGCTAATATATAATTAGCAATAGTTAAGGGAAGAAACTATACAATATAAAAATTTAAATTTAAATAAAATGAGAAAAGTTAAAATTTATTCAACAGTAGGTACTTCAGGTACAATTGATACTAATGTAAGGACTTTAGGAGAGCTTAAACCTTTACTAAGACAACAAGGTATCAATTATGATGGTATGAAGATGTTAGTTGGAGAAACAAGGAATGAGTTAGGAGTTGATGAGGCAGTTCTGCCTGAAGGAGATTTCAAACTTTATCTAATGCCAGAGAAAACTAAATCTGGAATAGATACTGATGGGATATTAGATGCATTGGATGAAGCTTCTGAAGCTATTGAGACTGCAAGAGCAGCAGTTATCAGAAGTATAAATGATAGACCAGCAACTAAGTCTATGTCCTATGAAGACCAGGAAGCTATGGAAGACCTTAGAAGGCTTGCAGGTGGTGGTTCTTCTTCAAGAAGTAATTCTTGGGATTAATATTAATTAACGGGGCTAATAAAGCCCCGTTTTTCTTTTAATTTACTAAAATATGGATACAAGAGAATTACAATTATCTGGTAAAGCAAGGGATTATGCGTGGATGTTAGAGCAGTTTAACCAAGGTAAGTTAACAATAGGAGGAGTTCCTCTTAATAAAGTACATTTTGATAAATTAAGAGTATTTATTAAAGTTGCTAATGAAATTTATGAGAATGCTTGGGATTTAGAAGTACTGCTTTATGGTAATAATATAGAAATCAAAGGTTTAGTTATTCATTTTCCTGAGATTACCATAAGAAATAGAAGTAATAGGAGACATACTATAAAAGATTTGTTTGTAAAGTTACCTTTTTCTATTAATGGAGATACACTAAAAGTAAACTCACCTCAAGGTGGTAGAACCACTTGGACTCATGCAGAATGGAGTTCAGATTATTCACATAGTCACTTATCTGGTATTAACAAAAGTTCAGGAGCACTCCCGCTTTATTCAGGCTTCTGTACAGGTTCAGGACATATTAATGATTATATAGCTGATATTTGTAGTGGAGAATTTTCAGAAGAGCTTGTTACAAGCTTATTAGTACAAATAATGGGTCTTGCCTCTTATGAATCAATAGAGGGAACTCCTTATAGAACTATGTCAAGTATTTATGATAGAAGTGTTTCAAATGGTTCATTTTATATGGCACGAGATGCATATAAAACACTATATGATTTGCTTATGAACCATTATAAACATTATACAAAAGAATTACCTCCTATAGAATTTGGTGTAGAAACAGGTAAGTATTTTGTCAAAGATAATGATAAGTTTGATGAGTTTTTAAACTCTGTACCACTTACCCATGAGCAGAAACAAAGATATTTAGCTTTTATAGATAATACAGGAACTGCGTGGAGATATGGAGCCTCTCCTACTGGAACTACAGTAGATACAAGCTTATATACTCCATATATTTTTAGAAGTCAGGAATATAGTGCTAACATAATATATCAAAGAAGAGAAGAAACAGAGGTTGAGTATAAAGTACACCCTCAAATTAGAAATCAAATAAAAAAGGAGATTGAATATGAAATCAACAGGAAAACAATTAGAAAGAGTACAATTGACAGATACACAAATAAAGCTAGTGATGCCAGAAAGAGTGCTAAACCAAGTAAAGTACCTGTGCAGGCAAATAGCTAAGGTAGAGTGGTCAGGAGTACTTTTCTATTCTGTAGAAGGTTCTATTAAAGAACCAGGTAAGATGGTACTTACCATAGAAGATATATTACCAATGCATAAAGGTACAAGTGCTTATACTGAATATACTTTTGATGAGAGGGTAGTAGACTATATGATGGATAATGAAGTAATGGAAAAAGGTTGGAAAATGGGTCATGTGCATTCCCATAACACTATGGGTGTATTCTTCTCAGGTACTGATTGGAGTGAATTAGAGGATAATGCTCCTAACCATAATTTCTATCTGTCATTGATAGTAAATAACTTTATGGACTTCTGTGCTAAAGTGTGCTTTATAGTAGATTGTGATGAGAGTAAGGAATTTAGTTTCTCAGGTAAAGATGAGAATGGCCAAAGATATGTTTATACAACTGAATCCTATGGGGTTCCAGATAAAAAGTTAGTTGTTTATGATTGTGCTATAGAATCCCCTAAGAATGAAATAGTAGTTGATGATAGTTTTGCTTCTAAAGTGGACCACATCATAGCAGAAGCTGAAAGAGTAACTGCCAGAACTACATTAACAACTGGAACTACAAGCCTTAAGAACTTTTTAGATAAAGAGAAAGGAGAGAATAGTAGTGTGGGAAAGTCTGGTACGCACCAGAGGAATGGAACGAATACTGGTGGTAAGAAAGGTAAAGGATGGTCAAGATGGCAAGACCAAATGGATGCATGGTCTGATAAATCTTGGCATCAAAAGATTGATGATGAACCTAAAGAAGAGATTAAAGCCTCTAAGAATTTTAAAAATGGTGGTCCTAATAATGAAGATGTTCTTTTGATGCATGTAAGTGATAGAGCTTATATTGATGCTATTGAAGCATTTTCAATGTATGTAGTAAATGGTGGTAATTCTACTGAAGAGTATGGAGACATAGATGATATTACAGAAATGTATATGCAACATAAAGTATCTGGAAAAGCTTTAGCATCCCATATATTAGAAAACTATTCTGATATGTATGATGCATTCTTTGAAAAGCTTGAAGATAGGGATGATGCTAAACTATTTATAGATATTACAAAAGACCTTATAGATAATTTAGAATCTGAATGTGAAGTAACATTGTTGCCACAACAAGTAGAATTAATAAGACCTGTTATATTTGCTTTAGAAAATATGATAAGAACTTTTGAGGCAGCAGCTGAAGGAAAAAATAAAATGATAATATAATATGACAGAATTACATTCAAGTAGATTTAAAGATGCTCCATGGTTTCCTAAAGAGGAAACTTATGTAGTAATTGGAGGTTCAGGAGGAATAGGTTCGTGGTTAACTATATTACTTGCCAGAGCAGGATTCCTACCTATTATATATGATTTTGATACTATTGAAGAACATAATATAGGTGGGCAACTTTTTGGTAAGAAACATATAACTATGGCTAAAGTAGATGCTCTTAAAGAAATTGTAAAAGAGTTTACTGATACAGAAGTTACTGCAAATAATGAGAGATATACTTCAGAAAGTATGTCACATCACTATGTATTCTCTGCTTTTGATAATATGAAAGCAAGGAGAGATATGTTTGATGCATGGAAAGCTTATGTAAAAGAATATCAGGAAGAGAACTTAGATAAAGAAAATTATCAGGTTCCTGTATTCATAGATGGTAGGCTTACTATGGAACAATTAACTATCTTCTGTGTTACACCAGATAAGGTAGAGGAATATGAGAAACATTTATTTGATGATTCTGAGGTTGAGGATGCACCATGCACTCTTAAACAGACATCACATAGTGCAGCTATGATAGCTTCACATATGGTAGGTTTCTTTACAAACCATATGGCTAATAATGCTGTAGGGGAAGATGATAGAGCATTACCATTTAGGTGGGAATACTTTATACCAATTAATTATATAAATGAAGAATAATGATAATGAATAGAATTAGTGATATAATTCATTTTAGAATGCCTTTTAATAGGGTAGGTAGTCATCCTGAAACAGGGAGAAGAACAATGTTACCTGGTTTCCCTGAAGAAGATTTTAGAACTGGATTAATAGGAACTTCCGACTGTAACACATTTATTCCAATCATTGCTTTAATGAATCATACTTTATTAGAGTTTGAAGATACAAAGGTAATAGAGTATTCTATGCCTATCTCAAGTCATGTATATAGTGCTACCAGACAATATAATACATTATTAGATGGTTTAGTGAGGGCTTCAAGACCAGTAAAGTTTGATTACAGGCTACAAGGTGTTTCACATACTTTATATGCTCATAGAGGTGTATTGTATAGTCAAGATGGCAAGATATTGATGTGTCTTGCTGTTGATAGAGATTATGGTTTCACAATACCAATAAGTGAGTCAGAGCCTAATATAGAAATGGATACTACTAAATTTCTGTTGTTCATGACATCAGATTTTGATGCACCTGAATATAAAAATGTTAAAAAAAAGCTTGAATCTTTATATGTAGAGAAATGTAAAGCTCATAACATTGATATAGTATATACTTCAAGGGTAGAACAATGGTTATTTAAAAATAACTTTAAGGTACCTGCATTCAAAAGTGTGATAGAAATGAATAAACATCTTAAAGAGGAAGTTCCTAAAAATCTTTTAATGGTTTAAGGAATATGCAAGAAGAAGAAAAAAGAAAAAATTACGGTAAAACAAACAAGAGGAAAGGTAGTGATGCTGAAAGAGTTTATGCAAAACTATTTAGAGACTTAGGATTTACCCATTGTAAGACAGCAAGGCTTGGTTCCAAGTTACATGATGATGCAGGTATAGATTTAATATTCTTACCTTTCAATGTACAAATCAAAGCTGGAAAGCAAACTGGTCTTAATCCTGGTAGAGAATTAAGGAGTATGCAAGATAAGATGGCTATTTTATTTCCCCCAACCTCTAGTGAACATTCTTATCCTAAATTAGTAATACACAGGAGAGAAGTAGGTTCAGGTAAAAGAAGAGGAGAATTTGATGATTTAGTTACTATGACCTTTGAGGATTTTGTTAAACTTATAAACAAGATTGAGAAATGGTAAATCATATCACAGAATACTTCGAAGATAGCTCTGTATCTCAGTCACAGTTAAAACTGTTATTATCAGGTAGTCCAAGACTATTTAATAATATAAGAGAACCTGAGTTATATTTTGAAGAAAAGAAACATTTCACTATAGGTTCTGCAGTAGATTGTTTACTTACTCAGAGTAATGAAGAGTTTAGAAGACAATATCATGTAACTGAATTAGAGAATAAACCTACTGATATCATGATGAGTATAATCAATAGAGTATTTGATAGCTTACCACCAGGTAGATATCACCCTATTACTTCTATTGAGTATAAGCAGGCTATAATAGACTCAATACATGAACATGATTATAGGAGAACATGGAGTGATGATGTAAGATATTCTAAAGTTTGTGAGCACTATGAATATTGGGATGAATTAAGGAACTCTCAGGGTAAGATAATATTATCAAATGATGAATATTCCATAATATCTCAAATAGTTATGTCTCTCAGGACTTCTGAATATACTTCAGAATATTTCCAAGAAGGTAATGATATAGAAGTAATGTATCAGGTTCCTATTTATTGGGAGTATGATGGTGTAAGATGTAAAGCTTTACTTGATATGGTTAGGATTGACCATAAAGCTAAGACAATACAACCTATTGATATTAAAACATTAGGAGATTATACAATTAATTTTCCTAAATCTGTAAGACAAAGAAGATATGATATTCAGGCAGCTTTTTACTCAGAAGCTTGTGTAACATTAAAAAATACCTTAAATTTGTGGGAGTATAAGATACTCCCATTTAAATTTCTGGTGGAATCTACTATAGAACCTGGAACACCTTTAGTATTTACCTGTGACTATGACTTGTACAAGACAGGTAGATATGGTAGTCCAGAGGTAGAGGTTTCAGGAGTTGTAATAAGGCAAGAGATTTTTGGTTTTGAGCATTTAATTAGATTGTATAAGTACCACCAGAGTAATGGATTTGAGAAAGATAAAAGAGTTGTTGATAATAATCACCATTTCTTTATAAACTGGAATGGTATTATAAATTAAAATTAAACTACTATGCAAATACAAAGTGGGAAGTTGTATGAGAATAGAACCTGGAAATATCTTTATCCTTGCTTAAAATACTATGGAACTGAACTGATAGATTACTTAGGAAACTTTTTCAAATTAGCCGTAGGAATAGGTGACTCTAATGTAACCACAGAAGGAAATTGTATTTTTATACTAATTGATACAAATATTAGACTTGTTACGGAAGGTGATGTAGCTTCTTATAAAAGAAGGTTCTCCAAATTTTTAGACTGGATAAAATATCAAGACTACTATGTTACTGATTATGTATTCACAGGACTTGATAGGACAGAGAAACATATGGTAGTATTAAAATTACCAGAAGTACACAATAATACATATCTATCTTTTATTAGGGGTAAGTATAGTGATATGTATAGTAAGGAAGATATAGATACTTATTTTAATATATTACCTAATAAAGTAAATAATCCGAATGTAACAATAAGAAATGAAAGAGTAAAACAAGTAAAATCTATATTAAAAAAGGATAAGGAATTGGTTCCAGTGTTTGTTGAAAAAGTGAACAGAGAGTTCAGAACTACTGTAACAGTAGAAGATTTCAAAGATGCAGAATTGGATTTTCCAATTAATCTAAGTGAAGAGATATTTAATTATAAGGGTTGACAAAAAGTCAACCCTTTTTTATTATGGAAGAAAAGGAAAAAGAAAAAGGACTAAGGTTTGACCAGGGTAAACTTAGATACGACCTTGTAAATACTTTTGCACATGAACAAATGGTAAGGGTATTAACGTATGGTGCAACTAAGTATTCCGATAGGAACTGGGAAAAGGGAATGGAATGGAGCAAAATTATAGGGCCTTTAAAAAGGCATATAGCTGCCATAGAGAAGGGAGAGGATTTTGATATAGACCCTACATGTCCAGAGTGTGCAGAAAGTACACAAGAGAAGTGGATATGTACTAAGCACTCAGGGTTATTACACGCTGCACACGTGGCTTGTAATGCACATTTCCTGACAGCTTACTATAAAATATTTCCTCAGGGAGATGATAGACCTCATAGGTATTTAAATATGCCAAAGATAGGACTTGATATTGATGAGGTACTGTGTAACTGGATAGGACATTGGGCTGCTACTCAAGGTATAGACCAACCTAAGTGTTGGCATTTTGATAGGGAACTATTAGACAAGTTTGAGAGAATGAAAGGAGAAGATAAGTTAGATGAATTCTATGCTAATCTACAACCTTTAATAGGCCCTGAGGAATTGCCTTTTGAGCCTCATTGTTATATAACATCAAGACCTATAGATACTAAGATTACTGAGGAGTGGCTTGATAAACATGGATTTCCTGCAAGGCCTGTATACACTACAGCTGTAGGACAATCTAAAGTAAAGCTTGCTCAGGATGCTGGTGTAGAAATATTTGTAGATGACAACTATGATAACTTTGTAGCTCTTAATAATGCAGGTATTTGTTGTTTCCTTATGGATGCACCTCATAATCAAAGGTATAATGTAGGTTATAAAAGAATCAAATCTTTAAAAGAATTGATATAAACAAAGATTTTAAAAAAACAAATTTATGAATTGGTTTTTACTACTTACCTTTGTAGGTGTAATACTCCTTGTAAGATTTATTGTCTTAGGGAAACCTAAGTTTGATTATGATAAAGAGAATAAAACTCTTTATCTATGGTACTCTATTGGCAGTAAATATACGAGAAGAGGTTACAGAACGTATGTAAAACTATCAATATAATTAATTCAAATGGGAAGTGAATTATTAGAGTATTTTAAAGGAGATGAATTAGCTGCAAATGTGTGGCTAAGTAAGTATGCTATTGAAGGAGAAAAGACTCCTGATGATATGCATAAGAGATTGGCAAGAGAGTTTAGTAGGGTAGATGATAATTACCAAAGTTTAGAAGAAGGTACTAGTAATCCTATTCAATGGAACAGCTTGTCTCATTATGGAAGACATAGAGACCATCTTACAGAAGATAGAATCTATGAGCTATTCAAAGATTTTAAATACATTATACCTCAAGGGAGTATAATGTCACAGTTAGGAGCTCCAAGTATTGGAAGTTTATCTAATTGTTTCGTAATTGGGCAACCACAAGATTCTTATGGAGGAATATTCCAAAAAGATGAAGAGATGGCTCAACTTATGAAGAGAAGGGGAGGAGTTGGTATAGATTTATCTACACTAAGGTGTGAAGGTACCCCAACAACTAATGCTGCTAAATCCTCTACAGGACCTGTATCATTTATGCACAGATACTCACATACAACGAGAGAAGTAGCACAAGAAGGAAGAAGAGGAGCTCTTATGATATCTTTAGATGTAAGACATCCTGATGTATTAAAATTTACTAAGGTTAAAAGAGATTTATCACAGGTAACAGGAGCTAATATATCTATCAAGCTTAATGATGAATTCATGATAGCTGTAGAGAATAATGAGGATTACTGGTTAAGATTTCCTTGTACAGAGGAACTATGGTTTGCTTCAGATGCTAGAGTAATACCTTATAATGAGCTAATAACTCAGCAACAAGATGAAACAACTGTTCACTTTAAAAGGATTGAAGCTAAAGAGTTATGGGATGAGATTATCAAATCTGCACATGGAGTAGCTGAACCAGGACTTATGTTTTGGGATAGAATGGTTAATTACTCACCTGATGGAGTTTATCCTCAGTTTAGACAGGTAACTACTAATCCTTGTTCTGAGATAGGTATGCAAGCTTATGATGCATGTAGATTAATAGCATTGAATTATTTTTCATTTGTTAAAAATCCATTTACTAAAGATGCTTATTTTGATTTTGCAGAGTTCTATAAAGTGAACTACGAAGCAATGAGATTAAGTGATGACTTAATTGATTTGGAGATTGAACACATTGATAGAATACTTGATAAGATTGAGAATGACCCAGAATCTCCCGAAGTTAAAATGGTAGAATATGCTCTTTGGATGAAAATTAGAGAGACTGCTCAAGCTTCAAGAAGAACAGGATTAGGGTTTACAGCATTAGCTGATACTTTAGCTGCATTAGGTCTTAAATATGACTCAGATGAAGCTTTAGAAATGATTGATAGAATCATGGCTAAGAAGATGCAATCTGAATTAGATTGTAGTATTGATTTAGCTATACTTAGAGGTACATTTGAAGGATGGGATAATGAAGTTGAGTATGATTTATCTGTAGATACTCCTGGTAGGTTTAGTAAAGGTTATGGTAGAAATGAATTCTATAGATTTTTACAGAGTCAGTTTGATGAGCAAGCAGAAAGAATGCAGAAATATGGTAGAAGAAATGTATCATGGAGTACTGTAGCACCTACTGGTACTGTAAGTTTAATGACTCAAACTACTTCAGGTATGGAACCTTTATTTATGCCATTCTATATGAGAAGGAAGAAGGTTAATCCTAATGATGTTGGTATTGGAGCAAGAGTAGACTTTGTAGACCAGAACGGAGATACATGGCAAGAATTCCCTGTAATACATCCCAAGTTTAAACAGTGGATGAATAAGACATGGGATTATAATGAAGTTATGTTTGACCAACTAAGTAAGGAGAACTTACAAAGTGCATTTGAACAATCCCCTTGGTATGGTTCTACAGCAAATGATATAGATTGGATTAAAAGAGTTGAGATACAAGCTATTATACAGAAGTATATAACACATTCTATTAGTTCCACTATTAATCTACCTAATGATGTTAAGGAAGAAGAAGTTTCAGAAATATACTTAGAGTCATGGAGAAAAGGTCTAAAAGGTATCACAGTATACAGAGATGGTTCAAGAAGTGGAGTTCTTGTAAGCTCAGAGGCTAAAGATAATGTAGAGATATTCCAATATCATGATGCACCTAAAAGGCCTAAAGAACTTGATGCAGAGTTATATGTAACTAATGCTAAAGGTTCTAAATTCACTATTATAATAGGACTTATGGATGGTAAGCCTTATGAAGTATTTGGATATGATTATGCTCCTGAAGATGGTAAACCAAGGAAGGGAACTTTAGTTAAGAAGAAAAAAGGAACTTATGAATTTGTAAATGGAGATGGGCCTCATTCTATTTCAGGAGAAATGAGTGATGAACAAGCTGCTATTACAAGATTAGTTTCAACATCATTAAGGCATGGAGCTGATATTAAATTTATTGTAGAACAGTTAGGTAAGTGTGATGGAGATTTATTTTCATTCACTAAAGCCCTTGCAAGAATACTTAAGAAATACATTCCTGATGGAGCAAAAAGTACTGTTAAATGTAATGATTGTGGTTCAGAAAATGTTATCTTTGAGGAAGGATGTAACAAGTGTTTAGACTGTGGTTCAAGTAAATGTGGTTAATGATGAGAATATATAAATACATGGGAGTAGGCTGTTGGGTCTACTCCCTTTACTTAAAAGAAGGATATGAAAGTAAGGATAAAGAAATTAAATGAATCTGCTATAATTCCACAATATGCTAAACCTGGAGATGCAGGTTTAGATTTAGTTGCTACTTCTTATAAATATGAGAATGGTAATTTTGTATATGGAACTGGATTAGCAGTAGAGATACCAGAAGGTTATGTAGGATTGGTATTTCCAAGAAGTAGTATATCTAGTAGACCTATGAGTCTATCTAATTCTGTAGGTGTAATAGACTCAGGATATAGAGGAGAAATAATGCTTAAGTTTGACTCATCTCATGATTATTATCTTATAGATGGTATGCCTAAATATCATGGTGTATATGAGGAAGTTGAGGAAGGAGCTCCTTTAGAGATTTATAAAGTAGGAGATAAAATAGCACAACTAATAATCATACCTTATCCTAAAGTAGAGTTTGAAGAAGTTGAAGAACTATCTGAAACTGAAAGAGGAGTAGGAGGATTTGGAAGTACGGGTGGTCAATTTGACCATCTGAAGATTTACAAATAATAATAGGGGGAAGTTTTACTTCCCCTTAATTTTAATAATTAATAAAAAATGCGATGAGTGAAGACTTTTTAATTAGAAGAAAGAAGACATGGAAAGAACATCTATTCTTCTGGGGAGCTATAGTGCTAGTACTATTATTAGCAATAAGTATAGCTTTAAATGTAAAGAGAGCTGATACAATTAATGAGCAGCAAGGTCTTATTGAAGCTCTTAATGATACAGTATTTGTGTGGAAAGATAAGCAAGGAAGAACTCATGCTAAGATAACTACTATACAGACAGCTAAGACTGGTACTTTTACTGATATTAATAGTAGTAACCCTGAAATAAAGGAATTACAAGAGTTAGTAGAGAAGTACAAAAGTGAACTTAAGAATAGAGGTACAGCCACTATATTCAAGAGTGTAACAGTATATGATACTATTAAAGTAGTTGACAATTCAGCAATTATCAAAGATGCAGTAGAAGGAAAACCTTTTGTACTCAGAGATAGTATTGATAATAAATGGATAACAGCAAAATGGGGGTTCACTGATAATACAAGTGAATTTAGTTTAGAAACAAGAGACCAGTATTCAGTTATTATAGGAGAAGAGTCACAAGGTTGGTTTAAATCCAAGAAACCTTTTGCTGAGGTTATATCAGAAAATCCTTATAATGAATTAAAATCTGTTAGGGCTTATCAAGTTGTAATACCTAAGAAAAGGATACAAATTAGACCTGGTCTTTACGCAGGTTATGGAGGTACATTAATAGAAGGAGTGGTAAAAACAGGTGTACAAATAGGTGGAGGAATAATTATAACTTATTAATATGAAGAATAGGATAGTATCTAGGAATAAAGAAGAATTTGACTTGGTGTTAATAGTTTTAGAAAATGAAGGGTGGAGATGGTACTCAGGAGACTTACCAACTGAACTAGGGGATGGATACTGGAACACAGGTAAAGACAGTATTACTTTAAATAGTAATAAAAAAATTACCTTGGCCTCTCTACCAAGTTCTAGCTATAATAATATTGAGGCACAAACATTTTTAAGAAGTTATTTAGAAACACCTAATCTTGAGGTCTTTATACCAATACCAAAAGAAGAGGAACCTAAGGGAAAGATGATGGATGTACTTGAGTTTGTTCACACTATAGACCCTAACTTTTTAGGTAAGTGGAACATGTATGAACAAGTTATGAAAGGAGACCCTCAAGATTTAGTAGGTAAATTTATACATGTACTTCCAGAAAGTAAAGCTCCTTTTATTCCTAAAGGGAAGTATGAAATAATGGGAGTGCATAATAATCAACTTGTTACTGACAGGGGTTATACACTAAAATATTCTAACTTGTATGAAAATGCTGTATTAAGTGAATATTATAATGAAATAAAAAAAATATGATAATAGATTTTGATATTAGAAGTGGTTTCGGAGATTTTGAACATTATAAGATGTCTAAGTTTCCTGATGGTTCAATTAAATTTCAATTAAAGGTAGTTTATGATGACTCAGATTGGGATGATTATTACATTGAAGGAGTAAATATTATTACTACTCTGAGAAACTCAGATGATATACTAGCTTTAGGATTGGTAGCTCAACAACTTAATTATAGTTATGGATTACCTATAGACTGTTACATTACTTATATGATGTACCAACAAGATGATAGGAGATTCTCAGAAACTGAAAGTTTTGGATTACAATTCTTAGCAGATATACTTAATACATATCCTATCAGGACTTACACAGTATTTCATCCACATAGTGATAAAGTAGAACTTATAAGAGATATTAAGATAATAGATAACACTTCCTTTGTAAAAGATGTTACTTGGAAACTTAAGCATAGTAGACCTTCTATTGTTCCTTTAGTATGGATTATACCAGATTCAGGGGCATTTAAAACTCAATTCAAACAAATAGAGAAACTTAATCATAGGGATTTTATTACATGTATGAAATCAAGAGACCATGAAACTGGAGAGATTACTACAGTAGTTAATACAGATGATTTAGAAGGTAAGGATTGTTTTATTGTAGATGATATTTGCTTAGGTGGAGCAACCTTTATAGGTATTGCTGAGGAGTTAAAGAAAAAGAATTGTGGTAAATTGTATCTTATTGTATCTCATGGAGTATTCAATAAAGGTATAGAGCATTTACTTGAATATTTTGATGTAATTCACACTACGGATAGTATTTGTACTTTACCTCAATCTGATAGATTAAAGATACACAACTTATGAAAGAGTATAGGAAACTAATGCAAGAAGTTTCTAAGGATAAAAGATTTGAGCTCATTAAGACTACTAATAAACCCACTGTAAAGCTGGTACACATAGAGTCTAGTGAGCTTTATTCTATACATCCAGGAGATAATGCAGTAAGGCCATTAAGAAATTGGATAAGAAAATTTGATTAAGTTATAGGAATATATCATGGAATTTGTTATCTTTGTAGTCTAATTTTTAGATTATGAAAGAACAAATTTTATTAGGCACATTACTCGGACATGCTTATATAGGTAAACTTCAAGGTAGAGCAAAATCTTATTCTATTAAGTGGGAACATTCATTAGAACAAGAAGAATATGCTCTGTGGAAAGCAGAAAATAGTTTAGATAATTACTCTATTTATAAAAGAAGTAGATTAGACAGTAGGACAGATAACACTTATCATTCTATTATTTGTTATTCTACTAAAGATGATTACAAAAACTATAGAGAATTATTTTATGAAGATAAAAAAGAGGTAAGTCAACAAATTCTTAATTTATTACAACCCTTAGCTATAGCAGTGTGGTTTATGGATGATGGTAACTTATATTACAATAGTAATAATTGTCATTTAACTTTATCTGTAAATGGTTTTAGTAGAGAATCTGTAGATAGAATAATAAACTATTTTCAAACAAAATATAATATTAATTTTAAAAAAGCTGGTAAAGCTATAAGACTTACATCTGTGCAGCAAGTTTTATTATTTGAATCATATTTCAAACAATATTATCATTCTTGTATGGAATATAAGACATTAGCTTATCAAAAACAAAAATATAAAGATGGAAAAAACTAAAAAAGGTAGAACACTTTGTGTGGGTGACATCCATGGTAATTATAAAGGCTTAATGCAAGCTTTAGAACGAAGTAATTTTGATTATGAGAAAGACACATTAATCTCTGTAGGAGATGTAGTAGATGGTCATTCTCAAAGTTATGAAGTAGTTGAGGAACTATTAAAAATAAAGAATCTAATTGCTATTAAAGGTAACCATGATGATTGGTTTAATGAGTGGATACAAACAGGAGAGAGTCCAGCAAGATGGATGCAAGGACAAAAAGCTACAGGTGAGTCTTATTTAAGGCAACAACATCCAGATGATTTCTATCTATATGACTACTCAACAGGTCATGCAAGAGTTAGGATGAATAATACTTATGTACCTGAGAGTCATCAAATCTTTTTTAAACATCAGATATGGTACTACTTAGATAATCAAAATAGACTATTTGTACATGGTGGGTTTAATAGACATGAGAAACTTGAAGAACAAGACCCATTTATATTTTGGTGGGATAGAGATTTATGGGGACAAGCTCTCTCATGGGAAGCTATGTCTATTACAGATTTACCTGGACATGCTCCAGGTTATAAACCTAAATTTAAGATGGTAGGAGACTTTAGTGAAGTATTTATAGGACACACTCAAGTTCAATTTTGGGGAGAGAGTACACCTATGAAAGCAGCTAATATCTGGAATCTTGATACAGGTGGAGGATGGCATGGATATATAACAATAATGGATATAGATACTAAAGAGTTTTGGCAAAGTGATGATGCTAAAAGTTTATATCCAGAATTTAAAGGAAGATAGTTATGGAATATACAAGGAAAAGTACAGAAGGTCTTGGAGGAGCTTTGTCAATATTAAGAGAAAGATTAAGACAATCAGATGTAGAAAATTGGACTCCTGAACATGATGATAAATATACAGAAGGACAACTTATAAGAGCTGCAATGGCTTATGCCTCTGGTACTATTTTATTCTGGCCAGAAGATTGGGATAAGGGATGGTTTAAACCTACAGATGAGATAAGAAACCTTGAGAAAGCAGGAGCTTTAATAGCTGCTGAAATTGACAGACTTAAAAGATTAGAAAATGGTAAAAACATATAAATTCTATAAAGAAGAAGATAACAGGTGGTTTATTGATTTACCTGAGTGGATAGAACAAGGTGGAGACAAAGATGCCTTAGAGATGATACTTGGTGCTGATACATTCTTAGAAATACTTTCTAAAATGACACATGAAGTACATGTAACATTTTCTGATGAACCATTTGAGGGTTATTTATATGAATTGGACAAAACTGCTGAAGATGAGTTAGGAGCTGAGTACTTAGTATTAAGCCCTTTAATATATCCATTAGAAGTATGGTTATGTCCAGTAACTCAATTTGTATTTGGTAGGTTTCCTGATAAAATCTATTTAAGATGATAAGAGATATAATGGGAGAACCTTTACAAGAAGGAGATTTAGTTTTAAGAGCCATACATTCCCGATATAGTTTACATACTATAGTAAGATTTACAAATAACAATATAGTACTGTCCTGTCAAAGAGGAACAAATACTTATAGAGACTGGAGGGGAATAGAAAGAACATGGTCTTATATGATGTATAGTACTACAGTTGAGCAACATAATGATACATTTTATTATAGTAAGGCTATGGCTCCATATGGATTAATTAAATATAGAAGATATGACAGCGAAAGAATTTCTGATTAAATATCCTATGTCTGTATCAGGAGATTGGATAATAAGAGCAATGATTGAGTTTGCTAAACTCAAAGTTAAAGAGGCTTTGGACCAAGTTTATGAAGAATCTAAACATGGAGACCAAGAACACCAGGATTGGTTAAGAGATAAGTTTAATTCTTATAATTATAACAGTATAATATGATAATAGGATTTACAGGAACAAGGTCTGGTATGTCTGAGAGACAGAAAGATTTTTTGAAAAGGCTTATAGAACAATTACAACCTATAACAAAAGTTCTTCATGGTGGTTGTATAGGAGCTGATATGGAATTTCATGAGATATGTAAGGATTACACACGAGAAGTATATCCAGGACATTCATCAAGTAATCCATTAGATTTATCTAATAGAGGAGATTATAAAGATGCCGATGTTATACATTCTTCTCAAACCCATTTCAAAAGGAACAGGGATATTGTAGATAGCTCAGACATACTAATAGGCGCTCCTTACAGTGATATAAAAACAGGTGGAACTTGGTATACTATAAAATATGCTACAAAGCTATGGTTAGCAGGAGGTAGTAACAAAATAATAATTTTAGATAGATGATACAAGTGATAGGTAGAGCAATAAAGAAACCAGTTGAGATAAATTGGTTCAGATGGAATGGGTTTAGTCAAACCCATGGTAAAGAGTTAATGGAGTGGGTACAATCTTTTGGAGTAGATTTTACAGAACATTTTGTATTAAATATTGAGAAAAATATTCTAACAGTTAATACACTTGAAGGAGTATATTATAATATACCTAAAGGATATATTATAATAAGAGGTGTAAAAGGAGAATTTTATCCTTGTGATGTAGAAATTTTCAATGAAACTTATAATATTATAGAAAATAATGTTAGTAGATAGTATTGGTAACAGGATATACAGAGAAGAAGATAATTTATATCTTCTTCTCCAATCTGAAGTAGTACCGAGGAAATTAGGAGAGATTGATTCTTATAATAAGACTTTGACTACTTATAGAGAATATGATAAACATCTGTTTAGAAAAACTAATTCCTTTGGATTTAATTCAAATTTATTAGAGACAGCCACACTATTTAATAAGATAATACTTAACACTGACAGAGATGAAGCTTTTGTAATTCCTGTTAGTTATATACTTGAGAATGGAGAATACTTATTCTTTAGACAACAAGGTTTTGAAAAACAAATATTTATAAAATTGGAACAAATAAATAAATTTAAAATATGAACAGTATGTTATTAGCAGATGGGTATAAACTATCCCATGCACCACAGTATCCAGAAGGAACAACATTAGTATTTGATAATTTTACTCCGAGAGGAGATAAGTACGCTCCTATAGCAGCAAAAGGAAGTGTAATAGTATTTGGAACACAACTCGCATTTCAACAAGTACATGAGCATTTTGCTCAGAATTTCTTCTGTTCAGCAGAGAGATTGATATTTGAAGACCATCCGAGACATGTTAAGGCTTTAAAGAACAGAGTAATATCTACTCTTAAAGAAGAGTTTGATATGTATTTAGGTACTGACTATGATATGAGTCAGATTGAAGCTTTATGGGACTTAGGTTATTTACCTATTGAGGTTAGAGCTTTGGATGAAGGAACTAAGTGTCCTATTAAAATACCTATGTTAACTATACATAATACTCATCCTGACTTCTATTGGGTTCCTAATTTCCTTGAGACAATCTTAAGTAACTTACTATGGAAACCTATGACATCAGCAACTATAGCTCATGCTTATAGAAGAATACTTGATAAATGGGCTTTAAAGACTACAGGTAGTACAGATGGAGTTGATTTCCAGGCACATGATTTTAGTATGAGAGGATTAGACTCTATAGATGCTACAGTAAGTTCTGGATTAGGACATCTTACCTCATTTAAAGGTACAGATTCTTTACCTACTTTATGGGGTGCAAGAAAATACTATGATGCAGAAGGTATGGTAGCAATGTCAGTACCTGCAACAGAACACTCAGTAATGTGTGCTGGTGGTAAGGGAGATGAACTTCAGACTTATAATAGATTACTTGATTTGTATCCTACTGGAATAGTTAGTATCGTATCTGATACTTGGGATTTATGGAATGTTATTACTGTAATATTACCTAAACTCAAAGACAAAATACTTGCAAGAGATGGTAAGTTAGTAATTAGACCTGACTCAGGAGACCCAGTAGATATTCTATGTGGACTTGATGGTTATGACCTTGAAGATATATCTGATAAGGTATTTGAATCTCCTGCTTATAAAGGAGTGATAGAATTACTATGGGATATCTTTGGAGGTACTATTAATGAACAAGGATATAAAGTATTAGATTCTCATGTTGGTGCTATATATGGTGATTCAATAACTTTACAAAGAGCTGAAGAAATCTGTGAAAGATTAGAAGCTAAAGGGTTTGCATCTACTAATGTAGTTCTTGGAATAGGTAGTTATACTTATCAGTACAATACTAGGGATACTTATGGTTTTGCTATGAAAGCTACTTATGTAGAGAGAAAAGTACAAAATGATGACTACTCTCACGAAGAAGGCGGTTATGATATTCCTATTTATAATACACAAGGTTATGCTATATTTAAAGACCCTGTAACTGATGATGGAGGTAAGAAATCTGCAACAGGATTACTTGCTGTACATAAGAATGAAACTACAGGAGAACTACTATTAGTAGAAAATGCTGCTTGGGATAAAGTTAATTCTGAAGATAATCAACTTAAGGTAAGATACAAAGATGGTCACTTCTATAACCAAACTAATTTTGAGGAAATTAGAGAAAGGGTAAAGTATGCAGATTAGAAAAGATATGTTTGGAAGAGAACCTTTGATAGGTGATACTATAGTATATAATCCACCTCACTATAAAGGAATTGTCTCAGCTGTAGTAAAAGGATTTTCAAATAGTGGACTTCCCATAGTAGATGAACTTAATAGATATAGTGTAACAAACTATAAAGAAAATACACCAAAAACAGGATTTGCAATTGTAATATTATGAAATATATATCAATAGATATTGAAACAACAGGATTAAATCCTGATACGTGTCAGCTCTTATCTTTAGGAGCTATAATAGAAGACACAGAAAACAAACTATCCTATGAAGACTGTCCTAAATTTCATGGAGTTATAGCACATAAGTTTATTCAAGGAGAGCCTTTTGCATTAAATATGAATACTGGTTTAATTAATATTATATCACAATATCATACTTGTAAAACACAAGAGGAGAGAGATGCATTAGCTTTAATGAATGATATACAATTCTATGATGAAGGTTCAATACTACCTGCACTAGATAGTTTTGCTAAACAACATGGTTTTACCTCAGAGGCTAAATTAGTAGCTGGAGCTAACTTTGCTTTTGATAGGTCATTCTTGTCTAAGTTTCCAGGTTATAGATACCTTAACATAGCAAGAAGACCTTTAGAACCATCTCATTATACTATTGATTGGAAGAATGATAAAATCATGCCTTCACTGTTTCAATGTAAGGAAAGATTAGGATTAGAAGGAGGAATAGCTCATGATGCATTAGCAGATGCTTGGGATGTAATTGAAGTATTAAGAACACAATATTAATATGTGTGGACAACATTATAAACACGAAGAAGATATGGAGTATATATTTAGAATACCAATAGGAGATTGGTCTAATGATGGACATGGTAGGTATATTGATTATTACATTAAATCTAATAAGCCTGTAGAACATGTAAGAGAAATGTATTTACAAGCTTGCCAAACCTCAGGAATTTCTCTTGATGGTAGTGGTAAATATCCTGCTCCATGTGCTGAGTATGAGAATTATTTATTTAGTGAACAACAAATAAAAGATTTAATTGAATATGGAATTAATATTACTGATAAACAGAGAGAGTTTTGGACTACAGATTGTATAGAAACTTATGAGTTCTGTGATTTAGTATTAGAATTTATAAAAGTACAAGACCCAGAACTTACTTTAGAGAGAGGGATGAATGAGAAACCTCCTATGTTACAGTTTTATGGTTGGGATGAACAGAAAAGGCATATAGGATATTTTGGATATGGTTTATTTGAATAAAAGAAAAGGTTAGCCTAAATGGCTAACCTTTATTATTTTTATTACCTACCTCTAAATCTTTCAGCCATTCTCTCTGCTATTTCTTCATTAGTAAGTCCTTCTTCTTTTAACCTATCTTTATAATTATTCCTTGTAGTCTTTGAAGCTTTTTTAAGTTTACCTTTCTCTCCTGCTTCTATTCTGTTTAGTATAGATTTATTACTTTCTCCTCTCTCTTTATCAGGGAACTCTAAAGTCATAGCTTTTTCAATAGCTTCTTCTAATTGGTCTCCTTCATATTGAGAAGATAGTTCTGACCTATATCTTGACCTTGCATCTTTCCTAAGTTTCTTATATTCTTTCTCTGCTGAGTATTCCCCATCTGTAGCTTGGTCTTTAATAAAGTCAGAAGTCCATTTTAATGGAGAAGATATACCAATCATAGAAGGAACCTCATCATAGTTTTTCTTATTCTCCCAAGGTAATTCACCTTTAGTAAGTATCCTTGGAACTGGAGTTAAGTTCATAAAATTAGTACCTAAATCTTCTCTTTGCTTTTCATCATAAATAGCAGATAGTATTTTAGATATACTTGATAATGTACTTAAAGCAGCTACCCTTGAATTATCTGTTACTAATTCCTGAGGATTAGAATATATTGCAAGAGAATTTATAGCTCTGGATAATTGGTTTTGTGCAAAATTATATCTCATCCTTTCAGGAGATTCTGCATCATCTTCATCATCATAAGCTAATGCTCCTACAGCTAATTTGAAAGCTAAGAATGAAAGCATAATAGCTAACTCTCTAGTAAGGGCTCTAAGAGCTCCTATCTCTTCCTCAGACATAGTTGTATTCTCAAATGATTTATTCTTCACTCTGAGCCTGTCAGATACATTAAGAAGCCTTCCAGGGTAGTTCAGAGTTTCTATTAAAGTAGATTTTAAGAACTCAACCATTTCCATAGCATAGTTAACATCTCTTTTAACTCCTTGTGGATTAGCAATCTTTCTTAAGAACTTCTGGTATACAATAGCTGATAAAGCTCCTGTAGCAGCTAAACCTACAGTACCAAGTGTACCATATGATATAGCTAAAGTACCTAAAGCATACATAGCTGCATTAGCTTTATTACCTTTATAAGCTGCAATGAACCTACCATCCCTTCTTTTCTTACCTGTAAAGATACTCACATTATTCTCTGAGTTAACACCAAACCTTTGGTTAACATGTTCAGGAAACCAAGTCATAAATAGTGTAGCAGCCCTTCCCCATATATTTCTCTTAGCCATCATGATATCAAATATATCATAGTTACCTTGAGACCTGGATACAGCATCTTCCATTCTAATCTTTAGTTTAGTGATATCCTTACCACTAAAGTCTAATAAGTTTGCTCTGTTCTCTTCTGTATCAAACTTTGGTTTTAACTGTAAGTTACCATCTACTAAATCATATGGAACTAAAGAATTACCATCAAATAATTTATGTGAATTACCATCCACATCTTTAATCTCTTTACCATACATCATAGATAATATAATACCACCCTGGTTTTTAAATTCAGGATTATCCACAGCTAAAGCAAATAGATTAAAACTACCTGCATTAAACTTAGACTCTTGTGAATTCTTCTGAAGTTCATTCTTTCTATCTTGTAGAGTATTCATTTGTCTTAAGAATAATTGGAACTTCTCAATCTCTCTTCTCTTAACCATATCCTTAGGTAGTAACTTATTAGGAGACATCCTAATTATATTAGCAAAAGATAAGAATTGATTAGCTTTATCTATAGCTCCAGTAGGCCAATACTCTCCAGTCATATCCATAACCATAGCTGAGTGTTTACCCTCTATCCTGTTAAATATACCAGATATAGGGTTAAAACCAAGAGACTTATATATAACAGTTTTAAGTACACCTTGTATAAATCCTGCTAATGAAAAGTCAAGACCAAGAGATTTTATCTTTTGTTCTATATAATCATTGAACATTCTATTATAGGCATCTTCAGTAATTTCCTTTACATCTTTTCCTATACCTTCATAAAACTTAATATCAATCTCCCCATTATCTTTCTCAGTAGTCTTCTTAGAGAATATCATATCATTATGCTTGAATGAGAAATCATTAGCTGGATGTCCTAATTCTTTAGCTTGTTGTAATCCTTTGAATACCTCTTTCTCAGAATCAGTAAGAAAGTGAGCACTCTTTTCATTAACAAACTTCTTAACAAAAGGAACAGAACTTAAAATATTAATAGCTCTGTTAAACCATGGAGATAAAGACTTACCTTCAATCTTAGAAGAACCTCTATAGTTCTCTCCTCTATTTAATATAACTTTCTCATGCCAATATTCAATCTTTTCAATAGCTCTCTTTCTTTCACTACCTAAATCTTTAAACTGTGCTATCAGAGCCTCTGAAATAGGTTGCATTTCAAGCCTTGTATTATGTAATGTAGCTTCCATAACTACACCAAGTATATCCCTATTAAAGTCAGTTGAGTAGCCAGATAGTACTTTACTTCTTGCTTGTGTATAAGCTTGCTCCCTTGACATACCTGTGATTATGTAAGACTCAGCTAAATCTTTTATTTCTTTTCCTGTAGCATCAAAATAGTTAGGAGATACATTTGATTTCTCATCAGTATGTTTTCCTTCTTCAAAGAAGAATCCTTTCCATTGGTGCATAGCCTGGGTAAGTATTTTAGAACCACCCATGAATTTACCTTGCCTTATATCTTTTAATGAGTCAAAGAACCTTTCTGCATAATCCTCCTGTACCTTAGGATAAGATAACCTACCATGGTTCCTTAAGTTATAAGTAGAGTTGATATACTCTGACATTTCCTTAACTAATTTCCAGTATTCAAGCTTCTGTGGGTCACTTATAATATCCTGGAAATCTTCATTATAGAAACCAGTTTTTACTTCTTTAGCTTGCACACCTAAATCAGTGTATACAGCTTTAATAGAACTCTTCTTAGGTATAAAAGCCAGGTCTCTAAAGCCAGTAAAGTACACTCCATACCTACCACCATTATAGTTATAAGGTATTCTTGAATCTATAGCTCTTCCTTTTACTAATCTGTTAAACTCCCATATATTATTTTGTGCAATATTCCTTTCAATATAATTAGGATTACCCTCCTGGGCATCCACTTTAAATTCTTCAAATCTTGCAAGCCTATCTAATATTTGATTAAGTACATCCTGATACCTTGGCCCTAACCTTTCTCTAATATCTCTTTCATATTCCTCAGAAGCTTCAACACTATCAGTAAAGTATTGAGGATACATGTCCTGGTATACTTCTCTTACTTCAGATAATTTAGTAAAGTCTATTACATCAATATTATCTTTAATAATCTTAGTAACTTCCTTATAGTTATCTGCATTATAGTCAGATAAGAATTTACCAGTAGCTCCTTCAAATCTTCTTAGTATTTTATACCATTCAGGAGAAAACACATCTGTAATAAATCCTGTAGGATTACCTGAAGAATCTTTCTCAATAATGAAATCAAAATCTTTTAATCCTGTAGTCTTAATCAACTCATTAAACCTTCTTGCAAAGTCTATATAGTTAGTAAAATTCCTTGCATAAGTCTGTTTGAACTGAGACATTATAACTTGTGGTATAACTGTATTGTTAGTCCTATCAGCTGTAATACCTAAAAACATTTGTTCTAACCAGTTAATATCTCCTTGTGCTTGTAGTAAATCATCAAGTTTAACATCATTGTTAGTTAGTGTATCCTGTACAAATATATCTTCCTCAATATACTTCCTTGCAGTTTCTAATAACTTATTCTTATATAAATCTTTAAGTTCATCTATAGTAGTTTTAATATCTCCAAATGCAGGATTATCATATACTCTTAGAGACTCTCCTTTATATTCCTTAGAATTACCAGATACAAACTCATCATAGAAATCAATCTTCTGACCTATAGCTTGTGTATCAACTAATAATAGATTATCAAAAGACTCCTTAATATCTTTAAGGTCTTCTGTTATAGCATGAAACATTATATCAGATTCATTTTTAGCTAATTGTTCAAGCTGTAAAGAAATCTTCTGTTTATCTTGTTGTAGTTTTCTAAGCCTTAAGTTAACTTGTCTTTTATCAATAGTAGTATTAATATTGGTATTCCTCAGGTCTCTTCTTAATCTTGTAATTTGTTCATCTATAAGTTCTAATTGATTCTGTTTGTATCTTACAAACTCTCCATAGTTATCCCCTATAGGTTTCTGAGGTTCCTCATCCCTTCTTGAAGCAAACTCAAACTCAGAATTATTATACTGATTGTATTCTTCTAAAGACAATGAAGCCCTCTGAGCTTCAGATACTCTATAGGCAATAGCTTCATCCTCTACATTTTGTAGAGTCATAGCATCAGCTAATTTTCTTGAAGGATGAATAGATATTACATATCCATCAGATTTCCTTATATAAGTTACTACCTTACCATGTACATCCGAATTGTATAAAGTATTCATTTGGCTTTCAAAAATTTTTACTTTACCAAACAACACATCATTATTAGGATTAGAAGCATCGAAGGGAATGAACCCTTCGATGCTATCCTGGTACTTTGTAAATTTAGCAGAATCAAATCTATCTAAAACCTGATTCTTAATCCTATTTTGTATATCTCTTACTGTAACTTCACATGCCATTTCTTATATATTTTAATTTACAAAGATACATATTATTCTTAACATTTCTTAATCTCAGGGTACCTAAATCCTTCCTCTCTTGGAGAATCATTTAGTTCAGTATCTGATAAATCAACATCATCATTTTTCATATCCTCTATTATATTGCCACTTTGAGTATTAGGTGCTGTCTGAGTTACTCCAGATGTTTTAAGTAAACTATATACAGCATCAAATGTTTCATCTTTATAAGAGAAGTTCTCTCCTGTAACTGCAGTATACAATGAACCTAACATGTCTCTTATTATTTTAAGGAACTTCCTTACCATATTAGGACTCTGAGCTTCAAGTCTTTCCCTATAATCAGGAGCTACAAACATACCTGCCATGAACTCATAAATATCTTTAGAGTAATATGTACTCTTATCTGTTGAGTCATAAGGAATAGCTTGTTGTGCAGTTTGGAATAGAGCTACTAATTTAGTTACAAATGTAGGAGCATTGTTTACAAGCTCTATCTCCCCTGTAGCTTTATTATAATTCTGTACATACTTATCAAACTCCCTTACTGTCATAGAGTGTATAATCTCTTCTAAGAATATTTCCCTAAGCACATTCCTTGCTTCAATCATGTTATAGTTATTCTGAGCAAGTATTATTTCATAGATATTAGGATTGATATATATCTCATTTGTCATCCTGTTATATGAACCTAAGGCACCATTAGTAGGTTTCTGATATACCAATTTAGCATTAGGATTACCATACTTAATCAGATTTTCTATGAACTCTTTATCCTCTTGTGGAGTATTAACAGAATTCATATAAGCTTCTAATACATATGATATACCTTTACTTTCAGGGAATATATCAGACACTGGCATATAAGATACCTGTCTGTTTAATCCTGTATCAAAGTATACATTACCTTTAAACTTAGAGGTCTTATCTACATTATTAGGTATTAAGGAAGGTTGAGAGAATGCATTAGCATTGTACTCATTATATCCTGTTGTACCTAAAGTCTCTATCCTGATGTATAATCCAGTGTGTGGGTCATACTTAAATAAAGAATATTTATTCTCTGAGTTAATGATAGATGTATTCCTTACTGCTACATACTCAGGCTCATATCCTTCTATCCCTGTATCAAATTTAAAACTATCCTGGTTATTAATTAAATTATTTATATTCTTACCTTCCTCTAAAGCTCTGATTAAAGTAGTCTGAGCTTTCATATCTGACAACTGTATCAAATCTTTATTAACTGTATTATTAGATAAAATGAAAGCTCTCTCTGGATGATGTTGGAAATATTGTTCTTCAAACTTCTCAACAAATCCTGACATATCTTTACCATTGTTAATATCATAAATCAGGTTCCTTAAGTCTTTCGTGAAACCAATAGCTTTAAGATAGTCAACATGTATATATTGTCTAAACCCTGTAGCTCCATTTTGATTATCAGAAAGCATTGCATAAGTAGCTAAATCCTGAGCTAACTTATGTGGAGTCATAACTTCACCATTATACATACCTAAATTAGTATGGTCATTTACTAACTCTAAGAAAGCTTCATATTTAGTAGTCTTATCAAAGTTAGTATTGAAGTTAGCTGTTGCTGTAATTAAAGAAGGCACTACATCCCTTACTTGTAATTGTAAATCTTTAAGGAATAGATTATCCATTATAGGATTCTTCTCTTTCCTTAGTGTTTGCAATATCTTAGCAAGAGAGAAGTTACTCTCAGTATTAAAGAACAGTCTCCTTCTTTCCTCATTAACATCTCCTCTGAATAGAGTTGTATTAGTTCCTGAATAAGCAAAGTCCCTAAAGGCTGTCATAATCTCATACTTCCACTTAAGTGCACTTCCAGATGTATCATTAACATCTTTATTCTTTTGTGCAAATATATAAGAGATAGTCTCTTTTATAGTTGGGTGGTTGTATGGGAAGAATATATCCATTAAATCCTGTGCTGCACTTAAAGAATTAAGTAACATCACACCTTCTGTTGTAGTAGGCTTCCAGAAGTATTTACCAACTAACTTAAATCCTTGAGCTTTAAGCTCTGTTATTTGAGATAGTTTTTGCTCTTCTGTCAGTTCCTCTACATCATATGGATTAACTCTTGACTCTCCTATTAAATTCTCAGCACCAGATACTCTATCTAAACCTAAATCATCAAGCATAGATATTCTCTGTAGAGTTTCAAAGTAGGATACTCCAAGCTTAGATGTTGATAAGTTGATTAGTCTCTGGGCTTTAGCTAATTGATTCTCTTCAGTTTTAAATCTCATGAATTTCTGTAATACAGCTAACTGTAATTCAGGTTCCATAGCAGGCCCTACTTCAAGATTATCCCATAATCTTTGCCCATCCATCTTCTCAGACATTTGTTCATACATCTCTTCTGGTAAGAAGTCTACTGTATTATTAACCTCTGTAGGGAAACCATACTTCTGTACTAATTGTTGTACTACAAACAATTCCTTATTAGGTAAGAACTCTGCTGTAATAGAACTATACTTTTGCATTAATTCTACATAATCCCTTATTATAGGTTGATTAACAAATAGAGAAGGTATGTGTAATTGTGTAGGCTCTTTAAGTTGAGGGGCACTTACTTTATCTAAAGATAAGTCAAATCCTCTCATTGCCATTAAGGCATACACACCCATAGTATAAGAGTTCTCATTTCTCTTACCCATAATCTGCTTGTTAATATTATCAGTAGATACATTCTGGTTCTCACCATGTTGTTCTGCTATATCTCTATATCCATCAAGAGTTTTATATTGTGCACCTAACTTACCAGTAGAAGTTAATCCACCAATAGTTTCTTCTGCATCAACCCACTCTCTAGCCTTCTCTCTTTCATTATATATAAATTTCTTAAGTTGTAACTTCTGGTCATCAGGTAATCTTTGTAATTGAGCTTCAAAGGTTACAGCATTAGAGTGTTTACCAATACCACCTTTACCATCAGCACCTAAGTTAAGTAGGTACCTTTGATATGAATCTCCAAGCATAGTGAAGTTCTCTGATGCATTAGAAGATAATAATGAGTCCATTGCAAATGCAGTAGTCTCAGCTATATCAGTTACAAGTGGCTTAAATATTTTTTTCTGTACCATATCTGAAGGAGATTGGTAAACAGATTTATATATATTAAGCATTACATTCTCATAAGCTTTTATCTTCATCTTGTTCCTCTTGTATACCTCAACATTTACAACATTCTGTAAATCTTCATCCTGAAGAGTACTTAGGAAATCATCAACAAGTTCTTCTACAGAGTAATCCTTATAAGGAAGCTCTTTGATTATACCATCTCTATTTAAATAATAATTACTCTTATATACATATCTCTTATCAATATCATAATCCTCTCCTAACTGTACTGTATGTTCAGCAGGTACTACTAACATATCTCCTGATTGTGGAGGTAAGAACCCTACTACTTTTAATATAACACCTGATTGGTGTGATGAAGTAGGTATCCTGAATGAGAAGTTATTAAGAAGAGTTTTATCAATCTTTTCTAACCTTAATTGTCTTCCTGTTACTTTACCTTCACTATCTACTATAGGCTCTGAGTAATCATCAGACATCATATCAATAAGTTGTGTACTCTTAGAACCATCTTCATTATGTATTGTTACCCTATAGTGAGATTGTATTAGAACCTCAGACTCCATTATCCTTCCATTAGAATTCTTAGTAGCTTTTAACCTACCAACCCTGTTAGGGTCAATCCATACTATACCTTGTCTTGAGTTAGCATCCAACTCATCAAGAGTGGTTACTTTCTCAAAACCTTCTGATGAAGTAGAGATATGTCCATTACCTGGGAGCTTGTGTGCAATTAACCTATTAGATATTAAGGCTTGTAATAAAGCTTCAAACTTGTTAGCATTAGCATCAAGCATTAGAGGAATCTCAGTAGAGATGTTATTCTCATTGATATTCACACCAAGTACATTCTGTAAGTAATCAGGATATCCTCTTGTAATAATTTCATCTCTTATGATAGAGATTAAGTTATCCATTACTTTTGTTTTCTCTACAATAGTAAGACTGTTAAAAGGTACTCCTTCCTCTAATCCTAATTCAGAGTATAGTATTTCTTTCTGAGTTTCACTAAACCTTTTATAGATTTCAAAATCTATCTTATCTAAATCAACTCCTGATATCATTCCATTCTCAGGAGTAATACCAAGCTCTCTTAATAGTTCCCTTGAATATAAATCAGGGAATATCTTATCAGTTATCTTATTGATACCATTAGCTAACTTAATCTTCCAGAACTGAGAACCCATAGTAATATAGTTATCACTATTCTTAGCTAAGAACTTCTTAGTCTTAACTGGAGTCTCTTGCTGTATCTTAAAGTCAGAATAATTAAGAGTAAGTACAGAGTCTGCTAATAATCCAGAAGGCTGTGCTTCTGATACATTATATAACTCTTCCATAGGTTTGTAATACAAATCATTCATAGTAAGTTTGGTCTTAGAAGCACCAATCTTATTAGCTGTTTGATATGACATCCTTACAGTCTTACCTGTCCTTTGTTCAAGAGCTTCAAGTTTCTGCCTTACAGCATCTATCCTTAAGTTCTTAGTTAGTTGAGGTAATAGAGGGAATGAAGAAGACTTAATATATAAAGGCCTCATCCCTATTATTTTACTTACTTTATTTCCGTTAGCATCAGTAGTTTCAGCTACTAATGGTATCTGTCCTGTATAAACAGGTTTCACAGGTTGCATAACTACATTAATCTCATCAGTAGTAACTTCTTCAAACTTATTAGCTGACATCTTATCATAAGCAGATTTAAGGAGTTTTAATTGTTCTTCAGTTAAATCCCCTTTTCTTTGTAAAATATCAACATGTGCTCTCCAGGTTGTATACTCCTGAGCATCTGTACCAGTCATATTGAAATAACCATCAAGACCTGTAGTAGTATTTTCAAGTACTGCTATATTCTCCTGTTTCTGTTCTAATAATCCTTCACTACCATATAAAGCTTCAGTATCATTTTGTTCTAAAGCTTTCTCTATTTTTTTATTTAATTCATCTATATTATCAAGAGCTGCTGTTTGTTCTAAAGTTAGTTCACCATATTGTGATATGATTAACTCCCTCATAACCTCAGACATACTCTCTACATCATTTACTTGTACTTGTAGGTATTGTGTATTATAACTACCTGACCTATCCTCTGAATTAGCAAGCTTAGAACCTGGTGCTATAAGTGAGGCTGCCCTCTTATCTACAATTACTGATATGGCTTTAGCTATATCTACATATCTGTTATTATTTAACAGAGCTTTAGAATCTATATAAGTTTGTCCATTCTCTGTGTAAGTAGGTATTAACTTATCCTTAGAATAGTAAGCAGCATCTCCAAGAAATAACTGATATACATTAGCTTGGTTTAGCATATAGTTCAGAGAGTAATCTGCCATAGCTAATCTAATCTGTTCAGTAGTATTACCTTTAAACTGTTTTAGATAAGATGTAGAAATATTAGTTCCATCATGCATTCCAAACAATCTAAGTTCTCCTGCTTCCCCATCTTTAGATAGCTTAGAATCTACCTGCTCATTTATAACCTCAGAGATGATTCTCTTAGCCTCTGGTATATATTTCTCTATATCATAAGCACCTACTTTCAATAGGTCATGTATGTTAATTCCACCCACTGTTATAGTATTGAACTTAGGTATAAGAGTAAATATTTTTGATGTATTATCAAACCCTTGTATACCATGAGTACCATACTTATAAGCATCTATTATCCTATTGAACTCTGATTGGAATAACTGTTCAGTTAAGAAACTTAGTATGTTATCATCAAGCTCAATAGAACCATCATCTGCAGTAGAGATATTATGTTTAGCCTCTACAAGTGCAGTCTTAAGATATATCATCCTACCTTTATCAGATAGTGTATTGAAAGGTAACTGACCTACCCTGAAAGTAAGTCCTGCTCTAATATCTGTTGGATTAGATAGATTAGAAAAACCTTTTAAGTTCATGAATAATCCCATAGTAGCAGATAAGTTATCCTGTGGAGATATCTTATCAAAGTCTGCATCAGAATATAAATCCCTACCATGTACTTTATAAGCTTCTGGTGAAGAGAAGTCTATAGATAATATGTTCTTAAAGTTAGGGTCATCTTTTAATAACTGTAATAATACATTATTCTTTGTATACCCTATCTCCTGAAGTGTATCTATAATATCATCCCTGTTAGAAGTTAACTTCTTAATTGTATCATAAGCAGAAGTATTTTGTATAGTACCCTGCATTACTTTACCACCAACCCTTATAGACTTAGCTATATTAGTTCCATTTAGAGATATCTCCATCTCTATTAATCTGTTAAGGGCACCTGAAGCATTATCGAATAGATTGTTCTCAGGTTCTGTAAGCACTACATCTATTGTTCCATTATCAGATTTATCTATTAATCCAGTTAAACCTTTCTCTATATAGAATAGGATACCATTCTTCTGACTAAATGGATTAGTTGTTTTTAAGTACTCATCAATTGTATTATCACTAAAGTCTAATCCAAAGTGATAGAATATTTCTTTTACTTTATCTTTCTCTAAATTATTAGTTCCACTATTTTCTTTAATCCTATTCTTTAAAGCTGTTTGGTATTTCTTAGCCACCTCAAGATTTAATACCCTTTCATTTCTTTCATTAGTTCTTGAGAATACAGAAGTATAGGTAAAGAAATCTCTAATCTGAGCTCTTAACCTTATATCTTCCTTCTGGTTATTCTCATCTATAACCTGTAGCTCATACCCAGTAACATTACCTGCCTTATCAGTAATTACCCTGTTAAGTACTTTATAGATATTAAGTCTTGAAGATATCATTTTATATAATAACTCATTCCTTAATTGTTCTGTAAATACTTCTTCATTCTCAAACTTAGATTTAAGTTGAGAATATATATTACCTTTACCTGTCTGGTACATATAGTCAAGCTTATCTATAAAGGTATCCCAGTCAGAGATAATCTCCGTAGTTATATCTTTAAGCCTTAGTTCTACATCATCAGCAGATTCAAATTGAGGTAGTCCTGTAAGTACAGATACTACTTTATTTTTATTTTCTCCCTGAAGTTTAGGTATACCAAATAGAGATAACTTAAGTTTATTACTATAAGATAGTTTCAAATCTTTCTCCATGAATGACTTAGTGAAACTCTCATCAGCATCAGCTAATAAGTCAGTCTCATTCTCTTGTTCATCCTGTGCAATATTATCTAAATCCTGTATATCTAAATCCTCAGATTGTTGTAAATCTAAGTTTAGGAGTTTATCAAACTCCTTAGTTATAGAACCTTTGTTATTAACATCCAATGAAGTTAACTTCAAAGACTCATTAACAACTCCTTGTAATTTATTAATCCTAACTTGTAACTCTCTTATGTTAGGAGAATTAGCAAGAGCAGGTATCTTAGACATGTTATCATATATAGCCTTATAGTTATTAAGTATAGGTTGTACATGTTTAGATACTGATTGTGATATTAACCTTTTAATATCACTCTCCTTAACTCCTGCTTTGAAATCTATATCAGATATAATTAAGTTCTTTAATGAACCTACTAACTCTGATTGTTCCCTTGTACTAAGGGTAGTAATCTTATTTGTATTAAATTTAGTAAACCTATCTCTTTCTTCCTGAGAGTTAACTCTTCTTGAGCTAAGTATCTCTGGATTATCTAATCCATCTACAGGAGTTCCAAGAGTTGCATATAAAGCTTTCTCTTCCTCAGATAATGAATTATAGAACTCTTGCTCTGCAGTTTCATATTCCTGAGGAGTTTCTATTATATTCTGTTGTACTTGTTCTATTAAACCTTGTGAACTTGTAGGTACTGTAAGCTCCCTATCTATAGGTAATGAAATATTAATTACAGGTTGTATATCTGTAATCCATTTCTTAGTTCCATCTATAGTTTCAATCTCATGTGACCTTACATTTGTAAACACGTTAGTTTTAATAAAGTCATTGTAGTCCTGATAGTTATTTACTGGAGTCCCAGTATTATCAAGAGTTACAAATCCTTTACCTGCATATACTGTAGAGTTAAGCCTATCAAAATTAATATTAAAAGCAGAACTCATAACTGAACCATTCATATCATTAAATGCTGATACAAGGTTAGCCATATATATATCTACATTAGTTACTTTAGAACCAAATGAAGAAGGTCTTGCTTTATCTACTTTAGTTTGATTAGCTTTATTGTATACCTTTAATTCTCCTTTACCAAAGCTATCAAAGAAAGTTTGACCTGCTGGTATATTATCATTGTTTTGTTGTTGTGTTAAGTAGGCATCTTTATATTTAGCTGAACCTACCTGTACAAACAATCCTACATATCCTGTCAGGTTATTCTCTATATTAATACCTACAGTATTAGATATGGCATTCTTAATATCTTTAGCTTTAGATATAGTTATACCATAATCTGATTTAATCCTTTCTACAAGGTCAGTATTATCTATATTATTAAGTACAGTAGCAGCAAGAGTAGAATACTTAATTGAATTAAATATCTCTGCTGGAAGAGTACTCTTTAAATTATCATTGTTTGCTACAGGACTTTTCTGTAGTACATGAAGAGCTATATATACAGGCTCTCCATCTTTTACATAAACTTCCCTTAGGTCTACTATACCACCAACATTATATCCTTCTCCTATAGTACCAATTATCTTACCCTTAAAAGGTTTACCTTTCTGAGTATATAAAGTTTTAACTCCATTATCCTCAAGTATAAAAGCTAACTCAGAATTACCTGTAGCCTCTCTCAATGTTATTGGCTCAGAATTCCTGTGTTCATTTATTTTATCAATTTGTCCAAAAGACTTTCCAGATACTTGTAATATATTATCTCCTGAAAGTATAGCTTCTCTAAGAGCTACTGTATTATTATATCCAGTTTGTGCTATATCAACCCTGTCTTGTTCTGATAAGTTACTGTTTATATTCTCAGGTATATACCATGTAGCATCAGATATGAAACTAACAGGTACAGGAGAGCCACTCACATCTTTGTAAGCTATCATTGGTACTTTAGCAACATACCTTGGGTCTTCTTCAGTAAGAGAATATTTTCTCTTATAATCCCCCCAAGTAATTTTAACAGGCTTATTATCTATTAGTTCTGTAATAGGAACTGAGTCATTATCAAATACATATACTGCAAGATTATCTCCTTGTGAGATAAATTCAGGGTCAAGTATATAATCATTTCCTATAAAAGGATTTGTAACTAAACTATCTGAAGTAATTATAAATTCTCCAGATGGACCCCTTTCATATTCCTGGTGATAATGAGATAATTTAATTGCTGGAGAAGTAGTTCTTCTATCATTCTCTATAGTATTCTTAGTCTCAATTATATCCATAGGAGCTCCATGCACATCAAATACATCTTGCTTAGCTGTAGATATTTGTGCATTCTGAGTTACAGCATTTGTCTTTTCATAGAAATCTGTTACTTCATCTTCTGTAAGAGTTCCCTCAAGTAGTTCATTAAGTAATTCATCCCTATTAAAGAAGTTACTATATACTTCTCCTATATTAGAGATAGGCCTTCCTGTAGCTTCCCATACCCTTCTATAAGCATCAAACATTCTTTCTGCTTCATCAAATCCAAACTTCTCTATTCTTGAGTGTATGAAATCTTTAAATTCAGCTATCCTGTTTATATCTTTTTCAATACTAGCTATAGTATCATTAGCAAGGTCTATAGCTCTCTGAGGAATATCTCCTATACTCCTTCTTGAGAACTGACTATCCTCACTTGATACTAAAGGCATTTCTACATTATCTGTAGAACCTACTGCTCCTAATCCTTTAAGAGCTTCATTAAGTTCTTCATCTGTTGCAGCTCTTTCCTTAGAATTAGGTATAGGTTGTTCATTAAGACCAACCTCAGGAGCTATCTCTTGTATCTTATCATTTATATCTAATTGCTCAACTTTCCTTTGAGCAAGTTCCTGCATTTTATTATCAGCAACACCCGCAGCTGCAGCTTTAGTTAATTCTTTTTGTACAGCTTCCTTGGTTTTTGCATTCTCAATTGCTTTCTCTTGTCCTTTCTTAATATTTTCATTTATCTTCTTAAGGTCTTTTAAATCTTTAAGGTCAGCAATATTTTGCTGAATAGATTGATTAATAGATACTTTAGAAACTTCTGCATTAATATAAGGTTGTCTTGATATAGAAGGGACAATAGTCTTATCCTTAGTACTATAAGGAGCAGCTTCAGAGAATTCTGCTTTAAGTTCAGATAATCTTTCTGCATCTACCTGAGATAGTTCTCTTGTAGTTGTATCTCTTGATACCTGTTCTAAAGCAATAATCTCATTCTCCATTCTAAACCTGTCTTTACCCTCTGGAGATAACATGTTGAATTGAGTATCCTTATTATAAGCAGTTTGTAAATCAATATCATATTGATTTAATCTTTCTAAATTCTTAATATTAGAAAATTCTTTCTTAACAATATTAAAAGCAGATTCAAAATGCTGTGTAACATTATTTAAATTGTTCTCAAGTAAATCTTTTATTCTTTGAGAATCTTGTATGTTTTCCTGGAATGTAGTTTTAATAGTTTCAAATGAACCTTGATATTTCTCTTTACCTTGTTCATCCACTAATCCAAATTTCTTTAGAGTATCTACATCAGCTGAGTTAACAGCATCCAGTATAGTTTGCAATTGATTAACATGTGCATCAAATCCTTTAGTATCTCCATTAAGGTAATCATACTGAAGTGCATTGATAGCATTAGTTAAGTGAGAGTTATATCTTGCACCCTCAACTTCTTCTTTAGCTTTTTGTAATTTAATTGTATTCTCAGGAGTTCTGTTAGTTACAAAATCCTTCTGAGCTTGTATATAATTTTGAGCAATCCTATCCTGTTCAGCAAAGCTATTTGCTGTTCTTGTGAAAGAATCCTTTATAAAGTCTTGTTGTATCTGAACCTTATCTATTAGACCTCTATCCTGGAATACTTTATTTAAAGCATTACCACCACCTGCAAATAGGGCACCACCAAAGATACCTGCTATAACAGAGTCTGTAGTTTCAGGACTCCATACATCAAACTCCTGAATAGTTTCAAGATTCTCTACATCAGTTTTATGTTGTGCATATCTTCCTATAGTAGTTTGTACACCTTCTTCAAGACCCTCAGATACAGCATTACTAACAAGGTTAGCACCTGTCTGTACAGTCCTGTTAGAACCTGTAGGTATCTTTGATAATAGTGATTCACCTAATGAAGAGAAACCAGTCTTTACTTCTGGGTTACCTTTGAAAGCACCACCCTTACCAAATATAGATGCGAACTGTAATCCATTAACAATCATTAGTGGAGCTACCTCAGTCCTATAGGCAAATGTAGCTGCCTCTGCAGCTATTCTTTTAGCATCAGCATCAGAATAACCTTTAGCTTTATATTCCTGGTATACTTGTTCCATAGTTTCCATACCATTCATATATCCTTCCTGAACTCCTTTCCACATACCAAAGCCACCTTGTCCTAATAATCTTGTTTTATTAGCAAGTCCAGCAGCTCCAGCACCTGGAGCAATACTATTAATTAAAGCTTGTTCAGCAAGTATCTCAGTAATGATACCACCAGTATAACCAAGGCTTTGAGTCATCTTACCCCAATAGTTAGCACTCATCATAGAGTCTCCATATTGGTATATCTCAAGGCCAGTCATATCTTTACCCCACTTAGATGCAGCTGATTCATTTAACCAGTTACCAAACTCTTCTTCAGAGTTTCCTGCAGCCATATTATACATACCTTGTAAATCCCATGAAGCAGCAGCATCAGTAAAACCTGCAACAGCTTGTTTACCAAACCCTGCTATAGCTCTACCAAATATCTCTCCACCAGATTGATATGCACCTAATAAAGGAGTGTTATCTTCACCTGCTTGAAATGGTACACCAAGCCTGTTTAATTCAGTGGCACCTGGTGTTGTATGTACAGTATCCCACCCTCCTAACATTCCCCAGAAAGGATTATCTGTAGAGTATACAGGAGCTCCTGGAAGCTCTTGTCCTGTACCATAATTAACAGGTACATCAATCCTACCTAATTCTCCATGAAAAGGGTTCTGTGCTAAAAAGGCTTTGATTTCTTCTTCATTCATATTTATTAGCTTTTACCTAATTGTTTTACTCTTTCTTTTATTATTTCTTTCCTTGAGCTATCATCCAATCCTTCAAGATTGTACATTAGGAATTTTATCTCTTGTTGTGTAAATCCAGATTTAAAATTATTAATACTATAAGTATTGTTACCATTACTGGTAACTGTAATATTAGGGTATAGTTTAGTAGAGGTATTGAAAGTAGGTATCTCAGATAAAGCTCTGTCTACCCTATTCATAGTTGCCTTAACACTTCTATTCTGCTTAGCTAACCATTCAGTACCTTGTGGAGAACTAAAGAAAGTGTTACTTCTTACAGCATTATTGTAGGATTCATTATTAACCCTATCAGTTACAAAAGCTACTTTCTTACCTCTGAACCCTTCAAGGTCCTCATTAGTTAATCCACCAAATAAACTATCATCTTCCCTATTCTCAGGTATCCTTAAAGTACCTCTTACAATCATTTTATCATTATCCCAATCAACAACCATATTATCAATATAATCTGTTGGGCTTCCTCCTAATTGGGAAACCAGATATTGTATAGGAGATGCTCCTGCTGTATCTCCTGCCCAACCATCAAACATCTTAGTATCTATAGTAAGGTTCTCTAATTTCTTAGGGTCTATCTTACCATGCTTATCAGTAAGTACTACATCTCCATTATATACTTTAACATTAGAACCCATAAGGGCAGCATCAGCTAAAGCATAAGTCTGTTTACCTATTTCAGTTTGCCTTGATGGTTTGTAACCTACATAAGTATTAGTAGATAGGTTCAGTATATTAGTGTTCCAATCTTTAATACCTTTGTTTGTTTTATTGTACTTAGCTAAAGCAGCAAGGGCTTCTTTCCTCTCAGGTGTATCTTTATATGTCCTACCTGTAGTTGGAGCAGCACCACCTAATCCTATCATTAACTCATCCCCACCAGATACTTTACCAAAGTTAGGGTCATTCTGAATAGCATGTATCAACATTACTTCTCTTGGAGTCATGTTCAAATCTTTAGCTACTTCAGCATACCTTGTCTTAAGAGTATCAAACTCTTCTCTTTGCTCAGGAGTTAGTTCCTCTCCTTTAGCTTCCTTCATTAAGTACTTAGAGAATTTATCTCCATCTTCCTGTAATTCCTCAGGAGTAAATGGTATAAGGTTCTCACTTGTTAATATATCACTCTGAGCTTGTTGAGGAGTAATTTCCCCTGTAAGCATCAGTTTATTTATTTCATTTGTATAATTATTGTTATCCCTAGCTATATCAAGCTGATGATTTAACCTTGCCATATTAGTATCATGCTGTCTATCTAAAGCTTTAGAATAGATTACATCTTCCTGTACTTTAAGGTCTGCTTCAGTTCTTGAAGCATAAGACATAGGGCTTGCTAATGAGAATACTTTACCTAATGGATTATTAGTATACAGAGTACTCTTTCTTACAGAAGCTTTCTCTGCAGATGTCATCTTATTATATTCTTCCTGAGTAACCTCATCTCCTACAGAATTAACTAAACCACTCCTGTAAGGAGCTATAAGGTTTCCAGTCTCATCAAAGTATTGAGCTAATCCAAATCTTTGTTGTTGATTTAAATAACTCATCATATTAGGATTAGAGAAAGCTGCACCATTAATAAGTTGTAATAACCTTTCTTCTGATACATTCTCAGTCTTATCTCCCATAGTTATTATATAACCATTCTCACTCTTTCTGAATGAGTTAGCATCTTTAAATGCTGGTACCTGTTTAATCAATTCTAAAGTATCCTTAGCATTAAAGATATCAGGTTGGTTGATAATATCCTCAGCTTTCCAAACTCCATTATTAATAGAGTCTCCACCCCAGTTCTTATCAAAAGTCCTTGAAGCTGCATTAACTACAGCAGCATTATATTGTGCAGGATTCTTTTCTTTTAGTTCCTGCATTTGTTTCTGCCAATTACTGTAGGCATTGTAAGTACCTTCAAGTTTTGCAATCCTTCCTGAAGTCCTGTCTTGTTGTATCTCCCTCTGAAGGTTTCTTATTCTATTAAGATTCTTTCTCCAGTTAGCAGGGTCTCTCTGTATAGTACCTGTTATCTCATCTATCTGAGAACCATAGTAATTTTTTATTTCATTAGCAGCAGCTGTATCAGCTTCTGAATTCCTATGTAATATATTTAGCATTCCATTAAGGGCATCAGTTTGGGTTAGAGCTGTATCATAACCTTGTTGCTGCATAGCCATAGCTTGTTGTATCAACTCATAAGGTGGTTGATAAATCATATCATTTACAAACTGTGGTTGTGATGTTCTATAACCTCTTGCCATATTATTTTATAGGTTCTAATGTTGTTATATCTAATTCTTTACCTTCTTTATTATAAAGCTTACCACCTACCCATTTATAATTCTTTTTGATAATACCATTCAGATATTTATCTTTAAGTTCTGTAGTAGGAAGATTACTATATATTGAAGTACTCTTAACCTGTTCTTCAGTAACCTTACCAGTTAACTTACCATTCATCATATCTACTTCAAAGTTAGGATACATTTGATTAAGTACATTACCAGTAACATTCCTTGTTTTCATTTGATTAAGGTCTCTACCTGTTTTCTGTAATCCAGTTCCCATAGTAGAAATATCTGATGCCAGTGCTGTAAAGTAAGCATCTTTATCTGCCCTATCAGCAGCATCTCTTTGAGCTTCACCTGACATAACCATTCTATCCTGGTCATTTTCCATCATAGCTTCCTGACCCAATATACTTGCTATCTGTTGCATGTACTGATTGTATATCTGAGACCTTGTATTATTAACTCCCATATCAGTAGCTAAATCAAGTGCTCTCATAGTATTAATACTCCTTGCACCATTCCTACCTCTATTTATTGTAGCATTCCTTGCTAATTCTAAATCTTGTAGTTGACTATCTCTTACTCCACTTGCAAACCCTTTAGTCTGGTCCATCTTATCAATACCCTCCTTTCCATAGTTAAGGAAAGGATTTATATTAGGAGTATCAGAAGCTCTCATATTATTAGTGTTCCTCATAGGCCCAAATGTAGAAACTAAGTTTCCAAATAAACCTACTGCATCTCCTGCAGTTATATTTAAAGCACCCATCCATGGACTTGTATTATCTCCTGTTGAAGCAACACCTGTAGGATTAGTTGATGGACTATAAGTAGTAGCAGGAGTACCTGTAGTACTAACTCCATAATCCATTGCATTATTACCTGTATGGAAATCATCTGTAGTACCAGTCATATTAAGACTAGGGTTCATACTTGAGAATAACTTATTCCAATCCATATTCATAGGAGGCCATCCTGCTACACCACCTGTAGCAAACTGCTCTGCCTCAGAAACCATCTTAGCAAGTTGCATTACAGCCATATCTGACTGTTCTTTCTTTTCATTATTAGATTGTAATCTCTTGAGTGTCCTTAGTAAAGTAGCATCATTAGGATTCTTCTCTAATTGTTTCTCTATCTTAGATATTTTCTTTTCTCTCTCCAGTTTCCTCTCAGCCATAGTTTTACCATCTGAGCCTTTTATCTTCTTAGAAAATATCTCAGTACCTGAAGGTACTACCATATCAATACCACCTTCAGCATGAGAAGGACCTTTTAAAGTTCCTACAGCACCATTAGGTGTTTCTATTACTTCTTCCCCCTCAGCATTAATGGCAGTAGGTATCCCTACCTTACCTCCAGTAGCAAAGGAGCCTTGTGCATTACCATATGCACCTAAGGCTCCTACTCCTGTTTGTAATAGATTACCCCAATTAAACCCTCCTGAAGAGATACCTTCTCCTGCAGAGGCTCCTTTATTCATCATAGAGCCTCCATACTGCATAGCTAAGTTTCCTAATACTTTAGTACCCATAGCCCATGGATTATTACTACCTGCTGCTTTAGCTTGAGCTAAAGCTATATTAGCTTCTGCTAAGTCAACACCTGGATTAGTAACATAAGTACCAAATTCAAATTCAGGAAGTTTAATTTTCTTTCTATTCTTTTTCATTTTAATCTTAATTATTTTTAATATTAAAGTTTACCTGAAACTTTGCTGTTCATTCTCAGCTGAATAATTTGTAATTAACTTCTTATTTGATACTCCTGCAAAGTTATCAAATATCAACCTAACCACCAAATATTTATCTCTAAAACTTTCCAGTTCTGTCCATTCTTTACTATAGTTAAGAGTAGCTTCATTAAGAACCTTGTCTATATAGTAATCATCTTGTCTACTAATTATATTAGAGTCCCATATAGGAAGATTATAATTAATCCTTATATCTCTTAGGTCATTAACTAACCAATCTTTCTCTACTTTATCTATCATGATATCGCCATCATTAAAATCTGTAGTCTGGTTCTTGAACCAATCCTGTTGATTAAAATCAGTATCTTTAACTTTAAGATTAAGAAGACCAGTACATTGCCTTGAATTATAAGCTATCATCTTATTGAAAGTAACAAACCTTTCATCTACATAATCCTTAAACTCTTTATTATAACTCTTAGCTTCTGTAAGTAATCTAATATGGTTCCATAATCTTGTAATTAAAGGATTAGATAAAGATACATATTCTAATATGTGAGGAAAATACTGTTGATAGTATGTCTGGTAATCTCCTAACACATTGTGTATCCATATATTATCACTACCAGGAGTCCATGAATAGAATTTCTCAGGTACATTCATATAGAATGAAGGTAAGTAAGAGTGCCATGATATCCAAGCATCTTGTTTTAATGAATAACTCATAGTCCAAGAGTTGTGTAATTCCATTGGGTCCTCTACTACTGTACCATCTATATATTTATATTCAGTATCTAAGTATTGCACTTCTACCTCTATCTCTCCTACACTTATTATATCTTCAAGTAATGCATTAATATCTGCAGCAAATTCTGCTGGTGTTATAATAACATCCTGCTCTCCTGCTATTACAGCTAAGTCATTCCTATCAGGTTTAATGTACCAGTCATATGTTTCAAGTCCAGGTCCTAGTACACTGTAAGGGTTAGTAGCTAAAAGAGTATCTTTAACATTATTCCACTCAACTGTATCAAATACTCCATTCACAGGTATAGCATCAGCCTCTGCTTCAGTGTAGGATGTACCTTTTATAGCTAACAATGACTGTTGTATAAAAGCCTGAGAGTTAGTATAAGGCCCACCATCTGTTGCTATAGGATAATTAATACCTATGAATGAGTTTAGTGATGGGTATGTTGTACTTGTAAATGTCGCATAGTCTGATATATATGTAGCTGTAGGTTGTCCATCTATAGGATTAGTAATAAGTGGTTGATGATAAGCAGCATTAGATTCATTACACAACGAGATAACTAATATGTCACCATTATGTGCAGGGTCTAGTGCAGCTTGTGTAGCAAAGTTAACCCATCTCTCCTGGGAGTTATCAATATGGTGTAACTTAGTCATACCTACATCCTCAGGCCTTAACTCCTCATACCAATCAGTAACAGCAGTTTGTAATCCTTCAAGATATCCTGGAGCATTAAATGAACCTGAAGTATCATAGAATACATATACATGCGTATTATTAGGAAGTACTACTGTACCCTCTCTTATCTCAGTTTTTGTCTTAATAACATCCCTTCTGAATTTCATTCTACAATTCTCAAGACCTATATAGTTCCAACCCTCTGTAGCCTCATCTTCTATAATTTGATTGAAGTTAGGGAAGATAGTAATCTGTCCATCAAATACACACATCTCATAACCTGGTTGACCTACTACATCCTCAGATAAAGTAAAGTCTTTCTTAGTGAATATCACTCTCTCTTTCTTAGTATCATAAGTAGAAATGAAACCAGACCCAAATAGATTAGAAGGATTGTCAGCATAAATATATTCCTCTCCTGTTGTATTATAATATTGTTGGTCTACTATTAAACCTATATTTTCTTTAAACCAATTAGATAATCCCTGATTAGAAATAGCTCTTAGTTTCCTACCATCAAATTGATATATCTTTCTCTGATTTTCACATACAAAGAAGTAACCTAATGGAGTTTTAATAGCACTCCATTTATGTTGTATACCTGCAGATGAACCTGTATCATCATCTACTACTTTTTGAGGTGGTATCTCAAAATAAGAACCAGTTCCTATGAAGGAAACTATTTGGTCTGTAACCCTTTCCTGATAGCTTCTTGGCATTTGCCATAGCCCTTCCAGAGTATGTATAAATAAATCATTACCTATTTTAAATAGGTTTTTAATCTCACCTGTCTCTCCTTCTATATCTCTATAGTTATTAGGTAAGAATACTCTATAGTTATCTGTTAGTTCCTCCTGGAAACTTTGCTCTGAGTAATGTATCCTGTGTGGAAAATCTTCCATACAATCTGTACAACAATCATATTCTAAAGGTAAGTGATAATAAAGCTTTTGCTTATTATACCTATGGTAATCTGGATTAACTTTATAGTATTCTCCCAAAGCTGCACCTAAGTATAACCTATTGTCATTCCTCGAAGAATCATACATAGTAAGCTTATTAGCTAAATGTTGTTCTAACCTGCTAACTGGATATCTTGAATCTGCCCTCTCGTACCATAAATCAAAGAACTCCCATATTACTTTAGGGTCATTATTACCTGACTCATACATACCTGGAGCATCCAGGAAAGTAGGTACATCTGAAATCATACCATGCCTTAGATGTGTATTAACTGAAGTATCAAACCATATATCAGTTAAACAATCTCCTATCCATTGTATCTCATCATCAGAAGGACCTGAACCACCTTCATGTCCTGGCCTACCTTTACCATATTCTGACTGTACCCATGTATCTAATGAGGTTTCTCTAAGACCTTTATTGTATGCTTCATCATAAGCTTTTACCATAGCATCTCTTTCAAGTCCAGAAGATATAAATAAAGCTCCTGCTCCTATAAGAGATACACCTGCACCTATTACTATAGTAGATGCACCTGCAGTAAAGAAAGATAATACAGCTCCTACTACAACTAATAAACCACCTGCAATATAATTCCATACAGAACTCTTACCTGCTCTCTTAGCAGGTCTGTTCTCCCAGAATACTGTATTAACATATCTCATAGGAGATACATAAGAGTCTCCACCAAATACTATAGCAGTATCACCTGACTGCATATTAACAGAGTTCTTATAGTATGGTAATAACCTGAAATTAGAATAAGGGTCAGATAAATCTCTACCTAAAACTACATAAGGTAAGTTCTCAGTAACTGTGTTAATAGGTTCATTCTTTAGATGAACTACACCAACCCTGTTGTCTGAAGAGACATTATAGTAAGTCTTAGCCCCACCATCTATATTCCTGGACTCTGTTGCTTTAAGATAAAAAGTATCTTCTACATTAGAAGCATCAATATTAAATGTATTCCTTAAATCAAACTCTGTGTAATTATCCCTAACTATAGTAGCAAGACACCACCCATCATAACCTCTTGAATTAGGAGTACCATCAGCTTTGTGTCCATCATCATTACCTCCCTTATGAGCATCTGCATCATAAGATGAACCATCAAGTACATCATTAAACCTTATCTTACTCTTATCTCTTTTAATTATACTATAATTACCTTCCTGCCTTATGTAATCATATACACTATATTCTTTATTATTAAACTTATGCTCTGGATATATTAATCCAAACATATTCTTTTGTATCTTATCTTGTGATATCTCAGGTTGTAATAAACCATGTGAAATATATTTATCATTTATTAGTGAAGGAGTAAGTACAGCACCATCTAAAATAGTTTTCTCATTCTCTGTTCTTTCATTCCTTACTATATAATAACCTATAATCTTAGCTCCATTGGTATCTTCTAATGAAGGAGTATCTATTCCAGAGAACTTAATACCAAATATCTCTGTACTGTATATCTTAGACTCTGTAGTAAATTCAGCATCTACTATTTCAGTTGCATATTGTAAACCTTTTGGAGAAGTTTCTCCTGGTGGTACTTCAGTATATGTAATACCATCATCAGATTCTTCTATCTTAGTTACTACTATGTTACTTGAAGTATATAAGTTAGAGTATAAATTCTCATTAACTGGATTAGATAGTTGTGCTGGGTCTAATACAATAGATAAATCTTCCTCAATACCATCTACTGTATAGGTAAGCTTAACTACAAAAGGTGGAGCACAAAGTGTAGGTTCTCCTGTATCAGGGTCTATAGGACAATCCTCTGGTAATACTATAGTACCATCTGCAGTAATCCTTATTCTCCAATATGTAAATTGATTCTGTGTAGCATCTCCTTCCTGTTGTACTAAAGGTTTATTAAGCTCTGTCCTAAATGGAAACCTATGATGCCTCACTGGAGCATTTTGTAAAGGTTCACCCTCTGAGTCTAATCCCCAATAGTTATTACTTACACAAGAATCATTGTCAATGTATATATTGTTCTTTGATGCATTCCTTGTATTATTCATTGGATACACATTGGTACCTGGAGAATAAACAGTAGTAGGGTCTACATTGGGGTTCTTACCTGGTATATGAAATACAGGACTAAGGCTTCCATCATCAAAAACATACACTATACCAAATGAATATAATTCTCCTGGCATATATCCTAAACCTCCTGTAATCATATCCCCAAACTGCATAGCTGGGTTCTTAGGATTAGCTGGGTCATGTTGTGAGTTAAGTATTACTTTCTTAGTAATACAATCTGCTTTTATCCTTGAAGCATATCTTTGTAGTAAGCACCAGTTAACTTGTTTACCTTGTGTATTACCCAATAGTAATCTGTTCTCTATTTGTTCTATACTCTGAGCCCTGTATATAATCTCATTGAAGAAAGCTATTTCTTCTTCTGTACCTGTGGAAGCTGCATTAGCCCCAGTGTAGATAAAGAAGTTCTTATCTACAGGTATTACTTCTGAGTATTCAACTCCAGTAACAAATCCTGTTCCTCCAGTAGAGCCTATAAATGCTAATCTATAGAATGTAAAACTTGTATCTAAATCATCTAATACAACTCTTATAGCTTTAGAAGTTGCTGGGAAATCCTCATAATCCACATCTGAATTAATAGAACCTCTTATATTTAAGTAATCTTCAGTAGATAAATCATTGTACACATTAACTACAGGACTTGTAGTAATCCATTCTGTTGGATTAAGTCCTTCATCTAAGTACTGTACAGCTATATTATATGAACCAGGTTCTAATACACCACCTGAGTCCATTACTTCTACTTCTTCAAAACTTGGTATAGAGTTATAATCTTTAAAAAGATTGAACTTTCTTGCAGACCATGTATCATCCTCATTCTTATAATCCTCAGGTTTATCAAAATTGAAGTACCTCGGTTTGTTATAATCATCTGTAAAGTAGATAGTTCTCTCACAACCTCTTCTTAATCTGTAAGTAGCTTGTATCTGATGAGCTACTTTGAAATTCAACTTATCTTCAACAGGGCTATCTATATCATTTACATGAGTTACATAGTTACAATTGTTATCCAATATACCTATCTCTGAGGCTGTCTCATCACTTCTCACAAGGAATACAATAGTTTCATTGTTCCCTATATACACCTTTCCTAATGGGATATAATCTGTAGGAATACTATCACATATGTCATTACTTTCCTCATTACCTATAAATGCAAAATCTCCTAACTCAGTTTCATTAACTGCGTTAAGAGCAAATCTATAAGTATCCTTAGGTTGGTCCCCTGGAGAACTGTCTAAGTGTAAACCTTTTGCAGGTCTTTGTACATTATCTTGTTGCATAATTATATATTATATACCTCTTAATGAAAAACCACTTCTTGACATCTTACCAAAATAACCATAGTATCTATTCCTTTGTGGTATTAATTGGTGAGTCATATCTTTTAAATTCTCATATTCATCTTCTCCATAAGGAAGTAAAGATTTATTACCTGCTTGTTTACAATACCATTGCCAATCTGATTCAGCTTTTTGGAACTTATCAGCATAACCTTCTCTTCCTAAGTACCACATCCTACCCATATACTTCATAGTAATATACATTGTAATAGCTGTAATCATACTATACTCATCAGGTATTAAAGGATATCCAGTTTCTGTATCTATAGCTTGCCTGTAATAAGCTACTGCTATTGAGCCTTCCTTAAATGAAGTCCTTATTTTATCTCTTACTATTGTATATTCATCTACACAGGTAGAGTATAATCCTTGAGTATTCTCAGGAAGTACTAATGTATTAAAGAAGGAGTGATTAGCTAACCTTACAGGAGTATATGCATTCCTATATATATTAGAATTTCTCCAACCTTCATATTCATATTTCAAGTCAAAGTAAGGCCTATAATAAGCTATTTCATAATCTCCTATCAGATGTCCATTACAATCCATAAATACATATTCCTGTCCATTATGGAAATAATAATCTCCTGTAGCAGATTGTTGTAATCCTGTCTTTGGAGTACTACATCCACAAGATGTAGGATTCTTTACTAATTCTTCTGTAGTACAATCTAACTGTATATTAGCTGGACATAAACAATCTTCTTTATTTTCCTTAACCCATTTATTATTTCTTGCTACTTGTATTATAGAGTGCAATCCATTGGGTAAGTCTCCCTGATGATTCTCTATTTCAATAAAAGCTACTGCTTCTTCATACAGAGTAACAGCACCTATACCTTCTAAAGCCTCACCTACCCATTCAACAAGGTCTGTCTCACTAATTTCTTCAAGTCCTAAATCTCTATATACTTTAGATATAATCCTGTCTAAAGATATATATTGCATTTTTCTTCCCATAATTATAAATATTTTAATGAAGTTTTATTTTTCCTTAAACCAGACATATAACCTCTAAGTGTTCCATAATTCAAATTTAAATCCTTAGCTGCGTAAGATAATGACTCATATATAACACCAGTATTTTCATCTATAACTTTCTTTGCTCTTGATTCAAATAATTTTTTCTTCATATATTCTGACATAGTTCTTTTTCTATTACTATCAGCTATTTTATTTTTGGTTTCTTGGCTAAGTTTTTTACCTGTATTTATTGTTCTTAATTTTTCTTTAGTGTAATTAGATACAACTTTACCAGTAGAACCTTCTCCACCATTAGTAAGGTTTACTAAATAACCAGTATTTAAATTTCTCCTCCCATATAAAGAAATCAAGAATTCTTCTAGTTCACAAGCACTGTCCCAATCTAAATTTGTTTGTATAATCTCTACACTATAACCATATTTATTAACAACCTTATTCCACAAATTGTTTCTACCTTCTTTTATATAGGGTCTTTTTTCACCTCCAATTCCTATATAAAATACCTTATTAGTAACTAATGTTCTGTGTCTATATACTACTATATTTTCCATCTACTTAATTAAATATTCTTTTCCACTCCTTATCCTATCCTTTAAAGCCCTCTTATTAGTTCTTGTCATTCTAAGATTAAATAGAGTCTTATTAGGTAACAAGACTCTCCTTTTAGACCAGAAGAACTTATATCTTATACCATTAGTCTCTTCATTAAAATGATATACTAACTGCTTCTTTTCTTTAGCTTCTGTATCAGAGTCCCATAACTCTTTAGTCTTAGCCCAATCAGGGGCTAATCCTTTAATACTATCTCCATCTAAAACTATCTTAGACTTCTTACCCTGTATATGTAAACTACCTAATCTCTCAGGTATTATAATCTCTCCCCTTTCAAATAACTTATTTATAAGGAATTTCATAAATCCTTTAACTATAGAAAGGTATTGTTTTACATCTATAGGATTCTCAGAGTTAGCTTGATATATCTTATATGTATCTCTTAAGTTATAGTGCATATTATTTGCTTTGTTCTCTTAAACTATCTCTTGTATTATTAGTCTGGTCTTCCTGGCTCTGAGAGAATAGTATGACTAGCTCATTTATAGTAAGCTCAATCATTGCATCTATAAGGTCATTATCTATTGGAAAATCCTGCTCTAAATAATCTATACAGTTGTTACAATCCTCACAGTCACATAAACCTTTAAATTGAGATGCTTCTATAGGGTCTTCAAATAGAGCTACTATAGATATAGCCTTAAGATTTTGTGTTGAAGTTACATATAAATATCCATTGTGTAGGAAGTAATTCATCTTCTTTGATGTATACTTATTACCTTTCTGAGCATTCACAGCATTTAAGGTAACCTCATCTATCTTAATTCCTCTATCCATTGTAGATACTGTCTGTATAAGTGAACCATTTAATCCTGTTAGAGGCTCAGGTAACTTATATTTAGTTCTCAGAATCTTACAACCTAATGGTGGTACGCAAGGACAATCATGTGGTGGTACTAATTCTAACTCTACACAAGGTAGTACCTGATAGTTCCACTGTGATATCTTTTGCTTTTTCTTAGCTTCTTGTGAAATAAGCCTTGACCTTACAGTTAAAAGCTTGTTATATATATGTCTGTTAGTAAGCCTGGAATCATCAGATTTAACACCCTTACTATAGAGACTTTGTACTCTCTGTAAAATATCTTTTAATTTCATATCATATTAAAATTTTTCATTAGATATAATAGTTCCTCCTCATTTCTACAAGAACCTTTATAACATACTTCCCATTCAAAAGAATTTCTTTCATAAGCTTCCATAGTAATATATCTATCAAAATCTACGAAATTCAATCTATAATCAAGAGGTCTATTAGAATACTCATCTACATAAATCTCATTCTTAACAGGCCACTCATACCAGAAAGCTCCTATATGTGTCCATCCTAAAGATATTATTTTATTTCTTGCTTCTACTACATTCATACTTATCCTCTTTTAGCAGTTAGTTCTTGTAAAAGTAATCCAGTTAAATCTTCAGTTTTGAATACCTCATAAGTACCATTAGGTTTAAGCCATATAATCTTTCTTGACTCAACTTCAAATCCACATTGTTCAAATAAGATTTGATATAGTGAAAGCTGTAGCTGATATTTATTATAAGGACAATCTATAAGGAAATCAAATGGAGGTAACATTTTCTTACCTTTATAATTCTTGAACAAGTCAATATTTGTCTTGTAATCAGCTATAATAAACTTACCAGTTTTTGTATTATATAATACAATATCTGTTGTTCCTGCTAATCCAAAAGCTTCAGAATACATCTGTAGTTCAAACAAAAAAGGTTCTATGTAGTCTGGGATATTATCCCAAAAACTAACTATAGAAGCCTCATGTCCATTTGTAGCTATTTGCCCTGTAGTGTAATTCTCTCCAAATGCATGTACAGAAGTACCTCTGTCACAAGCTGCATTTTTCTTATCTTCCCACTCTTGTAATATCATTTCTTTGGTATATAATATACCTTCTTCTTTTGTTCTTTTAATTGCTACAAACCCTGCTATTTTATCAGCATCAAAAGGTTCTACATATTTCTTTATAAGGCTGGAAACAGAGCTAAGGCTCTTGTTCCCAACTTTATAAGAATGACTTTCAGGATTAAATTGTAATCCCTGAAAGTAGTTTTTTATTTTATTCTTTAATTCATCCATTACATTTTTAAGTATTGTGAATTAGTTATCTTAAACAAATGTCCATCCTCCTTACATCTCATAATTCTATGAATAGTTCCAGAAGGAGCTACTGTTGTCTTAAATAATTCTGTATTATTACCACCACATATTGGACAGGTTGTTCTTTCTAATCCCATAGTTACTCCTGCATGTATTGGATGTTTTAGGTATTTCCTCATCCTTAAATAAACATCCTCAGTAACTACTATATCCTGTACATTGTAGTCTATCATTAATTCCATTGCCTCTCTAGCTTCTTTCTTAGTTCCATATTGGATAGCTTCCCACATTGCTAAACCAGAGTGCTGTAATTTAGTTTCAAGTCCTAAGTACCTTGCAATATAGTTCATTGAGTATGAAGGCAACCTGAACAACCTCTTAGCTTCCTTCATAAGGTCAAGAGACTTAACATGTGTGTTTACTTCTAAGTTGTGTTTAAGAGCCCTTGAATTAATGTACCTGTTGTCAAATTTGTCATTATTAAATCCTATAACATAATCTGCTTCATTGTAAACTTCTAAAAACCTCTTAAGTAATTTCTTATCAGATTGCTTCTTATTCCACTTTAAGTGATGAACTTTATCTTCACCTAACCACTTATAAGCTACTGTAATGATTCTAGGCTCTGAGGTTATGGAGTTACCATTTAAGTATTGTTGTCCACTCCACCATACATTAGCTTCCATTCTTGCAGTTTCTATATCATAGATAAGAATCTTAGGTTGAGGTCTTGAAACACTGAGAGTAAGAATGGTTTCAGGTTCTGTATCAGATTGTACTTGTGAAAGATTTATATTTGTTTCTTCAGAAAGCCTTTGATATTTTCTCCAAATATCATTAGCTGCTGTTCTTCTTTGTTTAGTACTACCTGAAGGTTTTATTCCAAAAGCATATGCTAATGTAATCCAGTTTTGATTTCTTCCATTCTGTAGGATATATTGAACCATATCCCATTCATTACTTTCAAATTTGTCTTGTAATTGTATCATATAAAAATAGTTTTAACTCCTGCAAAGTTAAAACTATTTTCTGACATTTTAGCTATATAGCTAAATTATTTATACTATTTCTTCCCAACTTACTACTCCATCAGTAGATACTAGTTGGAAATTACCTGTTTCAGGAGGTTCTGGTAGTCTGCTATCTGGAACAGCCCCAATAGCTTCTGGAGTAATATCTTCAATCTGAAGATTGTACTTAGCTCCAAATAAAAGAAGTTTAATTATTTTTTCAACTTCATTAGGATTTTTTAGCTTAGCTTGTAAGTTCATGTGTTTGGTTTTGGTTTGTTAAATATTTATTTTTTCTCATTCATGGCCTTATACTCTATAAATTCTGTTTTAAGAGCATAATAGTCAGTTTTTAATTTGTCATACTCAACCAGGAGTACTGCATACTTAGTTCTTTCTGTAGATAATTCCTGGGTTACCTGAGTCAATCTTACTTTAACTTCATTGAGTTCTTCCTTGATATCATTGTATCTTGAAAGAGAATCCTCAGTGAACCTATCATAAGCTTCTTGCATTGATTTGAGAGCATCTGTAGATAATTGCTTTTCTTCAATCTTTCTCTTCCTCCTCTCATTAATATAAGCAAAGAGAGAACCTCCCCCAAATAAACCAGTTATTATACTAAATAGATTTTCTAATAACCATTCTTTCATTTTTATGTTTCCTTTCTTATATCATTAACAATCATCACACTCTAAGGGACAATGCTCTACTTCTTCAAATTCTACAGCAGACTCAGGAAATATATTGTTATATGCAGTTATAGGTAATATACTTGTAATCCAATTATAATTACAGTCTGGTACACAATTTATGTGAGTTGAAGTACCATATTCAGGTACATAAACTCTTACATCTTGTATCTGGTCTTTTACTTGTTGTGTTACTAATGCTACTATCATTATGCTACTGGTGTTAATCCTACTCTTTGTAAGAAGTTATTATAAGATGTTCTGAATACTTGAGATTGTGCATAACTAATAGCACCACCTAAGAAATAACAGGATATTGTACTGGTTCCATAACCTGCTGCACCTGACCTGAGTATTAGCTGCTGTTCTGATGCTACGCTGGTTGAGGCTGCAATTCTATCCATTTGAATATTCTTATTAATAAGCATCACATTAGTGTTATCACTTCTGCTTATCATCTTAAACCCATTTTGCGACATGTCAGCTTGTAAATTAAGATTGTCACTATTAATCCTATGAGTAACTCCATTACTTAAAAATAGTCTGTTTAATGCAGCAACTTGTCCGTCAAATGAATTATCGGTATTGTCGTATATATATACGACCCCACCCCTGCAAGCATCGTTTAACGTATAGTTATTAGTTCCAACAGTAGGATTAAATGTAGTATTTACGAAAGCATCTGAGTTATTTCCAGATATTCCTGAAGGCCAATAATTAAGTCCTCCATGATTAATAGCTAATGGTCCAGTTGGGTTCTTCCAATTAATTAAACTTATATCCCATAGATTCAATCCATCATGTTCTCCATAAGCAAAATTAAAAAATAAATCTAACTTATTCCATATACCATTATCTATCATCCTTCTAATAAGAACATCACAAGCCACTTGTGCTGTATAACTTGGAAGGTCAAATAGTTCAGCCTCTGCCCTGGTTTTAATAGCAATCCACTCAGGAGTAAATTCATACTCTGGTATTGAAGTTACTATACTATGCGTTATTGGTTTTATCATGGTTTGAAATTTCCTGTTAGTACCCATTCATCTTCAGCTCTTTTGTAGAGAGCTACTACATCCCATTGGTTACTTATCCTGTAGAAACCACTTGCTTGCTTTAATGAAACTCCTCCTTCACCAACTATCTCTATTTCTCCTTCTCCTACTCTTGTAACAAGTAATTGTGTTCCAACAGGGAAGTTTACACTAGCATCTTCTGGTACAGTTACTATTGTATCAAGAGCAGACTCTATCTCTAATACTCTCCCTTCATCTCCTGCAATGAAAGTATAACTATCAGTTTTAAGGTGAGGATTAAGATTAGAAGAATTTACAGCATTATCTACATATTCCTTATCTACTAAGGACCTGTCTGTATAAGAGGCTGAATAATCTTCAACATATCTAATACCACCTGTTTTTATCTCATTAAAATCCTGCACAGTTATACCGCCTGGTACAGTTCCCATTGCTATTTGTATATCACCAGAAGTAATTGCAATATCTCCGCTTCCACCATTAATAGATATTCCTTGCACTCCACCATCTATTGTTACTCCTTTAGAATAACCTGCAATAGTAATTCCTACCCCTGCATCTCCCCATATTGCTCCATTACTTCCATTAGTTATATTAAAACCAAAACCCGCAGTATCTATATTAAAAGGAGATGTAATAGTAGCTTCACTACCATTATCTAATACATCTTGTAAATCTTGACTTGAAGAAGAAATTGTATTGTCTACATATTCTTTATCAACAAGAGACCTATTAGTAAAATTAGCAGAATAATTATCCTGATAACCTGCAATAGTATGGAATGTTACAGACTGTTCAGTTGTTTCTCCATACAGGTTCATTCCTGCACTGATGTACATATCAGTCTCCCCTGTTATTGTAATACCTGTTGTACCCCCATTAATACTAATACCCCCTGCCTCTCCTGCTAAAGAAACACCAGTAGATGACAGTGATATTGAACCTTTTACATCTGTGTTATTTGCTGATGCAATAACTACAGATGTAACTACTCCTGTAGCTATACTACCATTTGTTAGTACACCTTGTAAATCCTGTCCTGCAGAGCTTATAGCATTACTAACCCATTCTTTTGTTGTAACAGCTTTACCATCTGCACCATCTATTAATGTATTAGTTACACTTGGAAGCCTTAATAGACCATTCTTTAATAATGTAAAAGCATCACTCTTATTAGTACTGTCTGTTCCATTACCATAATTTACAAGTCTATCTGTTCCTACTACTTCCGTAGTACTTGCTGCTGTATATATAGTCCCCCAAGCTCCACCTGCATGTTCAGCGTAAGACATTGCTTCATTACCTTGCCCTTGTGCATGAGAAGCTACTCCATGTGCTTCTGTATTTGCACCCTCAGTATGAGAATACATACCAATTGCATCTGTGTGTTCTCCTTCTGCATGTGACCAATCTCCTGTAGCTGTATTCTGTTGTCCTTCAACGTGAGCACAATTTCCTGAAGCTATGTTATTAGTTCCTTCAGCATGTGAAGATACTCCTGATGCTATTGTATTAAATCCTTCTGCATGTGATTGCATCCCTTCTGCTCTCGTAGTATTTCCTTCTGAGTGTGAGTAGTTTCCAATAGCTTTAGTTAAATATCCTTCTGCATGAGTAGCTATTCCTGTAGATTCAGTACTAAACCCTTCAGCATGAGATTGTGCTCCAGAAGCTAATGTGAATTGACCTTGTGCATGTGACTCTTTACCTGTTGCTCTTGTATTTGTACCTTCTGCATAAGAAGATTCCCCCATAGCACCCATAGCTAAGATTCCTTCAGCTACAGTGCTATTACTTAAATCTGTAGCATTTAATCCTATATTACCATATTTAGTTGCATCTCTACCTTTGAATCTCCAACCTATACCATTACCTTCATTAATAGCTATTAGTCCTGATATAGCACTATATACTCCTCCTGAAGTAACAAGGTTTGTACTTCCTTCTATTGGAAGTGAATCAATAGGATAATCCCAAGACATACCTGTAACTCCAGCTTTTTGGTGTAAACCAACAAACCAGAAATTACCATTAAGATGTGCTAAAGCTTTATTTGATACCCTGAAACTACCTGACCTAGACAAGGAGAAATCCATCTCATCAGATGCAGTCATTACTTGATTCCCACTTGAATCAAGGAACTTAATAAATACTTGGGTGGCTGTTTGTGAAACAACTACAGGTGTTAATGTGCTTCCATTTCTAGGTTTAACATCAATAAAATCATTTCCACTTTGAAAAGGATAAGCACTCGCTGTTATTCTTAGTTCTCCCGTAGTGGTATTGAATAAGAAAGCAAAGTCATCAGGCCTAACTACATCACCCGCTACAACAGACCATGCACCTGCATTTCTCTCTACAGCAATAGCCATTCCTGTTTTACCTACTCTGAAAGTAGCCTGAGTTTGATTTATTGAAGCTCCTATTGCGCTTAGTCCATATAAGGCATAATCCTCATCTGGAGTAAAGTTCATAGAACCTACAGCATCTACCATATCATAATTAACTCTTCCTTCATAAGAAGCAGGTGTTGTTATACTTACTACATTAATAGGTTGATGTATTACAGCTCCACTGCTATTCTCTACAATTACCCACTCATAAACTCCAGGTGTAGTTTCCTGACATCTTACAGTTCCTGCTATTGGGAATATATTAGTTTGTGCAAAAGGTAAATCTGCTATAGTTTCACTTACATATTCTTCTGTAGCAAAAGGACTTGTACCATCTCCATCATTATTTAATAGAGATGTATTTATATTTCCTCCTTGTGTAATTACTTCTTCGAAATTGGGTATAAGTATTACAGGATTAGTAGGGTCAGTATTATCTACTAAATCCCCAGTTACAGATAAAACTGCTCCTATAGACAGGTTATCCAGGTTTTCTATTTGTTGTAAGGTTAAGTGATAGAACTCATTAAGCTCTTCACTACCACCCTGCTTTTCAGAGGTACTGTTATGTTTAAGTGCACTAGGTTCTGCCATAAGGCATTTAACCTGTTTCATTAACCATTGTACTTGTTGATATAATTCCATTTATTATGTATATAAAGTTATTGTTTATTTAACAAGCTTCCTCTTGTATTGTTTGGTATAATTCTTTCAATTCCTCGAAGTCTATTCCAAACTTTCTCATACATCTTTTAATCTCACAGATATCATATAAGTCATCTATATACTGCTCTTCAGATTCATCTGAAGCAGAAAAGAACTGTTCAAAATAAAAACCTAAGTAGTATATACTTACAAATTTACTAAACAATTCTAAACTTCCTGTAAACCTTCCGAAGAAATCTGTGCTATTAACTTGTATACAAAGCTCTTTTTGTATATCACAACTATATAAGTTGGCAGCTCTGTAAATAAAATTAGCTCTCTTACAGTTCTGACATTGCTCATCTGGGCCTTCATATCCCTTAAGTAAATGATACGTTATCACTTCATTAAAGATATTCTGATATTGTGATAAGTTTTCTACTCTAGCCTGGGTTACTGAATTACCACATTCTACACAGTTATCTCCACATAAGAATGCTTTGACATCACTTACAATCCTAGTTTCTAATTTAGGGAAATAGTTAATAGTAAAAGTATCTGTAGGAGTACCTGTACCAGGTACATTAACTACATATATCCCATCTATAGTAAGAGCTAATAGTTTTTCTTCACTTGCAAGTAAAGTATCTACTACAGGGCTTGGACTATTAGTTTCACAAGTACAACAGTTACCTGCTAATTGTATAGAATATGTAGAACTTGTAACACCAGTGTTTTCTAGGTAATATTCATTTTTATATTTTCTTAATAAGAATGCCATTTCTTAATTTATATTAAATAAAAAGGGGAGCTTGTTGCTCCCCTTCCTATGGTTATTAAGCTATACCATCTGTAGCAACAGTCTTGTCCTCTGTTGGTTCTGATACAGTAGGGTCCACATTTGCAGCAGCAGCATCATCTGTCAGTGCATCAAACCCTAAAGGTGTTGCAATAGCATCTAAGATACCTATTACTGCAGCCCTTGTTACCGTGTCAGTAGCAGGGATAGCTATTATACTAGCCTCGTTGTTTTCATATTCAAGCCATGCTCCTATAGACTTTTGGTCATATGCAAGAGCAATTTGGTCATACTTAACTGTAGGGATAGCATTAAAGTGTCTGTCATAAGCTACACCATTTAGTGTAGATAGCCTATAAGGACTGTCTTTCCATCCTAAAGCAAAGTATTCTTTTTGCTTAATATCATTTCCATTACCTTCTTCATAGGCAACCTCCTGAACTGTTATAACTTCTCCATTACACTTGAAGCCTGCAATCTTAGTTGCAATAACTACAGTTTCTCTTGGATAGAAGTAATTCAGGTTTACTGAACCAGTGAAAGCTCTAAGCTTCTGTGGTTGAGTTTCAAGTTGTAAGTCAGTGTAAAGATAATCAGCTGTGTCAGTCTGAGTTGCGTTATAAGCCATTATAGCATCTAAGTCAGCATCAGATACTGTATCTCCTGTATCTAAGTCACCAGATAATCCTGTTACTGTAGCAGCCAGGATAGGCTGTCTTGCTATAGCTCTTGCTACAACTAATCCATCAGAGTCATTGTTAATCTCTAATTTAAGAAGTTTAGTTATCTCATTAGCATCACCTGATGGGCATGTAGGTGTACATCCCTCACAGCATGAAGTTTTAATAGCGTAAGTCTTCCAGAATTGATTATAACCTTGAGTCCTGTAGATTTCCTGGTTCCTAAGTTCAAGTTTAACTCCATATACAGTTTCACAATCTGCAGTATAATTTGCAATGTTAACTATCATATTTTGTCCTGGAGTATGTGGTCTGTAGGTATAGTAAGCTATACCTTTCTTTTGGATATGGCTACCTGCTGATTTTTGTATTTCATCAGTAATAGTATCTCCATCAGCATCCACTCCAACAGCTACATAGAAGTTTCTCTTAGTACCAGCAGTAGCAGCTACGAAAGAAAGGTTAGTTTCATAGTCAAAGAAACCTATCTGACCTGGAGCTAAAGCTGTAACTTTACCACCTGCTGGAAGCACTGCCTGATTCCCACTTGTTACCAATACTTGAAACACGTCATTGTTTCTACTCATAATTTTTAATTTTAATTAAATTGATTTAAATTCAGTTTTGCTTGTTTAATCTGGTAATCTGGAATTTGCAAATCACCAGTAGTTATAAGAACAGCTATATCTACAATTTCTCTATGCGTGTGTTCTGGAAGTTCGCAATCCTGACTACCTGTTAATACTACACCATCTGGTAAAGTATATGAACCTGTAGGAAGAAAGTCTTGAGCATTGTGCATATAAGCATGTTTCCTAATATAATTTAAAGTTAGCTCAGTTACAGCAAATGTACCATCAGTAAAAATCTTGATTCCTTTATCATAGAACCTGATATTAACCTCTCTCCATTCAAAAGAAGACTTTGTAAAAGAGTCTTCCTCATGTTCATCATCATGTTGATAAGTATAGCATCTTGCTATTCTATCTCCACAACCTTCTTTAGACATCTTAACTTTTGCTGATAGATAGAACATATAGTTCTCTGGTAAGCTTATGTAATACTCCGTGTCATTAATTTGAGCTGGAGTAAGTACAACATCATCTACTACTATAGTTCTTAAATCATCTATACTTCTTTGATTTATCTCGAAACCTAAATGATTATTAACTCTGGGCTCTGCTATAGACTTAACAAAAATCTCATAAGCCTCATTGATTTTCCAATCTATTTCAGGAACTCTTAGATTCCTGTATTGTTGAGAATCAATCTTGTTGAGTTTCTGCTTTAGGTCATAGTGCATTCCCCTTATATTCATAATCTATTAGTTTATTTTTTCTAATATTTGAGCCTTCATACTCTGATTCTTAGGGTCTGAGAAATAATCTACAGCACTTTCTATATCATAACCTAACTGGTCATCCATGTAGTATATTGCAGTTCCATCTTTTCTTAGTACACCTTTATGTATTCCTTCAAGTACCATTGCATGTACAGCAGTTCTACCTTTATCTCTATTCATTAAGTTAAGTACTTTCTCAGCACCATGCTTATCAATAGCTTCATCTAACTTAAGGTCTACATAGTCCTCAGATTGATTTCTTACAGAAATACCTTCAAGAATCTGAACAAGTTCAGCTTTTCTTGCTTTTGTAAGTTTGGTAGATTCTATAACTACCTTCCTCTTCATAGCTGCTTTTGAAGCTTTGATTTCTACCTCTTCCTGTTCATCAAATATTACGAACAGAGCTTCAGGATACTTTCCTTCTTCATACTCTTTCATAGAGTTAGCTACAAGGTCATTAGCTTTAAGCATTTTAACCTTAATTTCATTAACTGGTATTGAAGTGTCAAAGATATTATTACCATGATTCAACTTCACTCTTCCTTCACCTAAGTGATAGAATGGATGTGGTTTTCCTTTTGTATAATCAGGACTTAGGTCATATCCATGAGCCTCTAATCTTACCCTGTCTTCATCAGACAATCCAGTTGCTAATTTACCTGTTCTTAAACTTACAGGTGCTTCAATTGTAACAGGTCTCGCAAATGCTTCTTTACCTGTTTTCTTGTGCCATCTTACTTTTTCAATGGGTCTTACTTCTACTATTGCCATCTTCTTTTTGTTTTAGTTAAACATTATATTTCAATGTGGCAAAGATATAAAAAATTTTTAAATCTCCACCACATCTACTCTATAAGTTATAGAAAAATATTAGTCTTACAGACCAACATTTCTTTTTAATATAAGTTCACCACATTTAGTGATATCCTCAATATGTACCCCAGTAATCTTAGATACGTGCATTGAGTAGTATTCACCTGCGTGAGACATTAAACCACCTTTAGATGGTCCATAAGGATTGATAAGTCCAGCTACATAACCAAACTTGTATCCATTTCTCTTAGTAACTAACTGTACGTTAGAATTACCATTCTCTCCTGAGAAGTCAAGGAAGGTAAACCTCATTGATTCTACAGGATATCCTGTTATAGGGTCAATCTCAAAGTTAATGCTTCTGTCATCATATAATGGATTGTGAACTACTTCAAGTTCTGCACCATTATGCATGATATACTTGGTAAATTGATAACCAATTGCATAAGCATTAGAGTTGTAAGGAGATTTGTCAGGTTTAATTGGAGAGAAGTTAGAGTTAGCAATGAACCAACCTCTTTTCTCCATAAGGTCCTGCATAGCTCTGTTGAACAGAAGCATACCATATTCTCCAGTGAACACTTTAATTTTTCTACCTGCACCTGGCTTAACTCTTGAATAGAATATATCTAATAAGAACTCTTCAATAAGAGTTGCTGTAAGCTCAGAGTAGTAGTGTAAGTGAGAATCCTCAAGTTTCTCTTGTATACCTGAGAAGGTATCTACTGGTCTTGCAGTTGCATTTTCAATAGACCTTGCTCTTCTGTTATACCAATAAGCTCTTTCAAGCTCTCTGTACCATTGTCTCCAGTATTCTACTTCAGCATAAGGTATCCATGTATCATGACTTGCACCTTTTGAATCTTGTAGTTTAACAGCTAATACCTCTTCAGCAGCATAATCAGTTACCTGATATTTCTTTCTGAATTTACCCATTGAATCTTCAAGGGTTAAAGGAGCTGCGTACTGAGTTGAACCATCTTGGTTATCTGCCTCACCATAAGTAGAGTAAAGCTTAGCCCATTGTTGACCTGGTTGTAAGTAAGCAGGTGGTACGAATGCTTGGAAATCATCTGATACAAGCCTTACTGTGTACACCCAACCATTACCATGTCTTTGAACCTCATCCATAACCCTACACTGATACTTCTGTCCAGAAGTACCTGGAGTAATTACATCCCCTGGTACATACCAATTCTCATCAAGTTTAACCTTGAAAGTAGTTCTTCCTTGTCCTGGAGTAGTATTAGTACTTGGCTCAACATTCTCAATAACTACAAGAGGCCTTGTGTCTGCACCTTTCATAGACCATTCCCATGCCATAGTACCTATTGTTCTCTCAGCACCTGTAGCCCAAGATATAGATGATAGCGGGTTGTCTGAGTAATAGTTCTGAGCAGAGAATAGTTGATTCATCTTGTCCTCAAACACTGTAGGCTTAGCATTAAGCATAGCTCCCAAGTGATTAAGTTCAGTCATGTTAGCATGCCAAGGCATTTGTTTTGTTTTTAACTTTCCTAATGTTGCCATAATTTTTTAAAAAATGTTTGTTTTATTAATTGAACAAATCAGCTACACTTACACCTTGTGATGAACTTCCAGAACCACTTGGTCTTAAGTTTTTTCGCTGTTCTAAATTTGTTTTTACTTGTCTTGTTTGTTTTGTTTTAGTTACTTTTTCTAATCCTGTGAAGTCAAAATCACTTTCAATAAGCTTAGCTAATAGTATCATTCTCTCTGAGTCCTGGAATGTTTCAGCAAGTTTCTTCTGGAAACCTGTTATAACTTTATCTTCACCTATCTTCTGGTCTTTCTTAGTTAGGAAGTTAAATAACTTAGTTTTATCCTGGTCTGTTATCTTAAATCCTTTTACTTCATCAATCTCATCAAGAGTCTCTTTTACAGTTTCTTTGAACTCATTCTCTTGTTCCTTAGCTGCTCTTTTAGCTGCCTCTTGTTGTTTTAGAATGGCTTCTTTTTGTTTATTAACCTGCTCTTTTACTTTAGTATCGTACTTTTCAGCAAATTTCTTTTTCTTACCTGATTCAGTAAGATATTCTATCCTGTCTTCAATTTCATCTTTATCCCAACCTTCCTGAGCTAATTGATACCTGATAAGGCTATCCTGATAATTCTCATCATCTATACTACCCTGAGGTAAGTCAGTAGTTTTAGAATAAGTCTTAAAGAACTCTTCAGTACTACCACCATCTCTTTTAAACTTAATGAATGCTTTAGCATCATCATCAAGGTCTTTTGTAGCCCATGCTTTAAGTCTTTCAGTTACTTCAGCCTCGTACTCTTCCTGTTGTAGTTCAAGTAATCTATCAACATCAATTTCCTCATCTCCTTCAACCTCTACATGTTTGAATAAACCTGTTTCTTTAAGGTCTTTAAACAAGTCAGTATAAACACTTGTTTCACCTTTAGGTGTTCCAGGGTCTTCACCTGGGTCTTCTCCCTTACCTTTTCCAGGTGTAATTACCTGGTCAAAGAAATCATCTTCTTCCTCATCCTCTTCATCTTCTTCACCAGTCTTACCTTTAGGTTTTTCAGGTTCTTCTTCTGAAGGTTCTGGTTTCACAGGTTTAGTCTCTCCTACTGCTGGTATTCCGAAGAAATCAGTATCTGAACTTTCCCAATCAAAGTTCAATAAATCATTTTGTTGTTCTTGTGTTTCTTGTGCCATGATATTTTCTTGCAAATTTAAGATTAAATATTTAATATTTTAAAGTTTAAAACTTAACTTTTAAACTTTGAAGCTAATAGCTTTTTATGAGCTGCTTTTCTTTTTAGCTTGTGCAGCTTTTGTTTTAGCTATACTATTTTTCTCTTTATCTAATTTATTTCTTTCTCTATTTTGTTTTTTATCTTCTTCGAACTTCTCCTCATCTAATTCCTGTTTCCTTGCCTTAAGGTCTGCTTCCACTCCAAACTTAGCAACTTCAAGTACATCTGGTGTACCATCACTATCCATATCTTTATCTTCATTAAATCCAAGAGACAGAACAGTTTGTTTCTGGATATCAAGCTCACCTTTAAGTTGTATCTCAGCCATTTGGTTAGAATGTTCAATAGCAAGTCTTTCTCTTTCCCACTGTCTTGCAGCTTCAGCCTGAGCTTCTTGTGATTGAAGTTGTTCTCTCTCCATACCTTGCTGTCTTTCTATTCTCTGAGCTTCTGCAGCTTTAAGCATTTCTTCAGCTTCTGCTGTAGACTCAGCATTCATGATAGTAAGCACATCACTTAATTCTATCATTTGATTCTGCATAGCAGCATGAGATAATTGCTGTACCATCTGTAATGCCTCTGCACTCTTCATAGAGTTAGATACAAATATACCATATGTAGAATTTTCCAGTAGGTCATAATCTACATCAATAAGCTTCCTGGACATATCATCCAGTACATAAGATAGTTTAGCAGGTTGGAATTCAGCATAAGTTACTTTAGCACACTCTATAAGAGCTTGTAATACATTTCTTTTAATATTATTATGTACCTCAAAATAAGGTTCTATAATATTAGCTGATTGTACTAAGGCCTGTTGAGTATTCCTTACAGCTTCATCTTGTCCTATCTGTCCTTCTATCTGTTTAGTAATACCTACAGATTCTCCACACCTTCTTTCAATATACTCTGCTAACGTCACATATTTCTGTATGTCTGAGATAAGCGACATATCTATCTCTTTAACAGCTTGAGTCACATCTGGATTACCTCTGTTACCTTCTTCTGAAGGGTCCATGATACCAAACTTATTAGCCTTGATATAGTACATCCATTTCTCTACTGTCATACCTGCAGACCTTGGTATCATATTACCATTAAAGAATAATATTTTACCTTCATCAGATGCAATAAGAAGTTCTATCCTGTACATAAGTACATTATATAAATACTGATAGTACTTCATCCTATCTACTAATGAGGTTATCTGAGAGTTCATGTTATCATAGGTAGCTCCTATATAAGATAATTTGCAGTTATAAAGATTATCTAAATCTTTATGTTGTCCTGGAACTTCTCTTAAGAATGCATATATATCCTTACCAATCAGATAACCTTCATATTTTGTAGGTATCCATTCAGTAGTAAGGCTAATATCCCCTATCTCAGTATCAAGTACATAGCTTTCATCAACTATATCCTCATATTCTTGTCCTGTAGTAGGGTCTATTCCATATAAAAATACAAGTGGTTTCAATGATTTCCATTCACAATGCAGTACTCTTACTCCAACCATGGAAGAGCTACCATCATTCCTGAATGCAAAATCTTCATCATGATAAGCTTCACCATGAGCATAATCTTCATAGATTTTATCAATCTCTTTTAATGTAAGCTCAGAACCAAAATGTTTAATTACATCAGAAGGAGTCATGAACATCTCATATGCAGCCCATTCTCCATCTTCTATGTAATCTAAATCAGGTGATTTATCATAATCAAATCTTAATGGATTTACTACTTTAAGTGTAGGTTCTCCATTTACAGCACCTACCCAGAATATCTCTCTACCTGATATAAGTCCATGTTTCCACCCCTTATTAAACTTCATTTTGATATCTTCCTTTTGGATTAGATATTCTAATAGTTGATGAGATAATATTTCTGCAGGGTCTTGATGCTCTCTCTCCATATATCTTCTAACTTCTGGAGGAGTCATTGTTTGTAGTTCCTGCTCAATTTGAGCAGCTATTTGTTCTTGTTCTTCTGGAGTTAACTCTCTCCCTTGAGTTTCCTGAGCATACTTTTGCTCTAACTCAACTCTTATAGGAGCTACAATTGTATTAGTCACAAACTCTTTTAACCTGTTTGTTTCTTCCTGTTCCCTCCTCGTTGTAGCTTCTTCATTGGTAGCTACTACCTTCCATGAGAATGGCCTTTTCATCTCCATTCCTAATAGAGCCTTAATCTTACCTGATACAATATCCTTGTTAGTAAAGTCTGCAGGAAGTTCTCCTACCTCCTTACCAAAAGGATAACATACTCTTTCGAAATCTGATTTATTTATAACATTGTTAAACAAGTCATAATTAACCTTCATTCTCCTGTAATCTGAAATAGCAGGCTCTCCTGAATTCAATATACCACCATCACTGTTGGTATACCCAAAGAACAAGGAATTACCAAATGAAACTCTATCAAGTCCTTTCATTTGGTCTTTGTACCACTGCTTGTCATTTGCATCCTTCTGTCTTCTTGTTAATCTCTGTTCTGGATTAAATAGTGTTTCTGACATAATTCATTATTTGTTCTTGTTAAAAAATTTATCCATTGCATCTACTATATCTTTGACCTTGCTAGTACCTTTCTTAGTGTATACTTTACCAAGTTCATCTTCCTGGCATTGGAACATACACATCATAAAAGCCATAACCCTATCGAAGTTACCTTTTCTATTATATTGTATAAGCTCTTCAAGTAAACCTATTGAGTTAATAGTCTCAAGATTTAGTATAGCATTGCCATGCTCATCATAATCCCTTACTGTTAATAACCAATCTTTAATGTACTTCTCTCCTGCATCCTTAAGTACATCTACCATATGTATACCATATATCCTTGCTACTGTAGAATTCTTAACATTCTTAGAAATCACAGCATCTGGTTGTACAGCTAATTGGTCTAATCTTTTTATTCTTCTGAAATAGTTCTTAACATGTGTAACCTCATTTTCATGCATTATTTCAGCATTATAAAGTTCAGCTAACATAGATGCAATTCTATTAACATCATCAGCTTCTGAGGGCCTACCTACATACTCAGCTACTATTACATTATTCCTATGACTCCCTTCATGAACTGACTTATACACATATATAGCAGCTAGTGATACACCTGCTGATAAGTCCTGCCTATAAGGGTCATATCCTATTTTATATAAACCTTTTGGTGCATTATCTACAGGATATTCATATATAATAGGAGCTCCTGAGAGGTCATTCACTTTAGGTTTATAATTATAGATAGGTTGAAGTTCATTCTTCAAATCAGGCCTTGCCTGTACCCTACCATCTTTTCTTTCTAAATAAACTGGAGTACCTTTCTTAGTCTGTAGATTCTCGTGAGTAACCCTATTCAACTGATTCCTCAATTCAACAACTGGAAAGTTGTTTGTAGAAACAGTTAAGAAAGCTTCTGCAGGACAGAAAGGATATTCCTGTACGTGCTGTTGTAATGTAGTTGAAGAACTTGATGCAGCTAGCTTCTGAGCTCTCCTTTCCATTTCAAACTTAGTAGCTCCTTCTATATCTGAGTTACCCTGGTCATCATAATAACCTTCCATATTCCATGTTACTGGATGGAAGAATCCACAAACTGTATTCTCAGCACCTTCATCCCATATATTCATGAATGGCATTAACCTGTAAGCCTCAGGACTATAAAACATATCTGCATAATCTACTGTACCTGATTCCATATCACCACCTGTACCAAATATAATAATCTGTCCTGTTATATATGAACCCCCTGTTAATGCTGGATATATAGCATTATAAGCATCTTTTAAATTAGGGAAAGCACCTGCTTCTTCAAGCAAAACTATCTTACCATCTTTTCCCCTAGCAGCATCAGGATTATCTTTAAATGAAAGGGCAAGAATCTCAGATTTATAACCTCTCTCAATTGTAATCCCATTCTGAGTAGACTTATAAGAAGCTCTTCTATGCTCCTGTTTGTCTACATACTCTCTGGATTTAGCCCATCCTGTATGCTCATTAAGGAAGTTTAAATAGTCAGATGCCATACCCATTGTACCTTTAGGATACAAGAATTTCTTCTCAAAGGCACCAATAATAATTTGTGCATTTCTTTCTGTGTTATATATATTAGCACAGATAGCACCATCTTTATAGGAGTATCCCTTCCTTCTTGACTTTCCCACTATCATGTGGTAACCACCATTCACATAGTCAAGATGTGGTTTAATTCTCAGACCTAATCTTTCAAGTACCTTAAGAGATATTTCATCTCTCGCAGCTTTCATTTCTAAATACCTTGGGTCTGACTTTAAATTCTGAGCTCCTACTTCATCTTTTAGGAGTCTTATCTGTTTCTGATATTTTCTATATTCTTCTTTCTCTTCAGGTAATGAAGGTACTTGGCTATTCTTAGTGAATAACCCATTCCTTGCTATTTCAAGGGCCCAGAAATAATCATAATCTCCATCCCAGAAATCAGGACATCTTGTTTCCTTGTTAGCAACTACAGATTCCTCATCTTCCTCATCTTCTACTACAATCTGTATCTGAGTAAAGTTAAGGTACATATAATGGTGACCAGTAATTTTATGTATATTACCTTCATCATCAATTACACTGTACCCTTCTTTACACCTTCTTAACTGTTCTTCCCAGTACATTATCCAGTCAGGAGTTCCAGTAGGAGCACTACAATAGCTACCTGTTCTCTGGAACCTCATTCCTTCTTCCCTGAATACTGTACTGTTAATCCATTTACCTTCTTTAGTTCTTATCTTCATCTTTAAGTATCCAATACATACTACTATTTAAATCCCTAAAATAAAGATATTTTTTATCTTCAAACTCTACTTCTTCTGCAAAATTAGGCCTAAACTTTATTCTCTGTAAAGAGTACTGTTTTAATTCAGGGGCTGTAAATATTATAGTACCTGTGTTAGGTTTTTGTGGTTTAATATCTTCACTTGTAATTATTAAACTCTTCTTTTCTGTTGGTGCTTCATCTTGTAACACCATTACTGCATTAGGTGGTAATACTATCATTACTTCTCAAAATAATTTATATTTTTATTTCCTCTTGTTTTCTCAGATTCAAATAACTCTTGCTCTACTCTTTTCTTCATAGAGTTCATATTCTGTAATATCTTATCAGTATCACTCATAGCTCTTGTAATCTCTCCAGGCTTATATATAGGAAGTCCTGTCTTTTCATTTCTTTCAGTCATATCAAATGTCCTGAAGAATTGTTTCATCTTCTGAGCTCCTTCCATTACTGCAGTATAATAACTGTATGTAGCTGAAGCTTCAGTTTGGAACTGTACCATTTTAGCTAACCCTTGTTCTACAAGATTGTCAGGTTCACTGTCTGGATAATATATTCCTTTAAGCGTATCATACCTTACATTATCATCATACCCTGCATAAGGATTTGTATCTTTCTTAGAAGTCATAAACTCTATAAAACTGAAATCTCTTATTGCCTCAGTTTTATACTCTGAGGTATCTCTTTCCCATATCTCCTTAAAGGGAGATATTAGTAAGGCCTCAGTGGTAGGTTTAGCTACTCCATTTTCAACTATAAATAGAAATGCCATTTTTATATTAATTTGAAATGTACGTTATAATAATCATTTGAATGACTTATTTTAGAAGATTTATAAGGTCCATGTAATCCTGATGTATAACCTATGATAAGAGTTTTTACTTCTGACAAGTCAAAATCTTTTAGCATTTCGTACCAACCTAATAACTCTGTAGCGTTTAACCAACATTCATTATTAATAATAGAAACATTTTCTTCATGAGTTCCAAATACTTTAAATTCTCCCTTAGTTTCTCCCAATTCAGCTTTATCCTTTCCTTTAACCACTTCTTTTAAAAAGTGTAAAAATTTATCAGGATGATATAAGATATGATTATCTTCTTTTGGTTCTATCATTATTGTACTTGTTTAAATATTTGTTTATATTCTCTTAATTTCCTTTTCCTATCAGCTAAACCATTGGTACCACCATTTATACCTACTGTTATCCTATAAATATCATCCTGGTCTGCCCATGTATTCATAGGTAAAGTACTCCAGTACCATAAAGCTGATAACATAGCATCAGGCTCATTAAAAAGTAAATCAGGATTATTTAAATAGTCTATTCCTGTAGCTTTAGACAATCTCCTGTAATTATTCTTACCTGTTATCTGTATAAATCCTCTTCCTCTGTATTTCCAACCATCTCCTGAAGCCTCATCTCCATTGCCCATTCTATTAGCATACACTCTATTAGCTATCTTTTCAGGTTTCCTTGCATAAAGAGCTGCCTGTTCAGGTGTAAAATACTTTTTAAAAGTTTCTAACAACCCTTGAGCTGAATATCTCAAATTCTCTGAGATAGGTTTAAGTCCTGATTCATGAGCTATCTGTGCAAAGAAATGAGCTAACCTCAGAGGAGTGTTAACCTCATATCTTTCTAACAGAGTTCTATACTTCTTACTAAGTTCTAATGCTGTTGCCATAATTAATAAATTTTAACTGTAAAACTTAAAACCTCTTTACTACCATCCTTATAAGTCACTGTTATAATTTTCTTTACAGTCTGATGTGTAAGTACTCTTCTTAAATGTGCAGGTATAGACTCAGCCTTATAAACTGCAGTTAACACACCATCTTCATATCCTTTTATAATTGTACAAGCTGTACAACCTGGTGATATCTTAACAATATCTAAAGGCCTGGTAGATTTAAAAGTTACAGTAAGCTTTCCTCCTTGCTTTACTGCACCTGCATCAATACTTTCCTGCTCCCAATTCTTCATTTACTTTTTCCTTTGCGTTATAAAAGTGCATCCTATCAGTGTTCACTCTCCATGGTATATTATTCTCAATATGTAGAACTCCCTTTTTTAATCTATTCCATCTTTTCTTAGAGACTAATGAGGGATAGCAAGGTTTATCACAAGCTTTATTAGCCATCTGTAATGCAGTTGTCTGACAACCACACATCTTACAATACCCTTGTGCATAACATTGAACATCCATAGAATTTATTCTATATTGTATCTGTTCTCTTATATGTACGGGTATAAGAAATGCAAAGTTACTATAAAATAACTTATATCTTATGTTCCCTTGTAGATAACTTATAATGTTTGTTAGATTAACCTTTGCTTTCATATCCATTAAATACTTTTAATCTCTCATTATATCTCTTCTCAGAAATAGTCTTCTTCTTATAATTCTCTTCTAACTTATTCCTAAAATACTTAACCCTGGATTCTACTACTTCAAACACTCCAAAATATTGCAATCTTATATCTCTGAGTATCCCTCTATTTAATACTTCCTTAATAAACTTGAAAGGAGAATTACATATTAGTTTAAACTCCTCGAAGGGAATGTCATGATATTGAGGATTCTCAGAATAGTATTGCTCTATATAGCTTGTTGTTGAATCCATTGTTATTAAGTAATTAGTCCATTGTTAGATTTATTCTCTTTAATCTTAGCTGCAGCAAAATCCATAAGATTAATATCTGTTGGAGTGCCCAATCTTTCTTCTATTTTTTTCTCAGCTTCTTTCCTGTAGATTTCTTTTCTCTTCTCTTCTATCTGTTCTACTTCAGTAATAAAATGTTTTAAAAGTCCTTCTAAATGTAGTATTGTACATTCAAACAATACAGCTTCCCAATTAAGGTCAACAGCTATATTCCCCTCAGGGTCTTCGAACTTATAAAACATATTCTTTCTTTGTTCAGGGCTAGCTTTCTCATAAAGCTTCTCTGCTCCTAACTCTCTCATATACTCAAGCATAAACAGCCTGGTAAGTAAATCTGATGGGTGTTGTAACTTAAACATCTTCTTCTTGACTTAATTGGTCTAACATTAATAAATAATCTTCTTCTCTCATTACTGCAATTTCAGTATGATTCTCCTGCATCCCTGTAGGAGTATTTGTATCTAATTCTTCTAAAACTGTTTCTAAACTATCTATATAAAAAGGTCTATATGATGTAGGGTCTACATAGGTTATAGGGTCTATACCAAACACATATCTTCCTGCATTAGTAGGTTCTTGTGTTGTACACTTAAATAATCCATTTGGTATTACCTTATACTTAAGTTTCTCAGAGTCTGGTAATATTGTATTACTTCTATAAATTATATTTCCTTCTTCATCTGTTTCAATCCATGTCTCTGTCACTCCCTCATCTTCATCAAAGAATAGAACTGTTGAAGTATCAACTGGTAATGCTCTATCAAGACTATCTAATCTTACTCTTTCTTCATCTGTAAAGTCCCCAGGGTGTACTCTGGAAGTTCTAATTAATGCATCCCTGAATTGAAATTGTACTAAATCCTGCATATTATTCTCCATCTATCTCTAGTTTAAATTGATAACCTTGTGAATCTCCTTTAGGAATCAATATAGGAATTATTTTTAATTCCCTGTCTGTTTCTGTAATGAAACCTTTCTCTTTTAACTGGTCCAGATAATTACCCAAACCCCCCGCAGATATTCCTAACTTCTGTCTTACAATCTTTCTACCTGAAGTACCAAAGGGGTCTTGAGCTATATCTCCCTGGAGAGACATAAAAGCAGCTAATACTTCTGCTTCCTTAGGTGTCATTTGTTTAGGTAGAATGTGGTTGATAATTAAGAGGTGCTTCTTATAGTACTCCTCTCTTGTTAATCTCAATGCTTTTCTGATTATTTCCATTTCATTCTATAAAATTTTGAATTGTTTGTGTGAATATTTCCATACTAGTTTGGAACTCTTTGTGTGTCATAAAAAATTTAAAGTCCCTCATAGTTCCCCAATCTGTATATCTTGTGTTAATCATACAATGTATAATTTCCATTACCTCGTGTGCTATTACTCCAAATACACTACTAGGGTCTTTCTCCAGATGTTCTGTTCCTATAATTATTTCTCTATTTTCATATGAGAAACTTCCTCCTGCTTCCTTCTTATCATACTTAACTGTAAATAGGTGGTGACCTATTTGTACCTTCTTTGGGAATTTTAATTTCATATACTATTATTTTGATTTATGCAAAGCTATGAACTAATTTTTAATTACGCAATATTAATCTGAAAAATTTTAAATAAAAATATTAATTACAACTAATAGCAAAAAAAGTTATTCTAAAACTTGATTATGTCATTTTAAATCGGTACCTTTGTCCCAGGTTCAAAGAACTTGAAACCTGTAAGGTTTTCGAGGATGGTGTGTTTATAAGAGAGGAAGGAACCTTTTGTGCCTCTCGCTGGAATGAGCTTAGTTATAAGAATAGTTATCAGGGATGTAGAAATACATCCCTTTTTTTATTCCTATACTTCTGCTATTTCTCAGAAACCCTAATAGTATTACAGTATCCACCCACTTATTCACCCACCCAAAATTTTTTATAAAATAAAATTTTTTAGAGAGTTTACTTATATGTGAACCTCCCTAGAACAAGGTACCCCTACTTATTTTTGAGAGGAACTCCCCCGTCACTTCTAATACTAACTTAAATTTTCTCGCGCATGAAAACATTCTTAGCTATCATAGGTACACTATGTGTCATAGCTCTATCTTTAATCTCTTGGTACACTCAGAGTGTACTATGTTACATCATGCTATGCATACTATCTATGGTACTGTTAGCATGGTGGTTTAAGGTACACATCTTAGATGTACTTAATGAAGACTAAATACCCACACTTATTATTGAACCAATTAAATCTTATCTTATGGCCCGTACAATCTACACTAATGAAGACCTTGAAACTACAGTCCGTGAGGATGTAGTACTATTTGATAATGGACATGTTATACATGTTATACAATAACTCTAAACAATACTACTATGGCAATTAATCTTACTATCACTGATGATAAACTACAAGATGCATTTAACTCACATCTTGACAAACTACTTGAAACAGATAATTATAACAATCCTGTTAAGAAGTGTATGGAGGAGTTATTGGGTTATTCAGGTTCTATGCGTGGAGAATTGGGTACTAAGATAAAAGAGTTCTTAGCTATCCAAATGGATACACCTGAATTCCAAGCACAATTAGGTACAGCTATAGCTAATGAAATGGCTAAAAGAGCTGTTGATGCTTTGAATAAAAGCAAATAAAAAAGGTAATGTAATACTATTATAGTCTCTGAGGAATCTATGGTTTCTCAGAGACATTATAGCATTATAGAGTCCACACTAATTACCCTCACTTATTTTTGACTTATTATTTAATCACATAATCTTATCAATCATGGAAAGAGTTGAATTCAATGCAGTTGTTACAGGTGCTCCATCACAGACTTTTAACAAGTCTAATGGAGGTAGTTATGTTCTACAGAACTGTAAAATCACCAATGCAGGGCCTTTAAAAGGTACAGTAGTTTCTGGTACAAGGACTACTAAAAATGCTAATGGGGATGAGAAAGAAGTGGTACCTGTTGGTACTGAAGTTAAACTGTTCCTTACAAGGGTGCCATCTGATACCCATGCTGGAGGTTACATGAACTTCTTTGAGATTAGTACTGGCCTAAGTGCTTCTCAGGATGAGCTTAATGCATTGCTTAATGCACATGTTGGTTCTCAGGTTGAGGGTCAGCTTGCTTCACAGCAACTATAAGCTTACTCACAATGAATGATATTACAGGTAGTCTACGGACTACCTGTTTTATTTTTGTAGAGGTTGTGATGCTACGCATCACTGGTGTACTCAGATGAGTTAAATCTCCACGTATAACTACGTTGTACAAGTTCATTCTGTATTGTTGTCACTGTGTGTATACATAGTTGTACTACTTCACATATAACTACGTAGTTTATGTTCATTTTATATGATTTGTGTGATTTATTTTGTTTGTGTTTATGTGTAAAGGAGTACACATACTATCAAATAACACCTAAATTCATTCTAATCAAAAACAACACTACATATATAATATAGCCAAATCATGAATACAACCAAATACAGACAATCACAATCATTTACTGCTAAAGAACAGCAAATATATGATTGGTATAGGGAATATGGTGCTAAAAATGGTCACATTTTATTAAAAGACTATATAAATAGTAGATATGTACCATTAGAACACAAGAAAGTGGCTGAAATAGCATTAAGAGATTATGAATCAGTGTTATTTGATACTTATCAATTAAATACTAAATTACATAAGAACCATGCTATAATTGATAATTAAGCTTAAAATAGAGTGGTATAATTGGTAAAACTGCAGATAAGTCCCAATGGCCTGCTCTATTTTAAAATATAATTAAAGCAATGAATATAGAATCATTATATCTTAGCATTTTAAATAATTTCAATAATTATATTGAAATGCTATATACTCAAGCTATGAGTAAACTCTTATCAGAGGATGTGAAAGATAGTAATAAGCTTATTAATGAAGAGCTTATTGAAAACTATTTAAAGAGAAGAGGATATGTAGCTAACTACATATTGGGTAAGAGAATCATGATAAAGGATTTCACTTGTGTATATGTACACAATAAATATATAGAGATATGGCATGATATTCCTAATAAGTATACATCAGTGTTCATAACTCAGAGTTATCTAACCAATTTACCAATTACTCTTAACTATATGGAGAGAGTATAATAAATAAGTAATTATGAATAAAAATATAAAAGCAGGACTATTAACTTTATTGTGTATATTAATATTCTTAGGTATAATATGGTTAATGGTTAACTTTACAAAAACAATAATACTAGTTTTTGCTTTGTTGATGATATGTGTATTTATATACCTTGTATTTAATATAATAAAAAAAGATTATTTAGATTAAACTCTTGTTCAATTGCAGGTAAACTAAATCTTAGAAAGCATCACATATTAATAATGGAGTTGTTATTGGCTCAAGGTGCAACCTTGCAAGAGTTTATTAATATATTAATCCTCTAACTGAAGATAGACAGTAATACGGACTAATCTCTGGGTTATGTTGGTGCACATAAAAGTGCACATTACACTACTGCCAAGAGTAGGTTGTTTATTGTAAGCTATTGATTAGGGCAGACAATTATTTGTGCAGTCATTCAGCTATAGATGAAGGCTTCCCTAACAAAAGTCCACTTGGAAATGGATTGGAGGATTTTTAATAATATAGCTAAGAATTAGGTAAAAGTTCCTATAAAGAGAAGCGGACTCTTCTTAGCTTATAATATAACTCTCATAACAGGTGTCACATCACAGCCCTGAAAGAACAGAGATACTATTATTGAACCAGTATAAACATTAAGATGTAGCTACTGAGGGGTGAGGGTAATCCATTAGGCTAAGGTAGTATCAACCCTTTATTCTAAGACTAACAGTAGTAGAGCTTATGAGAGTTTTTAATATAGAATGTAAGATGAGGAGGTAAGTAGGGGAGTAAAAAGTAAGATTGACTATCATACTATATGAGCTGAAAGGAATAAGGGGTTTAGTCAACTGTGTAGTCTTACATTTTTAAATATAATTTATTAATCTTAAAAACTAAATAAAAGTGAAACAAAACAATCAAACACAGTCAGATATTGCATTACAAATACAACAAGGTATTGATAATGTTAATAATGAAATATACAATTTCTGAGTATGGAAATAGTATCTATAATAATAGTAGTTCTATTTATGATAGGACTCTATACAGTATGTTTTGCTATGCCCTATACAATATATAGGTTTGAGAAACTTCATACAATACGCATGAAGGTAATAAAACGCTCTCGTCACTTACTTCCATATATACCAGACAGAAGTAAGATTAGTTTATTTAATTTCTGGTATCCTGATGAGGATAAGATAATGCGTATGGCAAGGCAGAAGTATAGATATCACAAACATTTAAATTCTTAAGTTATGGAATATGTTAATAGAATAATAGCTGCTGATATAGGTCGTAAAGTATCTTGTATGATACAAGGTAGAGAAGTTATGGGAGAGATTGCTTATAAGAATGGAATTTTCTATATTTTACAAGATTTTAAAGATGGAATGAAAATCTCACCACATCTTAGAAAGGGTTATAAATATTCTTGGTGTATTGCTGATGGCTCACCAAGTAGTCTTAGAAGTAATGATGTTACGAAACTAATCTTTCGAGATGACCATAGTGGATATCACAAAATGCCTATACCAATAGGTATGGATAGTCATTCAAGAGGATATTATATCAATAAGTGGAGAGATATAGATATGGATAGAGCTCATATAGACAAGGATATACCTGAGAAAAATGAGCCTCAGTCCATACAATTAATGAGTAATTATGAACCTTTAATAATAAATCAAAATGAGTAGTAGATTTTCATTTTCAGCACTATATCGTGCTACAGAAGAGGCTATGCAAGCTATAAAAGAGCCTTTTGTTTTAAACAAGAACAAAAGAGCTGTTGATTCAGCAATTGATTCAGCTGAAACCCAGAAAATAGATGCAGAAGAAAAGCTTGAAAAAGAGCTTGCTATTGTAGCTAAGGGAGAAGTTATCAATGTGAACAAAGTGCTTCAACTAAGACAGACTATCAAAAATGCTGAGCTTACAGTTGTAGAGCTTAAGGCATTCAAAGATGAGTTCTTTGCTAAGGAAGACTAATGAAGAAACTCATGCTTCTAATAGTTATACTACTTATATGTAGTAGTAGCTATGCAGATAGACCTACAGATGGACCACCAGGACAAGAAGACACAAACTTTTGTGATGAACACCCTAATCATCCATTATGTGGGGGTGATGAAGCTCCAATAGATGACTATGTACTCTCAGCATTTGCTGTAATGGTATTATTTATGTCAATTTATTATCGCAGAAAGAGGGACTGATTATATATTCATAAACAATAAACTTAATAACTTCACAAGATATTGAGTGCACCAGTTTTCCTATTATTTACTTGGAAAAGGCTCATGATTACACACTAAAGACTCTTGTAGGTACAGTGACCAGTATGATTAAGACCAGGAAATACCTCGCGGGTTAAAAGGAATAAATAATAGGTTTTAGGTGTAAAATACAAACTAATTAAAGATGAATAGTATACGAGGTTCTGCTATATTATATTAAAATAATATGATATAGATATAATAGAAAATATAAGTATAAGAGAATTTGAGGGAGTATGTATGAGTAACATCTTGTACTCCCTTTTAATACATTTCATCATCAATAATAACAATCTAAATAATTATAACAATGAAAAAATTCCTATCAATTGCTATTTTATCCTTAACATTAGGATTGAATAGCTGTAGTACAGATGATTCTGCAGCTACAACAAATAATATTGTTGTTCCAGACCCTAATGAGCCTAACGAATTGAATTATACACTTCGTATTGAGGTTGACAGGGTAATGGACTACATTCGTGTAGATATTAAGAATGATGAAGGAGAAATCCTTGAAACAGATTATGTTGAAGACCAGTGGCAATCTAATGTCATTATAAATATAGGTACCAATCTAACAATTACTATGTACTCTGAGGGTAACTATTTCTCAGGATACTATAAACTGTTAGAGGGTTCAGGGCCTATAGAAATAGAGAGCCAGGAGGTACAAGAAACCTTTCAGTTATTTACTGCAAACTTGAATTATTAACTCTAAATATATAATCATGGAAAAGATTCCAGTTAATGTTACCCATGGAACAGGTAACACGTATCTTGCTTTAGGCTTGCCTGACACCCCTGAGTTCAAAGAAGAACTATCTGCAAAATGTGTTGCAATCACTGATAAGTTCATTGAAGCTGCTGAGGCTGAAGATAAACAAGCTTACACCAGGTCTCACTTTGCTGAAGATATTATTAATACATTTTCTGCAGCTGAAATCCTGGTTTTTGCTATGGGCTACTTTGAAAGTACTGCTGAGCAGATAGCAAAGAAAAGAGCTATGGTATCAGGCCTTGAAGGTGTTATGAAAACACTTGAAGAGACGTTGAAGAGCAGAGGTGTTGATGTAGAGGCCATGAAAGCCAACATTGAAAAAGAGTTGGAAGCTTCTAAAGCACAGAGTAATTAATTACACAAAAGGGGTTAGAAATAACCCCTTTTTAACTACAAAAACAAATGTTTAAATTTCATTTCTCATATAAAGACCCTAATGTTATAGACAGGTTTTTCCTAAGGGGTCATAATGTATATCTATCTAAAGATGATATCATTAAAGCTATTGAGCAATTTAGGGAAGATAAGCCTGATTGTGAAATAGAGGGAATATTAAAAACAAAAATAGAAGAAAAATAACAATGGAAGAAGTCACTATGACATCAGAAGTAGCAAGAGCACGTGAGGAAGGAAAGTACTCAGGAGCTCCTGAATTTGATGTGGACAGAGTTGCTAAAGAATTAGACGGAGTATTTCAGTCAGTATTAACTGGTAAAATAAGTACTTTAGATAATGAAGCAAAGGTCCGTGTCTCAAAGTTTGAAGAAGAACTTGATGTAGCATTAAAAGTTTATGGAAAGGAAATTCAAACTATATTTCCTGAGATTAAGCAAAGATTGCTGGATGAGGTTATTAAAGGTAGAGCAGTTATAGTATTACCAGATAGTGCTGAAGTTGCTATATCACATATGGACCATCCAGAAATGGAAAATGTTGTGAAATCATTGCATCTTCACAATAAGGCAATGCTTGTAGGCCCTGCAGGAACAGGTAAGACTACAATGATTGGTCATATTGCAGAAAGGAAAGGTTTACCCTTCTATAAATACTCTTGTTCAAGAGATTCTTCAGTACATGACCTATTAGGTTATAAGCAACCTGCTTCAGAGACATACTTAGAGACTTCATTTCTCAGATGTTATGAAGAAGGAGGTATATTCCTCGTAGATGAGTATGATGCTATGTCAGGAGATATGGCATTGTTCTTTAATGGCATTGCTGATAACTCTAAGTTCATATCTATACCACATAGAGATGATAAGCCTACTGCTCAAAAGCATAAGGATTTCTATCTTGTGATGTGTGGTAACACATGGGGTAAAGGTTCTACTGATTATTCAGGTAGGGACTTCCAGGATATGGCACTTATGGATAGGTTCAGGTTCTGCAGACACCATATTGGATACCATCATGCTCTTGAAAGAGAGTTAATGCAGCACAATTATCCATTTGCTGTAGCATTAAGGGGAGCTCTTGAAAAAGTAGGAAGTTATTTATCTACACGTAATGTGGAAGATATATCCAGGCTTATTCAATGTGATGTAGACCCTAAGTCTATAGTAGCTATGGTTACTCAGGATTTATCTGAACTAGATAAACCTGTTATATTAGAGGCTGTTAAGGACATAACTATAAGGAAAGAGAAAATAACAGTTAAGTGTGAAAAGGGTGTAGAATATGTTCTTGATAAACTTATAGCTACTTATCCTTTGAATAATCCTGCCAAATTAGCAGAGCTTAAAGCAGGTAAACCAGTTCTATACTCTAACTATCTCGAAGCTATGTCTAAGATTAATGGACTATCTCCTTCAAGAGAAGGTATCCCAACTAAACGTTAACAATGGAAAAGCCAGAATTTACATATAAGCTTCTTCCTTCTGGTACACATTTGGTAAGATTTGATGAGCTTCGTGAGATATATAAGTATGATGACCCTGATTTTAATCCTACTGGTATATCTATTAGAGAGAAAACCAAAGAGGAGTATTTAGAACGTAATAGTCAGTATCTCAAGGAAAGACATATCCTAACTCCTAAGAAACTCAAAATCATTGATGATGCACGTAAGGATATGGAACTTGATAAAGAGTTCTTAGATTTGGTATACAAAGCTAAGTCTCATAAAAGAGCATTTGCTATGAATAAGTTTGGAGGAAATCTCTCCATGCCACACTATTCAACAGGTGCTGAGAAGGTCTTTAAAAGAGGACAGCCTGGTGCCAAGAAGATGACCCTTAATTTAGCTTTTCAGGTAGGTACATTTACAGGAGGTAATTATACTCAATCATTTGTGCGTATCTTAAAGACAGTACTTATGTGTCAGGCAATGAATATACAATTAAATATTGATGTGTTTGACTCTGACGAAACAGGTATTGACAATCATGATTCTTATGTAATATGTAATGTTGCAAAGTCTCATGAAAAGTTAAATATGCGTAATATACTAGCCTCATCACATCAAGAATTCTTTAGTACTACTTTATTTAATGGATATTCTGCAGCAGGAATGCCAGGGTTTATCAGTGGTTATCTTGACCAACATCAAATAGTACAGGATTTGGGAGAGTATTATGATGTCATAGGTGGTAATATGCTTGTCAATAAGTTTAATGATGAGCAACAAGAGTTAGTAAGTAAAATCCTTAAAATTGGCCTCTATGGAAATGGGTAAATTGGTTATTGATAAGAGTTACTTCAAACTCTCTGGACCACAAGATGATTCTGAATCTTCAGGAAGTGGAAGCTCTGGGATACCTCAGGAATATAATCTACATGTTCTTAAGGAATTACAGAAAGCTCTTACAGAAGCCAAAGGATATGAATATTATGATTATCCTGAAGAAGAGGGAACTGTTGTTGAGAAACATGAAATAACACATGAGGTAAAACATAGTAACTCAGAGTCTTTTAAAGTAAGACAAAAGAATAGGTGGAGAAACCTGTTTTAACAAAATGCAAAGAAAAAATAGCAAAGCATTCCGAGTGAACAATAGTAGCTCAAATGCACAGAAAGTACACAAAAAAGAAAATCCTATGATAAAAGCCCTGCAGAAGGTTGCTATTATGGGAGGAACCATAACATATCTCTTTACCAGTACAACTAAAGTATGGAATGAGGATAAGAAAGAGTGGGAGCCTGTAACTACTGTAAAGTGGAGGCAACACTCTAATATTAATCCTTTAGTTTTCTATAAACTCGTGGATAACAGGAGTGTAAGAAGAACTTACGAAGAAGTATTAGAGGTATTCCAGGATATCTCAGAGGACATGGGAGCATGTTATTTTGAGATAGGTTAATATTATGTTTGCAGTCAAAGAAAGAAAGTACAAGGAGTCCATAGTGGACTCCTTTTACACTGCAAATATAGATATGCCTGTAATAGCTACTATACTTGCTGGACCAAGATTTGATGAGTTAGCTACACTTGCTTACAATAGACTCAAACCCATAGAGATTAATTCTTATGAGATTGATGAGGCTGTATTTGAAAGACAGTGTTTCCAACTACAAAACCTGGTATCTCCTGAGGTTGCTGAAATATCAACACTATATTTACAGGATGTTAATAAATGCTTCGTATCCAATTTTATGGATATTGACTTAATGGGAACAATATTAACCCAGGGTAACACAATAAGACAGCTATTAGAACAGCAATCTGAATTATTGGGTACAAAAGTATTTATTGGTACATTCTCTGTAAGAAACTCTGGTGGATTAGAGTCAACACTTAATTATATACAAAATGTAATTGGTTTAACTCTTAAATCCAGGGTATATATAGATAAAACTCAGAGAGAGAAGGAGCATTTAGGTAGGGCAGAGTATAAACACAAGTTTAAAACTTCCACAAGAGGAAGGATTAAGGATTTTATTGTGTATTCTTACTCTGATAAGGAAGGGCCTATGGTAACATTTCGTATTGTGTATACATAATACAAATTGTCAAATTAAAATTGAACTGAAAAGATGTCAAAATCAAATTCAACATTAGCTGGTAAATTAGGTTCTATACAACCTAAAGAAGGTTTAGTAGCTGCTAATAATGTACCTACCCCAGACACTAAGAACATACAAGGGTATGATGCATATAAGCAAGATAAGTGGTTAAGATTGTTAACAATGCTTAATGTACTTAAACTACAACCACAATATTACAGAAGTGAGAGGACAGCACTACAAGAGTTACAAACTCTTATCAAAGAATGTGCTACTGAAGATGCATACTTCACATGTCAGTGTATAGTATGGTCAAGATGTTTAGGGGAAGGTATGAGAACTATTTCTCATGCTGCTTCTGTATTTGTAGCACCATACATTTCAGGACAAGAGTTCTCTAAGAGGTTCTATGGACCATGGAACAAGAAAGAGAAAAAAGGTGGTGTGATTTATAGGCCAGATGATATGAATGAGATATTACAAGGTTTTGTAGCTCTAAATGGAGAATACAAAACTACAACTGTAACAAATCATACTACTGGTGTTTCAGACACTCAGGTAGATATCTCAGGTACAAAGTTAACTAATGCTATGAAGAAAGGATTTAAAGCAGCCATTGAGAGTCTTGACTCTTATTCATTGCTTAAGTATAAGTCCTCTCTGATAGATGTTATAAACCTTGTACATCCTAAATCATCAGACTCTCAGGCTACAGTAGAGGTGGATGGAGAAACTGTCTATACTATTGATGCTATAATGAGAGGAATGAATGTTTCTGCTAATACTTGGGAAGTAAACCAAGGAGAGGCAGGTCAAATTGTTTCTAAAGCTGTCAAGGAAGGTAAAATCACTGAAGAGGAAGCTAAAGAGGTATTAACTCAAGCTAAAGCAGATAATTGGGAAGAGATGCTTAATGAAGGTAAATTACCTATATTAGCAACTCTTAGGAACTTAAGGAACATCCTTAAAACTAATCCTAAAAGTGAAACAATTAAGAAATTGTGTGAACTTGTATCTAATCCTACCTTGTTAAGACAAGGTAAGATAATGCCATATCAGATTGATATGGCTAATGAGATTATGCTTACTGAGTTTAGTGGCTCTACTGCAAGGACTGTATCTAAAGCTTTAGCTGAAGGTTATGAACTTGCTGTGCCTAATTTAGCAGAGTTATTACCAGGTAATAATGTAGTGTTCTTAGATATGTCAAACTCTATGACTTGGCATAAAGTTAGGGTTAATGGTAAAGAAGGCTCTACTACTCCTGCAGATAAAGCATGTCTTATTGCTGCAACTATAGCTAAGGCTACTGGAGCTGATATTATGATATTTGGTACAAGTGCTAAGTATGTACAATATAACCCTAATACGGATGTATTTACATTAGCTAAGCAATTGAATAATGCCAATATGGGTGGTACTGATTTATCTACAGCGTGGAAATTAGCTAAATCATCAGGTAGGAAATATGATAGAGTATTTATCTTATCTGATAATGAGGTTAACACAGGAAATACCTATAATGCTTATAGGGACTATATGAGTAATATGGGTAATCCGTATGTATATTCAGTAGACTTAGCAGGATATGGTACTAATGCTATTGCTGGGGATAAAGTAAGGTATTATTATGGGTATGGATTTGCTATGTTTGATGATATAGCAACTTCAGAGTTCAATCCAACTCATCACATTGACAAAGTAAAACAAGTAATAATTTAAAAAAGTAGTCTTATGTTTGTAGAATATAATGGCAAGACATATGCATTTAGATTTATGCATATCACAAAGGATGAGGCAGAATTCTCTCCTGAAGGTTTAATGATAATACCGAGGCAAACAGTTTGTTTGGTACAAGTTAAGGAGGGAGAGGATTGGAAAGACCTCACAGTACAGACTCAGGAGGGTGATGTAATATCAGAACATGTTGTTGTTGGTATTGCAAGAGTACATCCTAATGACAAAAACTTTGTCAAAGAAATAGGTAGGCAAATCTCTTTAGGTAATGCTCTTAAGAAGTTTGTACCTAAGGAAGATAGAATTATGTTCTGGGAGACTTATAGGAACTGGAAAACATCCAAACCAAGGATGTTATTATCTACCAATATGTCAGCAATAGAGACTTTACTTAAAGAATCTAAATCATGAGAATATTAGGAACTATATTTTGTATACTGCTGTTCATTGCAGCAGTATACTATAGTCTCGTAGGTACAGCAGGTAATGTTGAAACCTTAAAAGAGAGAGCACCTAAAGAGATGCCTGCCAGAGGTTGGGAAATTCTTAGATATGAGGGTTTCCAGTATGGTAGTTATAATACACATGGTGGTTCTGTATGGTATCATGTTAGGGAAATAGAAAACCCTAATGTTCAATATAGGGTAAAAATATCCTTATGGAATGATGAGCTGCAATATTACTATGGACAACCTGAGAAACTTATCAGGCATGAGGTAGAATATAAGAGTAAATAAAAAACTTTAAAATATTTAACCTGGCTCTTGCTGGGTTAAATATTTTTCTTTAACTTTGCACAGGTTCTTTGACATGAAAACAATTATAATAGATACATCTTACTTTGTAAAGGTAAGACCATATGACCCCGTGTATCAATTAGCCTTATTTAAGTTAGTACAACGTAATAATAATGGGTTATGGCCAAGTGAGTTAATATGGACTACTGCCTATGGAGCTAAGTACAGACTTAAGGAAATGAGTGATAGTCATGTAATTAATGCTCGTAGAAGATTGGAAGACCCTGTACAAGAGTTTCCAAAATATTGGGGTGGTGTAAGTAAAGAAAACTGGTTAATAGCTTTTACAGCAGAACTTATAAAAAGAAAACTAATATAAGGGGGTGACTGGTTTTGACAGCTAAGAGTAGGTAATAATATTCAGCAGTCAGTGATGACTTAAAACATTGAAGGTGAAATAATTAAATGGCAACATTGATAATACACAAGTAGAAGCTAACATGACTGTAGTACACAACATATTAAATGGTGGTTCGTATGAAGGTCAACTCAAAGGAGAAGATGATTTAGTTACATCTAAAGGAACTTTTGTTAAAACAAATATGTTAGTAGCTGCCTAAGCTATAAATAGAAGAACACAACACATAGGGATTATGGATTACTAATGTTCCTCTCAATACATTAGAACAATAAGCTGTATACAATATTATTAGTTGAAAATAGTTTGGACAGGAGTTCGACTCTCCTCACCTCCACAAATAGTACCTCAGCATATTTGGTGTATGACGCTACCCTGTCACGGTAGAGATTGCGGGTTCGAATCCCGTAGGTACTGCTAAAGAGTAGTAACACATAAGATACTTCGAAATCAAATTTTTACTTTGGCAATTCAAAAAACAATCTTATGTAATTTTCTCTCTTTATTTTTAATGCTGGATTAACTCAACGGTAGAGTACTTCACTTGTAATGAAGAGGTTATAAGTTCGAATCTTATATTCAGCTCAAACTTTTAAATATATAATTATGGAAGGTTTTATTGTAATACTTGCTGTTTTACTTTTTATAGGATTTGCTTTAACATTTAATGATGATGATTCAGGACCTCATATGACTTAAAATTAAAAGCCCTTGTAGCTTAAATGGAAAAGCCACACCCTTCTAAGGTGTTGAGTACAAGTTCGAATCTTGTCAGGGGTTCACATAGAGTGGTTAGGAATAGGTTACTTCGTAAACAATATAAAGGCAGAGTCTTAGGACTCAGAGACTATATAAGTTTCAATTAACTACGTGTAGTAACACGTTGCGAAATGAGGTTAACTTATGGGTTACTTCAACTATAAGGGAAGTTATACTCCCTAAGAGTATAATGGTATGGCATTATCTATACAACCCTATTCCTTCATTCCCTCTTAAAATTGGTGTGTAGCATAGCCTGGCCTAATGCAGTAGACTGTTAATCTACCTATCGTAAGTTCGAATCTTACCACACCAGCAATTAGTCCTATTAGCTCAGGGGTAGAGCAGGAAGCTCATAACTTTCAGGCCATTGGTTCAAATCCAGTATAGGACACAATTTGCGTGCAGTAGCTCAATTGGTAGAGTAGTAGTCTCCAAAACTATTGGTTGTAGGTTCGAGTCCTACCTCACGTGCTAATATCTGTTATTTTACCGATAATTCAATTTATCGTATAAATGACCGATAAACTAGTAGATTAAGTTATTCTGTGGCTCTACAAGATGTGCACATCTACACGGAAGCATGCATCCTTAACTCAGTCTGGCCAGAGTGTTTCCCTTACATGGAAAAAGTCCTAGGTTCGAATCCTAGAGGATGTACTAAATTTTATCGGTATGGAACTATTAATAGGCACAATGGTTTTAATTATACTTGCATTCATAGCGGGTATGTCAAGTAGGGACAGATAGCAAAGCAGGTCTATGCATTGGTCTGAAACACCAGGGATGAAGGTTCGAGTCCTTCTCTGTCCACAATACTAATAGTAAGACATTAAGTTACTTCGCAACACTTTTAATGTTAAGGTCATAGGTTCGAATCCTATACTATGTTTATACATGGTTAGCTCAGTTGGTAGAGCATAGAAAAATACACTTAAAGTCAAGTTCTTTAGTATTAATTGGGATGTGAAAGCCATTTGGATATGGCAGCCTGACTGTAAATCAGGTCTTTTCGGGGGAGTGGTTCGAGTCCATCACATCCCACAATTATTCTAGCGTGGTAGTCAGTAGTTGGAAGCTTGTAAGGCTCATAACCTTATGTCGTAAGACCCCGTGAGTTCGAGTCTCACCCACGCTACAATAATCTTTTAGAGTAATGGACTAAATGGGTAAGTCACTTGCTTTGGGAGCAAGGTATCATGCAGGTTCGAATCCTGCTTACTCTACTAAATTTTTATTATTATGAATTATATTGAACAAGAAATTCAAGAAGCATTAGAAACTCAGCTTACTCTAATTAGAGCTGTTATTGCTAATGATGAATTAAGAAAATTAAATGCTGAGGCTATAAAACTATCTTATGACAGTTTTATAGAGCAAGGATTTAGTAATGATGATGCTATTAGGTTAGTTTGTGCATCTATCAAAAAAGTCTAATCAGACAGATTCCTCTATGGCCAAATTGGTTAAGGCACCTCACTTTTAATGAGGGGATTTCAAGTTCGAGTCTTGATGGAGGAACAACAATGCCCTTGTAGCCCAACTGGTAGAGGCAATAGATTTAGGCTCTATGTAGTGAGAGTTCGAATCTCTCTGAGGGTACTAAAATTTATATCGTGGGTAGTAATAAACTCACTGAGTCTTGCAGGACTCGGAAGATTTCACTGCAATGAAATGATAGATATAAATTTTTAATTTAAAATATGCCCCTGTAATCCAATTGGCAGAGATAAAGGTCTTAAACACCTTCCAGTTTTGGTTCGAATCCAAATAGGGGTACAAATTATAGTAGGTATCTGGCAGGATGAAGAGCTTGTCTTGAAAACAAGTATTGGGTAATACCAATGGGAGTTCGAGTCTCCCACCTACTACAAATATCCTGAACCTCTGAATCTACGAAATAGTGTTGCTTTGTAGTAACATGTTTAGTTAAGTAGAGTATACTCAGATAAGCTCAGCAGGATAGTACAAGATATAAAGAGGTTGAAAGTCTTGTACATTTATAGAGGATAGGTAGATATTGGTTTGCTACACTTACCTGCTAAGTAAGACTTGGTTAAACAAGTGAGGGTTCAATTCCCTTGTCCTCTGCAATATACAGATATAGCTCAATTGGTGGAGCATCTCACTGATACTGAGAAGGCTATAGGTTCAAGTCCTATTATCTGTACTAAGATTCCAAATTATTTTGTAGTTTGGAATCTCTTCTTTATCTTTACATCATGGAAACAAAAATATGTAGCAAATGTAAAGAAGATTTACCAGTTGAACAATTTTCAACTAAAAAAGGTAAACTACAGAGTTATTGTAAGTCTTGTCACAAAGAGTATAGACAACAACATTATATTGACAATAAACAAAAATATATTGATAAAGCTGCTCAATATAGGAAAGAGTTTTATAAATGGTTTGAAGAACTTAAGAAAACTTTAAAATGTCAATCTTGCGGAGAAGATAGATATTGGGTTCTTGATTTTCACCATATTGATTCACAAACTAAAGATAATGAAGTTTCTAATTTAGTTAATACTTGTAGTAAAACTAAGGTATTAGAAGAGATTGATAAGTGTAAGGTATTATGTAGTAATTGTCATAGAGATTTACATTATCAAGAAAAACAAATGCAGTATATAGCTTAACTGGTAAAGCACTGGTCTTCCAAATCAGGGATGCAGTTCGAATCTGATATGCTGCTCAAAAATTAATATTATGGTTAAAACAGTTATTAATGGGAATGAATGTTACATCTATATGAATGGTTCTTTGATTCATAAAACAAGATGTGATAATTCACAATCAGGTGTTACATTTGATGTAATGGCTTACAGAAAGAATGATAGTCTCAGTACTATAAAGTAAAAATGCTGCTTTCGTCTAAATTGGAATAGGACACCACCCTTTCAAGGTGGGTAATGCGAGTTCGAGTCTCGTAGGCAGTACAAAATGCCAGGGTAACTCAGGAAGATTAGAGTGCCTAACATATATTAGGAGTAAAATCTTAAGTTAGGAAGTCGGAGGTTCAAGTCCTTCTCCTGGTACAAATACATATTATATGGAAACATTATTAGACAGTAATGAGATACAACGCGTGGTATTTCATTACAACAAGAAACACAATGAAGATGTAACAATCCCTTGTTGGGTGGTAAAACACAAAGGTGCAACTTATTATGTTAATCATCTAGACTCTGAGGTAGGATTTACTACTAAAGAAACTCCAGATAATGAGCATACTAAAGGAGCCCTACAATTCAGGGGAAAATTAATGATAGTAAAAGAAAATGGAATTACAACAGCTATCATTAGGAACTAAAATTAAAATGAAACTTGAGCAACCCACATTTATATGCTCAGGTAGAGATGTAAAAGAGTGTTACTATAGAGGTACTATAGTAGGTAAAAATGAGAATGATATAATTGAGATATCCTTCAAATATAAAGGTAATTTTATAGTAGGCCACTATAATATTATATTAGAGCATTTTATGGAGGAATATCTAAGAGATATTAAAATTATATCATAAGTTAATTAGAAGAAGCGCGAGTGGCTGGTTGGAATAAGCGAGTAGGTTGCAAGCCTACTGGATATCTGAAAAGAGTTTATAATGATAATATTAAACAGAAAAAGAGTAAAATCTTGGGTTAATAGTATAGTTATAAATCGTGTCCATGGAGGTTCGAATCCTTCCTTGCGCTCAACACAGAAGAAATGTTATAAACAGTAGTGATAGTTAAGTTACTTCGAAATCCATCACAAGGAAGAGATTGTCAGTTCGAGTCTGGCCCCCTGCACTAAATATAACGTCATGCAGGGGTAGGGTAATTGGTTAGCCCGCTTAAAAGAAAACAACACTTAACTTATATTCTCTGTTAATTTGGGCTTGGAGCATGACTGGTTATGCACTACACTTGCACTGTAGGGTATGTGAGTTCGAATCTCATCAGGTCCACAACATGTTAAGTTTTCTTTGTTTTCACAAAACAAAGTGGTGGAATGGCCTTATTGATTTATGGCCCCAAAAGGTAGTTTCTCTTTCTCCCTTCATTAATTTGTAAATTGAAAGAGTACAATGCTCCTTAGTATAATTGGTAGTACACTTGACTTTGGCTCAGGTAGTATTGGTTCGAACCCAGTAGGAGTAACTAATTTAAAATTAAAAAAGATGCGTAAATATGTTTTATTGGTATTGTTAGTTTTAACAACTCTTTGTTCATCTTGTACAGATAATCAAAGAGCAAGACAATGGGGTGGAACTGAGGAAATAATTCTTCCTAAGAATCATGTCCTTATAACAGCCACATGGAAAAATGATGAAATGTGGATACTTACAAAAGATACTGTAACAGATATCAATTATTTTAAAGAGAAATCTAATTGGGGTGTTTTAGAGGGAACTGTAATTTTCAAAAATAAATAAATTATGCGTAAATTCTATCCATGGATACCAATAATTGGTATCTTTTTAGTGGCAGGATTATCTTGTAAAGAAGATAGTTCTAAGTTTTATGAGACAAGGCTTAATGAGCCTATGGTCTTCTGTCTAAGTGCTATAGTACAAGCTGTAGTAGTAGTGGGTTTAGGAATCCTTATAACTTTTAGTTAAAAACACATGGTGGCTATAGTGTTAATGGTAACATGCTTGATTGTGGTTCAAGAGTTTTGAGTTCGAATCTCAATAGTCACCCTATTAAAACCAATTTATTATGAAAAAAGTTTTTTGCACAATTGTGCTTGCAGTAAGTCTTCTTACTTCATGTCAACCAGAGTCTCCTATCTCTGAGAATCCTTCAAACACTGAATCAGTATACACTTCTTATCAAAGAGAAGAAACTCCTTTAGTTGTAGTTGAGGAGACTGCTACAGATGTAACTGCTCCAGGATATGTTATTATATATCCACCATTAGAACCTAATGGTAATGAGTATCATATAATCATTGATTGTATGGATAAAGGTACAATTGATGGAGATACTCTTGTAAGATATGGTTATGGTACAGGACAGGATGGGAAAAAGTTTATGATAAAAGCTACTACTTATTACATGCCTAGATTTGGAAAATTCTTTACTAAGTACGAGAGTGTGGCAATACCACCATCTGAGTATGGTTGTTAATTAAAGATATTCTTTGTATCTTTGTAATATAAAAGCTTTGCCAAGTTAGTATCCATATAAAGAAAAACTTGAGGAACTAACCAAAGCTTTTTAAAATGACTCTGTAGTATAACGGTAGTGCTTAGGTCTGCAACACCTAAAGTTCTGGTTCGAATCCAGATGGAGTCTCGACTTTATGTCAGGTATAGAAATTGGTAGGGAGTTTAGGGGTTGTCTAAAACAACCCCTTTACTTTTTTATTAACTAAAAACTAAAGTATGAGAAAAATATTAAGTATTATAATGATATTATCAACAATGTCATTTAGTAGTTTAGATATTACAAAAGCCAGTTGGTATGGTCACCCATATCATGGCAGGAAAACAGCTTCAGGAGAAATTTTTAATAAAGACTCTTTAACAGGAGCACATAGGACACTTAAGTTTGGAACTAAGATTAAAGTGGTAAACTTAGCTAATGGAAAGGAAGTTACAGTACGAATAAATGATAGAGGACCCTTTTCTAAATCAAGAGATTTGGATTTATCAGAAGCAGCTTTTAAAGAAATAGCTAATCTTCAAAGAGGTGTTATTAAGGTTGATTACGAAATTACAGAATAAAGAAATGAGCAACTCAATTCCTGTGACAGGTAGCCCAGGGAAGTCACAATCAAATAGTTTAAATTATAAAACTCATTTTGAAACACCTTCAGGGGTATGCATCAACTGAATATTGGTTTGGTAGGCTCAAATGGACTAATGAATATAAGGTAGTAGTTGCTCATTTAATATATTAATTATGGAAAAGAAATGTAAAGTAGTATTATTACCTACTGATGAACCAAGTTATTTATTTATTATAAATAAAAAAAAACTTTCATTTACAACAATAGGTGGTAGGGTACACAAAACTAATATATATCAACCTCAACATCTTTATATTTTATCTGATGATGTAATAAAAGAAGGAGATTGGTACTATGAAGAATTTGATGGAAGAGAAATAGGTTTGGCTGGTAAAGATGAAGTTAAGGAAGCACACTTATATAAAAAAATAATAGCTACAACTAATCTTGATTTAATAAAAGAAGGGGTACTACCTATTAATAATAAATGGTTAAAAGAATATTGTAATAATCCTGTTGATGAAGTGTTAGTAGAATACTATAATCCTTATGAAAAACTTATAGGTAATAAAATAGGAAGTAATATTGGTAATTTTACATTAAAAGAATCTTCATTTAAACTTAAAATAAGTTCTGACGGCACTATTGTAATCAAATATACAGAAACTTGGGATACAATAGAAGATAAAATGTTTGAAGTTTCAGCAAAAGCACGAAATAATAGTTATCAATATATGTTATATTGGTTAAAAGAAAATTACGAAGTACCTAAAAAGAAATAAGTATGAAGAAGATTTTAGCATTTATCCCTACATGGGTATTATACTATACAGGGGATTTTATATCAAGATACTTGTTTATGGGTTACTTCATGTGGAGTTTCTACTTGTATAACTGGTGTATGATTAAATCAATGGAAATACAGGATTGGGCTGGACTAAAAGAGCCTTGGCAATATTCTGAAGAGGAGTAATAACAATAATATAAATAATATGAGTAGAGTAATTTTAGCTGCAGTAGTCTATATAGGCTTTTTTGGGAGTATAATAGCAGGATGTGTAGTTACACAGTCTGCATGGCCACTATGGGCACTATTACTAATGCCATCATTTAAAACCACAAGAGAAAAAGATGAATAAGCAGAAATCAATAAACAGGCAGATTAAAAGAGGACATATTATTGTAACTCCTGAAATCAAGACACACAGTGTCATTACAAGATGGGATACAGACCCTATAATGGGTGGTGTTAACCCAGTATGGGAAGATAAGACTGAAATAATTCCTATCTTCCATAGAAGAACCAAAAGAGGCAAGCTTCTCAGAGCGTAGTAATACGTGTTTTTATAGAATATCACTTCCCACAGATATTATATTGCATAGTTTCTATTAGAAACTGATTGTTTTAGCAATCACATAACGAGTTTAAGTTTCTAATAGTATTCTTTGGAAACCCTTTTATTGATATGTACACTATTCCTTGCGAGCATTATGCTTCATTCAGGGTAGGTATGTATTAATTTTAGGGTTTCCTATTTTTATTGTGTTACCCATTAAGAATTATATTCTATGCAGTACACAGTTTTTGATATAGAGACAAATGGGTTGTTAGATACTGTAAGTATTATACATTGTTTGTCCTATAGAACTTTTATCAATGGGGAAGAGATAGATAAAGGTACGTTAACTAATTATGAAGAGATAAGGAACTTTGTACTATCCCAGAAAGTTTTAGTAGGTCATAATATAGTAAGGTATGATATACCAGTGTTAGAGAAGTTATTAGGAATTAAGGTTACTGCGACTTTAATTGATACTTTAGCATTATCATGGTATGTATATCCTATGAGGATTAGACATGGATTAGAACAATGGGGTAATGATTTAGGGGTTGAGAAGCCTCATATAGGAGATTGGAATAATCTTGCTATTGAAGACTATATAAATAGGTGTGAGACTGACGTAGTAATAAATACTTTACTATATGATAAAATCATGGCTTATTTGATAGTATTATACGAAGGAGATGAAAAGAAAATATTCAATCTCATTGACTATTTAGTATTTAAATTAGATTGTGCAAGGGAACAAGAAGAGGTTAAGTGTAAAATTGACAAGAATTTAGTAACTCAAAGTCTGCAAGAATTAAGAGCTTTAAGAGAGGAGAAGATTTCTGCATTAGTAGAAGCTATGCCAAAGAGTATAAAGTTCAAAGAAGTTACTAAACCAAGTAAGGTTTACAAGAAGGATGGCTTATTAACAGTAGCAGGTTTAAAGTGGTTTGAATTATTAGCAACACATCAACTTCCTGAGGATTATGAAGAAACAATACAAGTTATTGTTTCTGAGGAACCAGGTAATCCTGCATCAAGTACTCAACTAAAAGATTGGTTATTTGCTTTAGGGTGGGAACCAAGGAATTTTGAATTCAGGAAGAGTACTTCAGGAGAGATAAATCAGGTTCCACAGATTTATGTGAATGATGAAGTGTGTGAGTCTATAAAGCTCTTATATAATATAGAGCCTGCATTAGAGAATCTTGATATGCTTAGTTTGATAAACCACAGGATTGGAATATTAGAGAGCTTCCTTACTGCAATGGATGATGAAGATTATGTTAAGGCAGAAGTAGGAGGATTTACTAATACTCTGAGATTTAAACATGTTAAGCCCATAGTAAATCTACCCAAAGTATTCAAGTTCTATGGAGAGAATATAAGAGGAAGTATCATAGCTCCCTCAGAAGAACACTTATTGTGTGGTAGTGATATGAGTTCATTAGAGGACTCTACTAAACAACACTATATGTATTTCTTTGACCCAGAGTACGTGATGCAAATGAGAACTCCAGGATTTGACCCGCATTTGGATATTGCAGTGTTGGCAAGAATGTTAACACATGAGCAATCAGAGTTACATAAGTTATATTCTAAAACTAAAGGAAAGGAAGGAGAAGACTTTTCCCAGGTTAGGAATAAGAGTAAGACAGTCAACTTTGCAGCAGTATATGGAGCTGGGCCACCTAAAATTGCACAGTCTACTGGGATGCCTATAGAGCAAGCCCAAAAACTACACAGGACATATTGGGAGAGGAATAAGGCAGTTAAGTTAGTAGCTAATAGTGTGAAAACTAAGACTGTAAACTTCTTTGGAGAAACTCAAATGTGGTTACTAAATCCTGTATCAGGATTTTGGTACTCTCTGAGATTTGAAAAGGATAAGTTTTCTACATTAAATCAAGGTACAGGAGTATTTTGTTTTGATTTATGGGTGAGAGAAGTTAGGAAAAGAGGAATTAAGATAATGTTGCAATATCATGATGAAATAGCGTTCCCATTACTGGAACATCAAAAAGATTGGGTTGAGAATCAACTCAGAGAAGCTATAAAATCAGTAAATGATGTTGTTAAACTAAATGTTCCACTCGGAATATCTGTAGATTTCGGAGTGAACTATGCTAAAATTCACTAATCATGACGGATAAATCACAAATCCAGAAACAAATTGTAGACTCTCTTCCAAGCCCCTGTCACGGACTATTAAACCTTGCCCCAAGAGTAGGGAAAACTAAGATTGGTATTGATATTATTAAGAAAGAAAGACCTAAAAGGATACTGTGGATAACTCCTAATACAAAATTAAGAGATATTGATATCCCTAATGAGTTTGTAGAATGGAGAGCTACAGGTTACTTTAAGAAAACAACTATTATATGTTATGCTTCTATGGCAGACCATGAAGGTGAGTATGATTTAGTCATACTTGATGAGTATCAAGATTTAACTCCAGTTAATGCAGAGCCATTATTCAATGGAAAGATTAAATATAAGCAGATAATTGGACTATCTGGTACTCATCCAAGACATAAAGAGAAGTTAGAACTATATAGTAAGTTAGGACTTAAGAAGCTCGTAGAAATGTCTATAGATGAGGCTGTAGACCAAGGTCTTATAGCACCATACAAGATAACTGTAGTAGAATGTAGGTTAGACAATAAGAATAAATATATCAAAGCAGGTAATAAGACTAAGCAATTTATGCAGACTGAAGAAGCTCAGTATAGTTACCTGACAAGGATGATTAATGCCAAACTATTCTCAGGGCAGCAAGTTCCCAAATTTTTTTATCTAAATAGGATGAGGTTCCTATATAACCTTAAGTCAAAGCATGAGTTCGCCAAGAAATTTCTTAAGAAGCTTCAAGGTAGAACTCTTGTCTTTGCAGGTAGTATTGCACAGATTGAAGATTTGTGTGAACATACTTTTCATAGTAAGACTGATGATAAGAAATTAGAAGCATTTAAAAGAGGTGAAATTGATGTGCTTGGATTAGTAAATTCAGGTGGGATAGGACATACTTTTAGAAATGTTGATAACCTTCTTATTATACAAGTTAACTCTGATAGTAAAGGGGATGCTACCCAAAAAATTGCAAGGTCTTTGGTTCTTCAAAAAGGATACGAAGCCAACATCTATATCTTATGTGTTGTCAATACTGTTGATGAAAGCTGGAAGAATGAAGTTCTTAAGAACTTTAACAAAGAGAAGATAGAACACGTAAGCTATAAAAATTATGAGTAGAAGAATTATAACTTTAGACTTTAACTCAGAGATTAGAGAAATATTTAGGAGATATTCTATTCCACTGCATGATGGATTGTCTTATTTATTGTGTTTATATTATGGTACAGACCCAAGTTTCATTCCAGAATCATTAGAGAGCAAGGTACTTGCTACAAGGATAGTTACAAAAGACTATGAAACAGGAGAAGTGAAATGGAATGTCAGTTTGTTTGAAGAAACAGAATCTGGGTTTGAATGGATAGGAGAATGGATGGATTTATTTAAAAAAGTGAATCCTGAAAGGAGAGGTACAAAAGCTGATGTACTTAGAAGGATGAAAAAGTTCTTTGTGAACAATCCATCTGTAAGAAGTGAAGATGTCTTTGAAGCCACTAAAATGTACCTAAAGACAATAAAAGACCCTGTCTATTGTAAGAAGTCTCATAAGTTCATATATGAACAAGATGGTAGCTCTATGTTGTTAGATTATGTAGAGAGAATTCCTGATAATAGGAAAGTAACCAAAATGCAAAATGATGATTTTATATGAGATTTGAAGATATATATCAAGAAGTAGTAAGGAATAAGGATAACCACAATGAGGGTTATTACAACTGTATACCTTTCATGGGTATGGAAAGATTGGAGAAATTTCTACCTGGAATAGAACAAGATACTTATTATCTATTAACTGCAAGTTCAGGAGTAGGTAAGAGTAAGCTTGCCAGATATTTATTTATACATAATCCATACCAGTTTATAAAGCAACATCCTGAGAGTGGTATAAAACTTACAATAAAGTATTTTTCTTTAGAGGAATCTAAGAAGAAGATTATACTCTCAGAGATATCTAAGTATCTATTCACCAAGTACAACATAGTAGTTTCTATAAAACAATTACAATCAAGAGGTAGGTATAACACTATATCTCCTGATATTATTGAGAAGATAAAAGAGGCTGAGGATTATGTAAATGAGTTCTTAGAAACTGTACATATAATAGACTCCATAAGAAATCCTACAGGTATATATAAATGTATAAGAGATTATGCATTAACTGTAGGAACATACTATGATAAGAATGACCAACCTCTTACTGAAAAGGAGATTGAGAATGTAAGGAATGGTGTAGGAGATGATTATAAGAAGGTATCTTATTATAAGAAACATGACCCTAAACATTATGTTATTGTATTGGTAGACCACTTAAGTTTATTACAACCTGAGGAAGGTAAAACCCAATGGCAAACTATGTCAAAATACTCTAATGAGTATTGTCTCCATATGAGGGATAAATTTGGTTTTATTCCTGTAAGTGTACAACAACAAGCATCTGATAAGGAAGCTGTTGAATACAATTATAAGGGAAATACTATTGAGGAGAAGTTAGAACCATCATTAGATGGTTTGGGGGATAATAAGACTACTCAGAGAGATGCTAATGTGGTTCTTGGACTATTTAATCCAGATAGGTATGGTATCACTAACCATGGAGGATATGATATAACATTCTTCAGGGATAAGTATAGAAGTATGAGTATATTAAAAGATAGAGATGGAGTTTCTAATAAGAAATTACCACTCTTCTTTAATGGTGCTGTAGACTTCTTTAAAGAGATGCCTAAAATAGATGATGCAGAAGGTATGAGAAAGGTATACGAGTATGTAAACCAATTAAATGAAGTAAATAATCAAACAAGTTAGAGAATGGCAAATGCAATTGCAATTGTGGGGGATAGTGGTTCAGGTAAGACTACATCAATAAGTCAAATACCTGAATTAAACATTGTAGGGTTAGACCCTAAAGAAACATTTATTATAAATGTTAAGGGTAAACCCTTACCAATGAGAGGTTGGAAAGGTAAGTATACCCATATTGATGTAACTAAGGCCCCCACTGAAGGGAATTACTTAGCTACAACTGATACAGCTCTGATATTAAAGACTTTAGCATTCATTAACCTCAACAGGAAAGACATTAAAAATGTAGTTCTTGATGATGCACAATATGTTATGTCTGAGGAATTCATGCAAAATGCATTGAAATCAGGGTATGATAAGTTTAATAAGATGGCTAAGAATATGTATGATATCATTAACACTGGTATCAACATGAGGGAATCCATTAATTTTATCATGTTAACACATGATGATGAAGAGGATGGTAAATCTAAGATTAAAACCTTAGGTAAAATGTTGGATGATAAGGTTAATCTTGCTGGTTTGTTTACTGTAGTATTATATACTGCAACTAAAACAAGTCTCTCAGGAACAACATATCATTTCATAACTAACAAACATATTGATGACAGGGGAATCCATATTATGGCTAAATCTCCAGTTGGTATGTTTGAAGAGAGGATAATCCCTAATGATATGGGATTTGTATTAAACAAAATTGAAGAATATAATAAAGGATAACATGGCAGTACAAATAGTATTATCAGACCTTAAACAGAAGGTAGAAGAAGGGTGGAAGAAGAATCAGTTAGCTGAGCACTATGGTATTCCTGTAACTCAGATGACTAGAGCTTTACAACAAGCTGGTTTAACTATCAGAAAGTTACACCATCCTAAATTCCATCTAGTAGATGATATGGACCAACAAGACATGGGAGATGTAAATGATTCAGTATCTGAGGTAAATCATGAAGCTGAAGAAGAAATTCTTCAGGAAATGGAAAATCCTATTGCAACTGAAGAAAACACTACACAAGGACAGTGGTAAAAACAAAATAAATAAGTAATTTAAATTTTTAAATATGTACGGATATCAAGATTCAAGTGATTTAGGACCAGGTAAACAAGGTGGTAAGTTTGGACTTAACACAGGAGCATTTATTACCAAGTTTGAGTATAATCCAAACTCAGGTAAAGATGGTGCAGAACAGGATGGTTTAGACCTAACTGTTCAAGTAGGTGAAAGAGAGTACAGGCATAGGTTCTTCCCAGTAGGGAAAGTTTATGCTTCAAGGAAAGATGGTGGTGCAGAACTTACTGACACCAATTCTGAAGCTTATAAAGAAGCTTACAAAAAAGAGGTAGAATTACTATCTGGTACTTTAACTGATATAGTTAAAGCTTTTGTACCTGAAGAACAAATCAAACAAGCTCTTGCAACTCCTATTAACTCTTTCAAAGATTATGCACAAATCTTAGAAAGACTTGTTAAATCTGTTCCTAATTGGAATAAGGTTCCAGTTGATGTATTCTTAGAATATCAATGGTCTCCATCAGGAGATAATGATAGGACTTT
>Ga0196970_1000170_pt1 | contig 100143 bp, 103 predicted proteins | sample S1v_513CmetaG_FD_148672 | JGI IMG/M metagenome (GOLD analysis project Ga0196970, IMG submission 148672) | Soil microbial communities from Anza Borrego desert, Southern California, United States - S1+v_5-13C | ecosystem: Environmental > Terrestrial > Soil > Desert | place: USA: California...
GGCAGGCCCAGAAGCCCAGCCCGAAATACTGCGCTAGCAGCGCGTAGGAGTAAGCCCCCACCGCGTAGAAGGCGACGTAGCCGAGGTCGAGCAGGCCGGCGAGGCCCACCACGATGTTGAGGCCCCAGCCGAGCATGATGTAGGTGAGCAGCAGGATGCCGATGTCGATCACCTGGCGGTCGGCGAACGGCAGGAAGGGCAACACGGCGGCGAAGGCGAGGACGACCGGCCCGAGGAAGCGCGAGGCCTCCTGCACCTTGGCCGCCACCCGGTCCATGCGCTTCTCGCGCTCAGCCTGGCTGAGCTTGGAGCGCTTGGTGACCATCGAAATGCCGGCGCGGATGGCGATCACCAGGCCGCCGATGATCAGGATCACCCGCAAGGCCTCGGTGGGCATCGCGAGGACAAAGCCGGCGCCGGCGGCGAGCAGGGCGAGCACGAAGACGGCGACCGCTTGGCCCTCACGGATCAGGCACAGCCCGAGGCGGCCGAGGAAGACCAGGGCGACGGCGGCGATGACGTCCTGCGGGCGGGCCTCGATGCCCAGGCCGGTCGGCCGGTCCACCGTGCGCAGGCCGACCAGCGGAACGGTCAGCAGCAGCGCCACGAAACCCGCCAGCGCGGACTCGCGCAAGATGGCCGGCCAAGCGACGGAGCGCGGCTGTGTGACGGAAATTGCGGTCATCGTCACACCTTTTCGATTTCCGGCCGCCCGAGCAGCCCGGTGGGACGGAAGATCAGTACCATGACGAGGATGCCGAACGCCGCCACGTCCTTGTACTCAATCGTAAAATAGGCCGACCAGAAGGCTTCGATCAGGCCGATGACGAGGCCGCCGAGCATGGCGCCGGGCAGCGAGCCGATGCCGCCCAGCACCGCCGCGGTGAACGCCTTCACCCCGGCCAGGAAGCCGATGTAGAAGTCGATCACCCCGTAGTACAGCGTCACCATCATGCCGGCCACCGCCGCCAGCGCCGCCCCCATCACGAAGGTCAGCGAGATGGTGCGGTCGACGTTCACCCCCAAGAGCCCGGCCATGGTCTTGTCCTGCTCGCACGCCCGCTGGGCGCGCCCCAGCTCGGTGCGCTGGATCAGCTGGGTGAAGCCGTACATCAGCGCGAACGTCAGCACGATGATGAAGATCTGCAGGTAGCTGAGGCTGACCACGAAGCCGTCGGCGCGCTCCATCACCTGGAGGCCGCCGGTGACCACCGGCTGGATCGGCTTGACCCGTGCGCCCTGGACCAACTGCACGTAGTTCTGCAGGAAGATCGACATGCCGATCGCCGAGATCAGCGGCGCCAGACGCGGCGAATTCCGTAAGGGGCGGTATGCCACGCGTTCGATGGTCCAGCCGTAGACGCTGGTGAACACCATCGCCAGCACCAGGACGAGCAAAAGCTGGAGGGGCACCCAGGTGACGCCGGCGGTGCCCAGCACCAGGAAGCTGATCACCGCGATGAAGGCGCCGATCATGTACACTTCGCCGTGGGCGAAGTTGATCATGCCGATGATGCCGTAGACCATCGTGTAGCCGATCGCGATCAGGCCGTAGATGGCTCCCAGCGTCAGCCCGTTGATCAACTGTTGAAGGAAATATTCCATCAGCCTCTTCCCGCCTTAGCACACGGCACACGGACGGGCAGCGAGGCGAGAACGCGAGGGTCCCCGGTCACGTGAACTGCCGCTCCCTGAACAGATCCAAAGCCCGGGCGTAATCCGCCCCAGGCGCATTCGTTGTCAATCAGGACGTTAGCTCAGCCCGATTGTATAGGGCAAGTGGGGAAAACCACAATCGAACTGGATTACTGCCGAATTCCCGCGAAAGTGCAGAAAAACCTGGAAAGATGCTGATTTCCATAGCATTCGCGGTTTCATGACGATCTCTCCCTCCACCTCAAAACCAAGAGAAAGGGCCGCGAATCGAAAGCCCCTCCCGCCGGTGGGCGGAAGGGGCGTAGCCGAAAAAAATCTAGCCGAGAAAAGCGGACGTGGTCAGGCGGCTTTGCCGGGCTTCGCCGCGGCCGGCTTGGCGGCCGTGGCGGGTGTGGTCTTGCCGCCCTTCTTGCTCTTGCCGCGCGCGGGTTCGGCCGACGCGAGCACTGGAGCTCCGTCCGGAACGCTGACCACCTTGACGTCGCACAGCGGCTGCTGGCTGAGGTGCATGAGGCCAGCGTTCTTCTCGTCGGCGGTCAGCGTGTGCAGGTCCTCCAACGTTAGCGACATGGCGGTCTCGACGCGCGGAACGAAGGTCTTGCAGTAGTTGTCGGTACCGATGATCGACGCGCGACGGCTGACCTCGTTCGCCACTTCGGTGCGATAGGTGTCGAAGCGGCTCGTCGCGTTGCCCTTCGCCTGCTTGCGGAAGTGCTCGATCAACTGGCCTTCCGCCTTCGAGAGGATAGTGCGGTTCTTGTTCGTGAATTCCCGGTACTTGGCGAACGGGGCCTTGTCCGGCATCACCTGCTGGCAGGTCAGGCCGGTAATCATCATCTCCGTGTGCAAGCGGATCATCTGCTCCGCCGCGTGCACCGGGCGGGTGTAGCACGCCTTGGGCGCCGCGGCGGCCGGAAGGGAGACCCCGGCGATGGCCCCCGCCATGATCAGTGCCGACGCGGCGCGCAACCGGCGGCGGAACGATGGGGAAGCAGACCCGATGATGGGGCGCGTGCGATGCATCAGTTTGCTCCGGTTACGATGTCCTGCGACGGTGAACAAACGCATTCGAATCCCACCGTCTCCTTCCCTGGTTCTACAATATGGCCAGTCGCGGTCAACTGAAATCCGATGGCACCCCATCGCTTATCCGGCCCTGCTTGCGTTGGATGGTTGTGTATGGTTCGAGTATTATCCTTTTTCGGGCGGTTCCTCTGCCAGACCACTCATCGGGAGACTTGGGAAAGCCCATGATCCGCATCGGCATCGACCTCGGCGGCACCAAGACGGAGGGGATCGCCATCGACTGCACCGGCACGCAGCGTGCCCGGCTGCGGGTCCCGACGCCCCGCGGCGACTACGGCGGCACCATACGCACCATTGGCGCGCTGGTGGCGGCGCTGGAGGCGGAAACGGGCGGCCGCCGCGCGACGGTCGGCATCGGCATCCCCGGCATCGTCTCGCCGGCCACCGGGCTGGTGAAGAACGCCAACTCCACCTGGCTGATCGGCCGGCCCTTCGACCGCGACCTTGCGACGGCGCTCGACCGGCCGGTGCGGGTGGAGAACGACGCCAACTGCCTCGCCGTGTCGGAGGCGGCGGATGGCGCCGCGACGGGCTGCGGCGTGGTGTTTGCGGCGATTCTCGGCACGGGCTGCGGCGGCGGCATCGTCGTGCACGGCCGCCCGCTGTCCGGTCGCAACGCGGTGGCCGGAGAGTGGGGACACAATCCTCTCCCTTGGCCCACCGGGGACGAGCGGCCGGGCCCCGCGTGCTATTGCGGCAAGACCGGCTGCCTGGAAAGCTTCGTGTCAGGCCCCGGCTTCGCCGCCGACCACCGCCGGGCGACCGGCGAGGATCTGACGGCGGAGGAGATCGCGGCGCGCGCTCAGGCCGGCAACGCCACGGCCCGGGCCGCGCTCGACCGGCTGTGCGACCGGCTGGCGCGCGGCTTGGCCACGGTGGTCAACCTGCTGGACCCGGACATGATCGTGCTGGGCGGCGGGCTGTCGAACGTGGAGGCGCTCTACACGGCGCTGCCGCCGCTGATCGAGCGCTGGAGCTTCTCCGACCGCATCGATACGCCGGTACGCCGTGCGCTGCATGGCGATTCGAGCGGCGTGCGGGGCGCCGCGTGGCTGTGGCGACCGGAGGAGGCGGACGCGCTCAGCGCGGGCGGGGCGGCGCTTTGACCGGCACGTTTGCCGGCGGACGGGCGTAGCGTTCCAGGTGCAGCGAGTTCGCCGAGCCGTACATGGGCCGCAGTTCGCCGATCTTCGGCTTCTCGTCCCGCCGGAACTGATTGGTGTTGGCCATGTGATTGGGACGTGGCGTCGGCGGGCTCGGGCGCACCTCGGGTTCGATCCCCGTCGGACCCGGGTTGGCGAGCGGTGCCCCATCCACCGTCCACGGCGAGTATCTCTGGTCCTGCGCAAGTGCCGGGACAGCCAATACAGTCAGCGCGGACGCCAAAGCCAACGTGCGAATCATGCGGAAACGACCTTATCCGGGTACGGGGACTCAACCGGAATTCGGCCCGAGAGTCGCGGTCGCGTCCAGCACACCTACGCATTAGCCCGGCCGGACGATCCAGCCTATCCCTCGGCTACCTCTTGCCGAACAAGGCCTTGCGCTGATAGGACACGGGATATGACCTTCACGTACCGGAACCGCCGCCTGGAAACCCGCTGGATCCCCGGCGACGCCGCGGCCCCCACGCTCGTCCTGCTGCACGAAGGCCTCGGATCGGTCTCGCTGTGGCGCGACTTCCCCGACCGGCTGGCCGCCGCCACCGGCGCCCCGGTCCTGGTGTACTCGCGCTTGGGCTACGGCCGCTCCGATCCGGCGCCGGAGCCTTTCGACATGGACTTCATGCACCGCGAAGCGCTGGAGGTGCTGCCCGCCGTGCTCGACCATTTCGGCATCGCCGAGCCGATCCTGGTCGGCCACAGCGACGGCGGCTCCATCGCGCTGATCCATGCCGGCAAGTCGGGCCGTCCGGTGAAGGCCCTGATGCTGGAGGCGCCGCACGTCTTCGTCGAGGAGGAGACGCTGGTCGGCATCCGCGCCGCCGACCAGGTGTGGGCCACTACCGACCTCAGGGAGCGCCTGGGCCGCCACCACACGGACCCGGAGCACACCTTCAGCCTGTGGCGGGACATCTGGCTCGACCCGCGCTTCCCGCAGTGGAACATCGAAGACGTGCTGCCCGGCATCACAGCTCCCACCCTGCTCATTCAGGGCGAGGAGGACGAGTACGGCACCCCTGCCCAGGTGAAGGCGGTGGCGGCCCAGGTCTCCGGCCCGGCCGAGTTGCTGCTACTGCCCAACTGCAAGCACAGCCCGCACCGCGATCAGCTCGAGGCGGTGCTGGGCGCCATGGCCGATTTCGTCAAGCGCGTCGCCGCAGAAGCCGCCGCCGCACGCGCATGAGCGTCCAGCGGCCGGCGGGCTTCAGCCGGATCGAGCCGTCGCGGCGTCGCCGGAACGCCCAGCCGCGGTCGGCGAACCACACCCGCATGGCATAGGCGACGCCGACGCCGATGGCGCCGCCGACCAGTACGTCGCTGACGTAGTGGACGTGCAGCACGACGCGGCTGAACGCCCCCACCACCCCGGCCAGCAGGATCGGCCAGCGCCAGCGCGGACACAGCCACGACAGCACCGTCGCCACCGACAGGAAGGTGTCGGCGTGGCCGGAGGGGAAGGAGTGGAGGTCCTCGTTCAGCACGAACCAGGCGAACGGGCTGCTGTCCGTCGGCAGTTCGACGTAGGGACGCGCCCGCCCGACGACGCGCTTGATGATGCCGACGATGATGCTCGACCCGGCCACCGCGGCGAACACGAAAGCCGATGCCTCCGCCGCCCATCTGTAGGTGCGCATGCGCGGTGTCGGCCGTTGCGACAGCGCCAGGAAGACGAAGAACAGAACCCCTGCCGGCGCCCAGTAGAGCCAGCTGTATCCGAAGACGGTGATGACCGCGAAGACCGCCACCACCGTCTCGGGCGCCATCCGCGCCACACCGGAAACGGCGCGGTCCACGTACAGCATCAGCATGACCAGCGCCAATGCCGTGACGACAAGCCACAGCAGCGCCAGCAGGGTGCGGTTGCGCGTCGCGCTCATCGGGCCCCCGGATTTAGGGCGGCGCTGCGTACAACGTTAGGGCGATCCGCCGGCCGTTGTTGTAGTTCAAGCCATGAACCTCGCCGAGCGGCTTCGGTTCCACGCCGTCCAGCGCGCTGCGGAAGCGCGCTTCCTCACGCTGGTCTACCAGCGCCAGCGCGCAGGCGCGGTCGTCCATGAGGTGCTTGGCGGCACCGTCGCCGGCGACCAGCTTGGTGCGCGTCCCCACCAGGAAGACTAGGCTCGGCTCCGAATAGCCGGCGGAGGCGACCGTCGTGGTCGGGCACGGCCGCACCGCCGACACCACCTGCGCCGCGCTGCGGCTGATCCACAGCCCCTCGACGCCCGGCAGCACGATGGCGTACGTCGCCGCGTACAGCACGGCGGCCGAGCCCAGTGCCGCGGCGACGCCGCGCAGTTCCTGCCCGCGCACCACCAGGCGTACACCCCAGGCGTACAGCGCCAGCACCGGCGGCAGCATGGCGAGCGCCGCCCACTCCACACGCCTGTCGATCAGCCATGGCACCACCGCGATGCCGACGGCGAGCACCGTGTACGTCCCCGCTCCCAGCCCGACGGCGGCTCGGGTCAGCGCCCGGCGCGGCCGTTCCGCCGTCCGGGCGAAGCCATCGCGCAACGCCTGCGCGGTCAGCAGCGCGATGGCCGGGAAGACAGGCAGCGTGTAGTGCAGCAGCTTGGTCGGCACCGCCTCGAAGACGACCCAGCTCGGCACGATCCAGCAGACGCAAAAGCGCACGGCGTCCGAGCGGCGGTTCGCCCAGACCCATGGCAACGCCAGCAACGTCAGGAACGGCCAGGGCGCGAAGGTGATCCAGAAGGTGCCGAGATAATAGCCGGGCGGCAGCCCCTTGCCCTCCTGTCCGCCGGCGACCTTGCCCAGCATGTCATGGCCGACGGATTCGGCAAAAAAGGCCCCCTTGGTCTGGATGGCGATGGCGATCAACCAGGGAGCGGCGATGGCGACGACGATGCCCAAGCCCATCAGCGGCTTCAGCCGTTTCAGCCACACGATGCGCCGTTCCCATACGGCCAAGCCGGCAACCGTGGTGCCGGACACCAGCAGCACCAGCGGCCCCTTGATCAACACGCTGATGCCGACCGCGATCCAGAACGCCAAGGGTGCCGCCCGGCCGCCGGGCGGCTTGTCGCGGTTCATGTAGAGGTAGGCCAGGGCCGCCTGCGCTGCGAGGATGGTCGCGAGCAGCACGGCGTCGGTCTTCGCCATGCGCGCCTCCACTCCCAGCACGACGCAGCCCGCCAGCATGACAGCGGCCAGCACGCCGGTGGCCGGGCCGAACAGCCGCGCCCCCACCCACGCGGTCAGCAGCACGCTGGCCACGGCGCCGACCATGGACGGCACCCGGTAGGTCCAGATGACCTTGTCCGACCCGCCGGTCCATCCATCGATCAGGCCGGTGGCCGCGGTCTGCAGCCAATAGATGCCGATGGGCTTCTTGTAGCGCGTCTCGTCCTGGAAGCGGATGTCGATCAGATTGCCGCTTTCCAGCATCTGGTACGAGGCTTGCGCGAAGCGCGCCTCGTCGCGGTCGAAGGGCGGGATGTCGGTGAAGCCCGGCAGGTACAGCGCCACCGCCAGCAGCGCCAGCAGCAGATAGGCCAGCACCGGAACACCAGTGCCCGCACCACCCTCGCCCATATCAAGTTTGGCCGCCGCCCAGCGCACGGCGCTCAGGCCTCGTCGGCGGAAGCGCCGCCGGCATTCTTGTGCGTCCAGACGAAGTATATGTTGCGGATATAGATGATCAGGCCCAGCGCCTGCCCCAACATGTACACCGGGTCGACGCGGTAGATGGAATAGGCCAGCAGCAGCAGCCCCCCGCCGATGGAGAAGTACCAGAAGGCCTCCGGCACGATGGAGCGCCGGATGCGCTCGCTCGCGATCCACTGCACCACGAAGCGCATCATGAACAGCGCCTGCGCGAACAGCCCCACGGCGATCCAGATCATTTCGGTGCTCGATGTGCCAGCGTACCAGGCGATCAGCTTGTCGATCATGCTGTAGTGTCCGGACGGTCTTCGACGACGGGCGAGAGTGCGGTGCGGCGCTTCAGCCAATAGACGCCGATCAGGTCAACGACGCCGATCAGGCCGCGGCGCAGGTTGGTGTACTTCGAAATGCCGCGCTGGCGCGGCCGGTGATTGACCGGCACGTAGGCCACATGGTGGCCGTGCGCCCGGAACAGCGCCGGCATGAAGCGGTGCTGCGCGCCGAAGAACGGCAGGTCGAGAAAGGCGTCGCGGCGGAACACCTTGATGCCGCAACCGCTGTCGGTGCAGCCGTCCTGCAGCAGGCCCTGGCGCACCTTGTTGGCGAGGCGCGAGGCGATGCGCTTGGACAGCGTGTCCTGACGCTTCTTGCGCAGACCACCCACCAGCATCGGGTGGTCGGGCTCCTGCGCGCGGGCCAGCAGGGCCGGCAGGTCGGCCGGGTCGTTCTGCCCGTCGCCGTCCAGCGTGCCGACCCACTCCCCGCGCGCCGCCTTGGCGCCGGTGCGCACGGCCGTGCTCTGGCCGGAGCGGCGCAGGTGGCGCAGCAGCCGCACCGGACGGCCGGCGGCCGCGGCCGCGGCGAGCCGCGCCGCGGTGTCGTCGGTCGAGCCGTCATCGACGAAGATCGCCTCGAAGGAGCCGAGCGGCGCCAGCGCCCGCTCGATCTCGTCGAGCAGCGGGAGGACGTTTTCGGCCTCGTTGAAGACGGGTATGACGACCGACAGCCGCACAGGCTCCCGGTCCGTCTCAGGAATGTTCACAGGTGATAACCCCAAAGCTCAGGCGGCCGCAAAAATACCGCCGGAGCCGGGCGAGCGGTAGGAGAAAGATTCTGAAAGCCCTCTCCCAGCCTCGGGTGGGGGCGTGGTGGTGCCAAGCATCGAAAGCGGCTTGCCTTCGCCGATCTTTTTCTGTTAGGATCGTGATCCTAACATGCCCGAATTGGACTGTGTCATGGGGCTTGCGGTAAATGCTGCCTGTGGGCTTGGGGTCTGGCGCAGCAGGGGCAGCGGGGCAGCCGGCGGACCAGCTCACGGGCGAGGCGCTGGCGGAGGGAGGCCAGCGAGAGCGGGTGATGGCGGGCCGGGCGGGCCGCCGGCGGCGGGGCGCCGAGGGGGGAAAAGGCTCCGCTCGCGCACGAGGAAGCCATAGGCCGCCAGGCACAGGGTGAGGTGATGCGTCACGCCGCGCCAGGAGCGCCCCTCGAAGCGGGCCAGCCCGACCTCCTGCTTGAGCTCGCGGTAGTCCTGCTCGATGCGACAGCGCTCTTTGGCATGCCGCACCAGCTCGGCCAGCGGGGTTGCGGCCGGCAGCGAGGCCAGCCAGTAGCGCCACCTGTCCTGCGGGGAGCGCGGCGCCTCGATCAGCAGCCATTCCTCCGGCCCGAGATGGTCGCGCTCCTGGGCCGGCGCCGTGCGCACCCGCAGGGCGGCGAAGCGGCCGGTGACGGGCGCGTGGCCGTCCCGCGGCAGGCTCAGCTCGTGCCACGCCGTCGCCGGCAGCTCGCCGGCCAGCACGGCGACCGCCACCGCCCCGGCCTGGGTCGCCGCGCGATGCGGCCGCCGGGTGGGGCCGCGCGGCCCGGCGGCCACCGGCACGACGCTGAGATCCTTCTCGACGGCGACGGCATAGTCGAGGCCGCCGGCGCGCACCCCGTCGCGATACGCCCGGGCCGAGCCATAGGCGCCGTCGGCCAGGACGAGGCCGCGCGGCAGCCCGGCGGCGACGGCCCACTGGATCTGCTGCACGGCGACCGCGATCTTGGTGCGGAAGCCGAGGGCCGCCGGCACCCCGGCGTGCAGGCGGCGCCGGCGGTCGCCGGCCCAGGCCTCGGGCAGATACAGCTCGCAGGCGACCGGCAGGCTGGTGGCGCCGTTGCTCAGCGACAGGCTGACCAGGGCTTGGCAATTGATCACCGCCTTGACCGCGCTGGAATACTGGTAGTCGACGCCCACCGAGTGGCGGCCGCTCTTGGGCACGGTGGTATCGTCGGTGATCCAGTAGGCGATCGGCGCCCGCCGCTGCATGGCCGGCAGCACCGCGGCGCGGACGCGGGCCCGCAGCGCCTCGTCGCTCCAGCGGGCTTCCGACACGAAATGCTGAATGGACTGGTGCCGGCGGGAAACATGCTCGGGTTCCAGAACCGCCGCCATCGCCTCCATGCTCTTCGCCGCCCCCGGCATGACCAGACCGCTCAAGTAGTCATCCAAGCCCCGGCGCCGGGCATCATTCGCCAGGACGGTTCCAAGATCGGCAACGAACGCCTGGAACCGCTGTTCAACAGCGTTTGTCCATGCTTCGAGAGGAATCATACTCCGGGAAATGGGGGCACCGCGCCTGCAGGACAATCGTCATGACGCAGCCCAGCGATGGAGCACTAGGAACAGGCGTACGTTATTGCGCCGCTCCCATGCAGTTCTGGACGATGCTGCCGCAGTCGGGGAGGTAGGAACCGGCGGAATAATTGACCTGCTGCACCACGTCGTTCTGCAGGATGAAAGTGGCCTCGCAGAAGCCGCTGGAACCGCCGCCGAACAGCGGGAAGCCGAATCCCAAACCGACACCGACGTTACCGCTTCCGCCACCAATGCCAATGCTCGTCGATGGTCCGCCGGCCGCAAAGCCGGATCCATGGACATAGGTGAAGAACTCGCGCCCATCGGCCGTTGCTTGGCGCGTAGGCACTCCAGCGCAGGACAGGAGCTGGGATTTCGGCATGCCGACCAGGGCTGTCTGCGCCTGCTGAGCCAACTGCGCCCTAGGACCCTCCGCACAGCCGGCGAGCATCACGCCGACCACAACCGCACCTATGGACAATGCCTTGCGCATGCTCCCTCCGAGCGCTGCTCTTTGTTGGAAACCCAGAGGCGCACCTCGTGTTCCCGGCACCGACAATCGTGTCTCGGGACTGGACTGGGGACGGGCGGTTGCGGCAACCCGCCGCACCTCTTTCGGGACCAATGAATCGCCAAGCCAAACCCTGTAAAATAGCGGTGGAGTGACAGTCCAAGGACAGATTAGGACCCAGACACGCCTCTTTCGGCATGAAGTAAGTCTTTGGCGTGCTGGCCCCTGTTCGGCCGCGGGTTCATCCTCGCAGCACCGAAGAAATGCATGGGGAGGACGCCATGCTTGCCGCCACACCGCCGCACGTCACGGACATTGACCTTGCCCGCCTGGCGCACGCGCTGATAACCGCCGCGAACGCCGAAGCGACGTTTACCGTAACGATCACACCGAGCCTGACGGAATACTACCGAGCCCCGGATCTCCAGACGGTGCACGACATCGGCAAGTATCACTTGCCGGCGCTTGAGCACTTGCTGCGCGCTTGGGGCCTGCCTGAGGTCACTTACGACGGCGACTGCTTCCGGTTCGACCATAATTGAGCGTCTGCCGCCTGCCGCCAAAAGGAGGCACTCACATGACCGACACCAATCAGAAACGGGCCGACTTGTTGCTGCGCGTGCTGCGCCTGTCGCGGCACCCGGATGCGGCGGCGGCGCTGAGCGCCACGCTCGACATGCTGGACAGCGACTTCGCGGACCTTCCGGACGCCGACGTCACGGTCGAGCGCGCCGTGGAGTTCGCCTTCCGCATGCGGCTGCATGAGACCATGCCCGACACCTGGTCCGCCTTCGTCCTGGAGATGCAGGCGGAAGCCGAGCGCGCACTGACCACGCGGGACGACCATGCGGTTGGAGCGTGCTGACCGGATGTGCCGCAGCGCTGCCAGGACCGAACGGCTACTGCAACGCGGCGAAGAACTCCATGACAGCCGCGCCGGAACCGGCCGGCCACTGGTGCGGGTAGAAACGTCCGTTTGCGGTAAAGTTGTCAGCGTAAGGACACCAGAGGACCGGGTTTTCCGCCGTCTTCGGGCCATAGCGGCTGCATTCAAACCGATTCAGATGATCGGGCTTGCTGACCGCGGACAGATGGTTTTGCTCCAGCAGGGCGTTGCGCACCTGAAGGCCCTGCGCGATCGGCACGTGTGCATCGGATGGATTGTGCAGCACCATGGCGGCGACCGGCCCGCCGCAATCCTTCGGCCGCGTACTGCCGCCTCCGACACTGGCGAGGCCACGGATCACGTCGCCCCGTGCGCAGGCAAGATTGTTCGCGAACCAAGCCCCCAGCGAATGCCCGACCACGAAGACACGATCGCGGTCGATGCAGTAGGCGTGCATGATCATCGCAAGGATGGCATCGAACAACTTGAAATCGCGCAACCCGCTCGGCGGATCACCGGGATCGGACCACGTATTGCGACCGGACGCGTCCGGCAGGCCCGCCGGATAGACAAAGATCGTCGGCTCCGATGCGTTTCGCTCCAGATCGAAATAGCCGCGCACCTCCGCATTTGAGTTCGTCCGCCCGTGGAATGCGACAACCAGTGTATGGGGATGGTCTGGCTGATAGCTCTTGGGAACCGTGATGATCAGTGCGCGTGTCCGTTTGCCGACAGCGACGGTGGTGGGCGCCGTCTCTGGTGCCGGCCGGCCGCAGCCGTCCGAGGGGTGATGGGGGTGGTTCTCAATCTTTGCCGCCGTGGCGGGCTCGTTCCAAAAGAGAAGTACTAACGACGCCCCCACCGCACATGTGTATTTCCTCATACCATTCGCGTGCTCCCTTCTCATGCCGGGAACAGGCGAAAGCAGCGGATGTTTCTTGGCCACCCCCCTCAGAGTCGGATTCGAAATTATTCCGTTTGGTAGCAATGCCTTCAATGCGTCTGACGAGGAGTTGGGCGGAGGCAGCGAACAGCCACGCGGCGGCCGAGGCGATGGTTTGCTCGAAGTCCTTGGCGAGGCGGCGGTTCCTGTTGAGCCAGGCCAGCGTGCGCTCGTGGCTCTTGTGGCGTGGGAGAACTTCGAAGCCCTTGGCGGTGTCGGAACGCTTGACGATCTCGACAGTCCATTTGCCAATCCGGCGCAGTGCATCCCTGAGTTTGTCTCCGGCGTAGCCGCCATCGGCGAAGATATGGCGTAGCCAGGGGAAGCGCCTGACGATTTCAGCGAGCACCAGCGGCGCGCCGTCGCGGTCTTGGATGTCGGCGGCATGGATCACCGCGTGAACGAGATTGCCCTCGGTGTCTGTCAGGATGTGTCACTTGCGCCCGTTGATCTTCTTGCCGGCATCGTAGCCTCGCGGGCCGCCGGACACCGTGGTTTTCACGCTCTGGCTATCGGAGCCAGCCTTCATCGGCCGGCACGTTTCTTGCCTGAAGCGGATTTCGCTCTTCCGGCGCAGTCATGCCGGCGGATAGGGCCGCGAGGGCGGCGTCGCCAGCGTGAGCAGGTTGCCGTCGGGATCACGCACCTGCGCCAGCGTCGAGTAGTCGCCCTCAATGTCGTCTCCGAGTACGATCCCCAGGCCCTGCAGCCTGCGGCGCTCGGCCGCGACATCATCGACGACAAGGAACATCACGCCCCTGCCGGCGATCTCGTCATCGGTTGAAAGCGCTATCCCGCCCTGATCGAAGAGCTCCCACTGCACCAGCGTGTCCATCGGCCGATAATCCGGTCCACGCCCGAGCAGCTTCGTATACCAGCCTTCGGCCGCCGCAAGGTCTGCGGTGAGCAATGTGGTGTAGATCTTCTGCAGGTTCATTTGTTCTTCTCCGGGCCAGATTCGGTGTGAACGCCTGCTCGACCAGAAAGGTTCCCGTGACATCTGGGGCGGAAGCGGGCGGCCGCCCTGTTTCAGTCAATGTGGCGGTGCCGTTCCTCGTGGCGGGCGCCGCGGTCATCACGACCATGCCCGCCAAGCTCGCGCACTTCTTCGCCGCAGCACTCGGGCTCAGCCTCAGCCCTGTGCCGGTGGAACTACCGGAGGCTGCCGCTTCGCTGGTATGGCACGCCTCCTACGACCACGATCCGGCGCACATGTGGCTGCGTCGAACCGTGCTGCGCGTCGCGGCAGACGTGGGGTGGAAGCACGGTTCGGTGTGACGCCGAGGGCCGCGCAAGTGGATTTGTGATGCGCTCTTACACTACTCCGCCACTCCCATCGAAAAGGTTTGAGCCGGCGGTTGCATTGGATCCCCTCTCCCCTCCGGGGAGAGGGTCAGGGTGAGGGGGCCTCGCGTTGTGTTCGTTCCCGGTTCCCCGACATCCCCCTCACCCGGCCGGCGTTGCCGGCCGACCTCTCCCCGGAGGGGAGAGGTGCCGGGCCGCATCTCCGCCGCTTCGGGGCTGGCAGAGTAGTGCTTAGTGGTCTTACTACCGAACGCAGCGTCCAGGATTCCGCCGAGGGGCCAATAACCGAGCTATGCATTCAAATCGCCTCAGTCGCCACGGTTTGGATAGGCTGACATCCAAGCCTCTGGCGTCATCGCCAGTCGTGCTCAGGAGGACCCGATGATGCCGACGATCCAACCCATAGCACCATCCGGGGGCACCGCCCGCACGACGCCGCGCGTTCGAGCCGAGCTTCAAGCGTGTGCATCGGCGTCGAAACCGTAACCCCATCGAAATGGGCGTATGCCGTTGGAATCGTTGTTGATTTTCAATTCAGGCAGAGTCACGTTCGGCGCCGATCCACAGGCCAGAGGCTGTGCGGAAACGCGCTGATGGAGCGGCGGTGCGATTCCGACGAAGCCGGACGCCAATTCCAACACGAGGCCGGACGGCATTGCTATCGGGCGCTTTTGTGAAGGGCGTTGCGGAGATCGAGGATCCGCTGCATGAGATCCTGGAACTGCTCTATCGGCTGCTGCGCGGCGCAGGCGATCTCGGTCGGGATCGCCTCTGCCTTCGCGCGCAGGGCGCGCCCCTCTGCGGTCAGATGGATCCGGACTTGGCGCTCGTCTTCCTGATCCCGGACGCGGCGAAGCAGGCCGGCGCTCTCAAGCCGCTTCAGGAGCGGCGTCAGCGTGCCGGAGTCGAGATAGAGGCGGTTGCCGATCTCCTTGACGGTCAGCCCATCCCGCTCCCACAGCACCACGAGCACGAGATACTGCGGGTAGGTGAGGTCGAGCTTGTCGAGCAGCGGCTTGTAGACGCGGTTGAAGGCGTGGGCCGCTGAATAGACGGCAAAGCACAGCAGGTTGCTCAGTGCCAGGGGGCTATCGTCCTTGTCCGCCATCGCATGCTCCATCGGTTCCGCGGGTCAGTCGATCATTTAAGCACAATATGTATTGCGCGCAATTGAATTGCGCATCTCTGATACGCGGAGCTGCCATGCATCGATTTAAATTGTGAACAATCAAATTGTGAGCAATCTACATCGCAGCGGAACGGGACGCTTCCAATCCCACCGAAGAACCGAAAGGACATGGATCATGACCCGCATCAAATCCCTGCTGGGTGCAACCGCCCTGGCCCTGATCGCCACCGGATCCGCGCAGGCCGCCAGCCCCAGCCTCGATCCCTCGACCCAGGCGTTCGTCGACGCCGTCGCCGCCGGCGGGGGCGCGCCGATATACACCCTCAGCTACGAAGCGGCGCGCGGCGTGCTGGCGGGTGCGCAGAGCGGCCCGGTGGCCGCGCCGCCCGCCAACATCGAGAACCAGGTGTTTCCGGTCGGCCCCACGGGCGCGGTCCGCGTGCGCATCGTCCGCCCGCAAGGCGCTAAGGAAGCCCTCCCCGTCGTAATGTACTTCCACGGCGGCGGCTGGGTCATGGGCGACAAGAACACCCATGACCGTCTGGTTCGCGAGATCGCCAATGGCGCGCAGGCCGCAGTCGTCTTCGTCGACTACGACCGGGCGCCGGAGGTGAAGTACCCCGAAAACAACGAGCAGGCCTACGCGGCTACCAAGTACGTGGTCGAGAACGCCAAGGCGCTCAACCTCGATGCCTCCCGCCTGGCCGTGGCCGGCGACAGCGCCGGCGGCAACATGGCCGCGGCGGTCACCCTGATGGCCAAGGAGCGCAAGGGGCCGGCGATCGACCATCAGGTGCTGTTCTATCCCGTCACCGACGACGTCTCGGACAACAGCTCCTACCGGGCATTCGGCGAAGGCCCGTGGCTGACGACGAAGGCGATGCACTACTTCCTCGACGCGAACTATCCGGCCGGATCGCGCGACGACGTCACGGCCTTCCCGCTGAAGGCGTCGATCGAGCAGCTCAAGGGTTTGCCGGCAGCCACGATCATCGTGGCGGAGAACGACCTTCTGCGCGACGAGGGCGAGGCCTATGCCCGGAAGCTCAGCCAGGCCGGCGTCGCCGTCACCTCGACCCGCTACAACGGCACGATCCACGACTTCGTCATGCTCAACGGTCTGGCCGATACCCCGGCTGCCAAAGGCGCCATCGCCCAAGCCGCCGACACGCTCCGCCGTGTCTTCCAGTCGAAGTAAGCGGATCCATCCAACGGCGGGATCGATCCAAACACGGGACCGATCCCTTCTGCCGACCTTTCCACCCGCCGTCCCGGGCAGCGCCTTACCCGGTACCGCAAGAACAAGGACCTGAAACCATGAAGATTCTGTATGCCGCCAAGGCCATCGCCACGGGCGGCCGCGACGGCCGCGCCGCCACGCCGGACCGGACGCTGGATCTCAAGCTGACCACGCCGCGGGAACTCGGCGGCCCCGGCGGCGACGGCGCCAACCCCGAGCAACTCTTTGCCGCAGGCTACGCGGCCTGCTTCCTGAGCGCGCTCAAGTTCGTCGCGGCCAAGAGCGGCGCCCGCCTTCCTGACGACGCCTCGGTTGTCGCCACGGTCGGCATCGGCGAGATCCCGGGCGGGTTCGGCCTCGACATCGATCTCGAGATCCATATCCCCGGCGTGCCGAGGGCCGACGCCGAAGCGCTGGTCGCGAAGGCCCATCAGGTCTGCCCCTACTCGAACGCCACGCGCGGCAATGTCGATGTACGCCTGACCCTGCTCTGAGCGAGCCACCGACGCGCGCCGCTGCGTCCTCGCACCGAAGAAGGCGGATCAATCCAATGCGCAGGACCGGCCCAACCGCTGAGCCGGTCCTCGCTGATTGGTATTGCCTGCCCGTTTGAGCCATGAAGACCTGCTGCCATAGCGCATCCTCCCCCTCACGGGTCAAACCTCGTAGCGACCGATAGCGGGCCATCGTCGCCGTTGTTTGACCCGGCACGCGCCGCCGACACCGCTGCTTGATCGTCGTCGTTGGAGCCATCCCGTGCTCAGCTTCCTGCCACAATCAGGCAAGACGTGCCGCCGCCGCAAAGGCCGCCAACATGGCACCGCACGTCACGATATCCAGCGGTAGGCGCAAGAGGCTCCGGCGCGTCCAGCGGCGCGCCGCACCTTCAGTGATCGACGCGGGATCGGCTCGCTCGAAGGCAAGAGCCTTCGGGATGAAGTCGAACGCGGACCAGATCCGCATGACCGCATGGCTGGCCAGGCCGATCAACAGACAGGTGCGTATGTACGGCAGCGACCAGGCAACGACCAAGGAAGCGACGAGCGCCAGTTCGAAGGCGACATGAGCCGGTATCCAGAAGTGTCGACGAGACACTCCACCACGATCGGGTTGGATGAGGTCGGATCTGCTCGGCCAGGCAGGATCGACGACCGAAAATCGGACAAAGGGCGGGTGCAAGATGGCGGAAATCGGCTACGCCCGAGTCTCGACGGCCGACCAGGACCCGGCGCTGCAGCTCGACGCTCTCGCCAAGGCCGGCTGCGCGCGGGTGTTCCAGGACAAGGCGTCCGGAGCCAAAGCCGACCGGCCGGGGCTGATGGCAGCCCTGTCCTTCGTGCGTGAGGGTGATGTCCTGGTGGTCTGGAAGCTGGGTCGCCTCGGCCGCTCTTTGCCGCACCTGATCGAAACCGTGAACGCACTGGAGACTCGCGGCGTTGGCTTCCGCTCCCTGACGGAGGCGGTCGACACCACCACGCCCGGCGGCCGTCTCATCTTCCACATCTTCGGCGCCCTTGGGCAGTTCGAACGCGACCTCATCCGGGAACGGACACGTGCCGGACTGGATGCCGCCGTCGCCCTTGGCCGCCGGGGTGGTCGGAGGCCGGTGGTCACCGAAGAGAAGCTCCGCCGGGCCAGGACGCTTATCGCCCAGGGGCTTACGGTTCGCGAGGCTGCGGCGCGGATCAAGGTGGGCAAGACCGCGCTGTATGCGGCGCTCGGCGAAGAGACCGTGAACGCCTCCGATCGCTCGACCTGAAGAGTTTCGTCTACGTTCTCACGAGCCGGACAATCTGATCACTTTCGTGTCGTGACCCCAACGTGTTCCACCATCATTGGGGCAGCGCAATCGCTTGGTCGACGGCTCCTGTCCGCCAATCCTGGTTCGGCGCAACAGCCCGGCTTTTGATGATCGTCGGAGACCCCACGGGAGCGGGGGACGGCTCCAGTTCGGACCGCGGCAGGACCGGAATCGTGTGCATGAGCTGTTCCAGGGTGGCGAAGCTGGTCCGGCGCCGTCCCTCGGTGGCCGTCCGCCACGTGTCGCAGATCTCATCCCAACCATCGACAAGCCATGCGAAGCGCTGCGCCGCCCGAGCCAGGGTAGTCTGGGCACCCGGTTCCGCCGTCAGCAGCACCGGGGATTCGAGCAGGCCGTCAATCTCATCGAGGATGCTCGTCGCAAGTATCAGCGTGCGGTTGGTCGTGTCGACGAGAGGACGGATCTCGGAATCCACCTCATAGGTGCCGATCGCCTCCGCGAAATCCCGGATCCGCACCAGTGTCCGGTGCAGCCGCCCTTTCGGTTCCCGGTTGCCGCATCCCACGGCGTACAGCACCCCCGCAAGCCGGTCGATATGGGCCTGACATCGCTCCGGCGCGATCCGAAGATGGTCTGCAACGGCCTGAAGGAGTTGTCCAGCAGGCACTTCCGGCGCGCCGTTCTCCACGCCGAGCACACCGTTTGATACGGCTAGGCAATTGAGGATCGAGCGGCGCGTCGCGTGCCGGTCCGCTTGGTCCTCCTTGTAGGCGGACTCCGCCTGCGCTTGGATCTCGCGGCCGCCGAGACCGGATAGGCCGACCTTCTGCACCTGCGCCCGGACCTGCAGCGGCATCAACGCGCCCGCGTGCATGACATTCGCCAGCAGCGCCTGATCATACAGGGACAACGCGACAATGTCGCCGAGCTGGGCAGCCGGCAGAACATAGACCTCGCCCCCGCCCGCGAACCCGCTCACCAGGATCTCCAGCCCTCCCTTGCCCAAGCGAATCCGGCAGGACGGCAGATGGCGGTTGGCGAACGGCAACGCCGCGCCCCGTTCGGCGAAGTTCGCTGGACGGAACTGGCGGGCGAGACGCGACAGAGCATCGGAAGCCATGGGCGGCATGCGGATCTTCCTGGTTCGAACGGGGGCTTACCGGATGCCCCGCTGACGGTTCTTCTGGTTGACCAGCGCGACCAGGAACTTCCCCGGGTCGCTCGGTGCGTCCTTGCCGCCCATCTGGGCGTAGGAGCTCCGCAGCACCGAGAGGGCGTGGGATGTCCCGGCCACACTCTCGATCGCGCAGGCCGAGTTCATCAGGACGTCCAGATAGCCGTGCTGTTCCTGATGCGTGTTGCCCAGGGAGCGACCAGCCCGGCCAAGCGCCCGCGTCAGGAGGCCGGATATCTCGACCGATTTGTGATGATGCAGCCGCTTGAGGCCGATGGCGGCGGCCATTTCGCGGCTGCGGGAGAGCACGTCCAGGCTCGCGGGCAGGTTCGCAGGCAGCGGCGCGCCATTCTCGACACACCACCGCAGCTGTCCGGCCAGCGCGTCCATAGCGCCGACGAAGCGGCCCCGCAGGAGGTGCTTGACCCGTTCATGCAGATCGAAGACGTCCCGATCTTCCGGCGCGGCCTGCTTCAAGGAGACAACCTCAAAGGTGAGGGCCTCGAAGTCCCGAAGCAGAGCGTCAAGCGGGCGGTCCACCGGAAGGCAGCTCAGTTGATCGACCGTTTCCCGGACGTCGTTCACAAGATTGCGACAGACCTCCGGGAACAACGCCCCGACCGACCGCCTGTCGAGATGACGTGCGATCTCCAGGGCCTTGGCCATGCGGCCCGGGTGCTTGGCCAGCAACAGCAGGAAGAGCAGGAGCCGCTGCGGCGATCCGCCCGCGGCACGCTGGACCGCATCGAGGATTGGCATCAGCAGTTTGCGATGAATCGCGCCATCCGGCAACTCGTCGACCGAGGCCATGGCGTCCATCAGCTCGAAACGCATACCGATGACGTCCTCTATCTCCGCGACGTGGTCCCAGAACTGGGGGCAGACCGTCTGCCCGGCCGTCCGCAGCCGCTCGTCCGTGGTGGCCTGGCGGCGTACGTCGGCCAGCGCCGAGGCCGCCGCGTCGAACAGGGGGTGTCGCGCCCAATGGAGCGTCATCGTCGAGGGCATGGCGCCGGGTACGGGGGCGAAGCTCAGCGCATCCGAGTCCTTCCCACCCTGTAACATTGTCCATAAGGGCACGATGACCTGTCGGGGAATGCGCCCGATCTGCCAGATGCGCGAGACCCGACGGCACAGAAGCGATTCGAAGGGTAGGCAGAACAGACGCATTGGAGTGAGCGCGCGCGCCGGCTGGAGGGCGGTCAGCTTTGGCCGGAGTTCGGCTTGCACCCTCCGGCGCATGGCGTAATCCGGAATACGCTCGGAAGCCTCATAAATCTGCCGAAGGAGATCTTCGGCATTGGAGCCTGCATCGCCGTTAAGGCATGCGGTGATATCCAGGCTACTCATCTCAGACCTTTCGTTCACAAAGCTGCATATCTTCCAGTGGCGTTGACCAAGCCACACGCAAGCATCCTCACTTGGGCTCCGTTACTTTCAAACAAGGACACACAAACAAGCAACGCCTCCTTAGACAGATTTGACAAAGAACATACCCGATGATTAGAGCATACATTCGATATATTCCTAGCGCATTTCATAGATATTAGCAGGCAACTTTGTAGATACCGCCCTAACTTTCGTCACAACTAGATTTTATGAATACGCGAATACAGCACACCGTGCGCCAGAATATATTGATATCAAGCCGCGAGCCGGGAATATTTTGAAACAAATCTTTTCTAAGAAGGCGAAATAGAGATTGCCAGTATTTGCAATTTTCCCCGTACTCGCAAATCCCTAATCGAAATAATACTTTCCTATACCCTTATTGGTGGACGCCACGGAGAGGGGCAGCCATGATCCGTACTTCGGCCAGCCTCCACACGCCCCTCAGTTGCCGTCCCGTCCGTAGACCGCACGTTCCGTTGTGCTAGAGCGGTTGTCTGGAGGATGTGAACGTCTCCATCCAAAACACCGTCATCCCCGCGAAGGCGGGGATCCAGGGCACTTGGCAAACGGTTGATCTGGCAAGGTTTCCCGGATCCCTGCCTTCGCGCTACGGTATGCACACATCTCGGGATTGCGGTAAGTCGCTGCGCGGAAAGAGAAAAGCCCCTCTCCCTGGACGGGAGAGGGGTTGGGGAGAGGGTGACAAACGTTGCTTTCAAGCCACCAATGGCTCTGAAAACGTAAGAAAGAGACACTCTATCCGCCCTTCCGGGCGGAATGCCCCCTCTCCCCAACCCCTCTCCCGCTCTCAGCGGGTCCAAAGGACCCGCCTGTCGCGTCAGGCGGCTCTTTGAGCCGCCGAGAGCGAGGGGAGAGGGGCTTCTTCTCTATTGCGCCGCAACATGTGTGCATACCGTAGCGCGAAAGCGGGGATCCAGAGCACCCGGCAAAGGCACGGGCCGGCAAGGCTCCCTGGATTCCCGCTTTCGCGGGAATGACGAAGAAAAACCGAGTGAAAATGTGGGTAATTGCAAGATGTTCGTGAAGGGAAGGTTCGCGCCCCAGCTGGCGCATACGGCGGAAGTCCGCGTCACAACGTAACGGATATCCTCGAGCGAAAGCCTTGCCACACGTGCCCCAACCCTCCCCCTCGCAGAGAAGGGGGAGGTTAGGGAGAGGACCAAAGTGTCAGCTTGCCAAACCCGCCGACTTTCTGTAGGATGATAATCCTTCAACGCCACACGTGCGCCTTGCCGGTGCCGGCGCGTGAACTGAACACCCCCTGCACAGTGTTGCATAGTGTTTCATAGTGTTCCATTCGCGGCCGGCAGACACTTCGGTTTCGAAGGAAGTGCTACATGACCGTACGCGAACGACCATCGATAAGACATTGATCCTGCAACAGAAACATCGGTTTCCGCCCGTTGCGTATCCAACGGGGTACGCTACATCTGCTACACGGCGCACCGTCCAGCACCTCTCCAAAGCCGTCATCCCCTCGCAGCGCTACGGTATGCACACATGTTGCGATGCAGCAGGGAGGAAGCCCCTCTCCCGTCAAGGGAGAGGGGCTTGTCTCTTTCCGCACAGCGACTTACCGCAATCCCGAGATGTGTGCATGCCGTAGCGCCGACGCAGGGGAGGGATATAAAGCCCCCTCCCCTGCGAAGCGGGGGGCGTGGAGCCGACGGCGCAGCCGGACAGACGCCGAAGGCGGCTGTAGGCGAAACGCGGTTGCTCGACTTGCGGGCGACCGTGGTTGGAGTCGGGGCAAGTGTGCCAGCGCTTCGGCTCGCCAGCATTAGCGGCCTCGACCACCGGTCTGGTCTTGCAGTACACGATGCGAAGGGGGCAAGGGCGTGAGGAGGGATCCCATGAGTGGCATCGGGCGCGTCGCAGTGGTCGGGTGCGGCACGGTAGGTGCGAGCTGGACGGCGCTGTTTCTCGCCCATGGACTGGACGTCGCTGCCACCGACCCGGCGCCGGGCGCGCAGGCCCGCCTGGACCGCTTCGTCGAACGCGCCCTGGCGCAGCTCGCCGAGCTGGGCTGCCGCGGCGACGGACGGCTCACCTTTCACGCAGCACTGCCCGACGCACTGGACGGTGCCGGGTTCGTGCAAGAGAACGCGCCCGAAGACGAAGCGCTGAAACGCCGCCTCCTGGCCGAAATCGACGCCCACGTTCCGCCCGACGTAATCGTGGCAAGCAGCACCTCGGCGCTGCTGCGCAGCGCCATCGTGACCGACTGCCGCTCGCCAGAACGGCACGTGGTTGCCCATCCCTTCAACCCGCCGCACCTGCTGCCGCTGGTGGAGCTCGTCGGCGAGAACGCCGCCGTGACCGAACGTGCAGCCACCTTCTACCGCTCGCTCGGCCGGCGCCCGGTGGTGCTGAAGCGCGAGATGCCCGGCCACATCGCCAACCGGCTCAGCTCCGCCCTCTACCGCGAGGCCGTGCATCTGGTCGAACAGGGTGTCGCCAGCGTTGCCGACATCGACGCTGCGATCAGCCACGGCCCCGGCCTGCGCTGGGCGGTCATGGGGCCGCACATGACCTATCACCTGGGCGGCGGCGAGGGGGGCATCGCGCACTACCTCTCGCACCTCGGGCCAAGCCAAGTGCGCCGCTGGGCCTCCCTCGGCAACCCGAGCCTCGGGCCGGAGGTGCAGGCCCGCATCGTCGAGGGCGTCACCGAGGAGGCCGACGGCCGCTCCGTCGAGGAGCTGGAGGCGGAGCGCGACCGCGCGCTGATGGGCCTGTTGCGCCTGCTCGGGCGTGGCCCGGCGGGAGGTGCGGCATGACCCCGCTGGTCATCGCCGCCGCGCCCAACGGCGCACGCCGCGGCAAGGCAGACCACCCGGCAATCCCGCTCACCGCGGAGGAGACCGCGCGCGAGGCGGCGCGCTGCCGCGAGGCTGGGGCGGGAATGCTGCACCTGCACGTCCGCGACGCCGCCGGGCGCCACACGCTCGACCCCGACGCCTACCGCGAGGCCATGGCCGCGGTCCGGCGGGAGGCCGGGCCCGACCTGCTGATCCAGGCGACGACGGAGGCCGTCGGGATATACACACCCGAGCAGCAGATGGCGGCCATCCGCGACCTGCACCCCGAGGCGTTCTCCGCCGCCGTGCGGGAGCTGGTGCCGGACACCGCGTCGGAGGCCGCGGCGGCCCGCTTCTACGCCGAGCAGGCGTCGGCCGGCACGCTCGTCCAGCACATCCTCTACGACACTGCCGACGTGGCACGCTTCGAGGACCTGGTCGCCCGCGGCGTGATCCCGGACACGGGATGCAGCGTCCTCTTCGTGCTCGGCCGCTACGCGCCGGGGCAGCGCTCGGCGCCGCGCGACCTGTTGCCCTTCCTGTCGGCCTCGGCCGGCCGGTTCGCATGGATGGTGTGCGCATTCGGCGCGCTGGAGGGAGCCTGCGCCGCGACAGCGGCGGCGCTCGGCGGGCACGCCCGCGTCGGGTTCGAGAACAACCTCTGCCTGGCCGACGGATCGGTGGCACCGGACACCGCCGCCCTGGTGGCGCAAGTCGCCACCGCAGCCCCCCTGCTCGGCCGCGCACCGGCCGACGGCAATGCGGCACGGCAACTCCTTGGTTCGACTTGACGAAGGATCCCGCTCGGTTCAGCCGCCGAGGAACAGACGCGCCACGTCCGGGTCGGCCGCCAGTTCGGCGCCGCGGCCGGCGCGCGCCACCTGCCCGGCCACCAGCACGTAGCCGAGATCGGCGAACTCCAGCCCCTTCTTGGCATTCTGCTCGACCATGACGATGGTCTTGCCGTCCTGGCGCTGCAGGTCGGCCAGGATGTCGAAGACCATGTCGATGAAGCGCGGTTCGAGGCCGATGGACGGCTCGTCCACCAGCAGGACCTTGGGTCCCATCATGAGGGCGCGGGCGATCTCCAGGAGGCGCCGCTCGCCGCCGGACAGCACGCGCGCCGGCTGGTGGCGTCGCGCCGCGAGGCGGCTGTATTTGTCGAGGATGCGGGCGGCGGCGAGCTTCGCCTCGGCTTGGCTCGGCATCAGATAGCCGCCCATCCACAGGTTCTCCTCCACCGTCATGTCGGGGAAGACCGAGGTGTCCTGAAGGATGTAGGCGATGCCGGCGTCGCGCAGCTTTTCGTTGGGCTGGAGCCGGGTGATGTCGCGCCCGCCGATGGACACCCTGCCCCGCATGATGCGGGCAAAGCCATAGATGGAGTGCAGCACGGTGGACTTGCCGGCGCCGTTCGGCCCGACGAGGCACAGCGACTGCCCGGCCGCCACCTGAAGGTTCACGCCGTGCAGGATCTCCGCCCTGCCGTAGCCGGCGTCGAGACCGCGCAGAACCAGCAACGGGTCGTGGTGGGCAAGTGCTGCGATTTCCTCCGGGCTAGGCGCGTTCTCGGCGAGGCGGCGGGCCTCGCGCTGCACCTCCTCCACCGAGATGACGGTGTCGACGCTGCCCAGACCGTAGCCGCTGTTTCGGTGCTCGGGCGCCGTGCCGTTGCTCATCAGTGCGCTCCCAGGTAGGCGTCGATGACGCGTGGGTCCTCGCGCACCTGTTCGGGCAAGCCCTCGGCCAGGACTTGGCCGTGTGCCAAGCAGTAGATGCGGTGCGCCAGGTTCATGACGACGCGCATGTTGTGCTCGATGACCAGCAGCGTGATGCCCAGGTCGCTGTTGGCGCGGCGCAGGCGGTCGATCACGCCGTTGATGAGCGTCGGATTGATGCCCGCCGTCGGCTCGTCGAGCAACAGGAGGCGCGGCCGGTTCATCAGCGCCATGGCGAACTCCAGCAGCCGCTGCTGGCCGAACGACAATTCGCCCGCAGGGTGGTCGCGGAAGCCGTACAGACCGACGAACTCCAGCAGCGCCAGCGCCCGGTCCGTCTCCTCCGCGCCCGGCAGGCGGATCATCGAGGACAGGCCGGCACCCTCCACCGGCACGCTGATCACCATGTTCTGCAGGCAGGTCATGCGCTTGTAGACGCGCGTCTGCTGGAAGGTGCGTATCAGCCCCAGCCGCGCGATGGCCGGCACGCGCAGGTTGGAGATCTCCCGTCCGTCGAAGCGGATGGTCCCCGTATCGATGGGGTACTGGCCGACGATGGAGTTGAACAGCGTCGTCTTGCCCGATCCGTTCGGGCCGATCAACCCGACGATCTCACCCGGGCGCACGCTGAGGCTGACGTCCCGGTTGGCGACGACGCCGCCGAACGACTTGGTAACGTTGCGCACGTCGAGCAACGCGTCGCTCATCGCCGTGCCTCTCCCGCCACCCCGCCGGGCAGGCCGGCGGGCTTGGCCTCGAACAGCGCTGGCCAGCGTTCGCGCGCCCAGCCCAGGATGCCCTGTGGGAAGAACACCACGATGGCAACGATCAGCAGCCCCAGCGCGATGCGTTGGAAGCCCAGGAAGTAGGTCCAGAACAGTTCCTGCGTCACGTGGAAGACCACCGCCCCCAGCACCGGCCCCCACAGGGTGCCGGTGCCGCCGAGAATTGCCATCAGCACCATCCACACGCCGTAGGTCTCGCCGGCGAAGGCGACCTGGCGCGGGTCGATGAAGCCGATCATGTGCCCCACCCCCGCCCCGGCCAGCGCCAGGAACACCGCGGCGATGCACCACGCCGCGATCTTGAAGTTCGTGGTGCGCAGCCCCATGGCCTCGGCCTTGTCCTCGTCATCGCGGATGGCGTTGATGGCAAGGCCAAAGCGCGTCCGGTACAGCCAGCGCAGCACTATGAAGCAGACCAGCGCCAGCACGGCGAAGACGTAGTAGAAGAAGACTTCGCGCCCGTGCACCTCGCCGGGGTAGACCGGCGGCGTCATACCCGCCCCGGCACCGACATAGCCCCAGCCGGAGGCAATCTCGCCAGCCGCGATGCCCAGGCCCAGCGTGCAGATGGCGAAGTAGTGGCCGCGCAGCGGCAGGATCGCCATGCCCAGCAGCATCGCCGCCAGGAGCGCCGCAACGACGCCGAGGGCGCTGCCCGCCGCCAGACCGGCGAAGTAGTCCAGCCCCCAGTCACGCTGCACCACGGCCGCGGCGTAGCAGCCGATGCCGAAGAAGACGACGTTGCCGAAGCTGTTGTAGCCCATCTGCCCGCCGACCAGGTCCCAGGTCAGCGCCAGCACGATCATGACCCAGAGGAACGAGAGCTGGACGACGAAGTTGGGCACCAGGAACGGTGCCAGGGTGCCGAACAGCAGCAAGAGCGCCGACAGCGCCAGCTGGGCCGAACGGTTCATCGCAGGTATCTCCTCTGCCGGGCGAGCATCAGGTTGCGCCAGACCAGGATGGCAACCAGCAGCGAGAAGACGAAGGCCGTCTGATACTCGGCACCCAGCAGAAAGCCGGCGAACTGCTCGGCGGCTCCCAGCGACAAACCGGCGGCGATGACGCCGGCGATGTTCCCCAGCCCGGCGACGATAACGATCATGAACGAGCGCACCGTGTAGGGCAGGCCGATGTAGGGATGGATAACCCAAATCTGCACCACCAGCGCCCCCGCGGCCCCGCAGATGGCGGCGTTCAGCGCGTATGTGGTAGCGTACACGCGGTCGGTGTCGATGCCGAGGATGCGCGCGGCGCGCGGGTTCTGCGCCGTGGCCCGCACCGCCTGCCCCAGCCTCGTGCCCTTCAGGAAGAAGAACAGCCCGAGCGCCAGCACTACCGCCGCCGCCACGGCGACCAGCTTGATGTTGGCGATGACCAGTTGGCCGCCCAGCAGATAGAGGCTCCCCAACCCCGGGTCGGCGCTTTGCACGTCGGCGCTGAACAGCTGGTTGGAGAGCTGCTGGAGGAAGATGCTGATGCCGAAGGTGGCGAGGATCGACACGAACAGGTCGCGATCGACGATCCGCGCGATCACCGCCCGGTACAGGCCCCAGCCGACGACGAACAGCACCAGTGCGGCCAGCGGCACGCCGAACAGCGGGTGGATGCCATTCAGGTAGAGGTACAGCGCCACGTAGCCGCCGAGCATGACGAACTCGCCCTGCGCCACGTTGATAACGTTGGTCACCCCCCACACCAGCGCCATGCCGTACGCCGGCAGGCAGTAGATGGCGCCGACCAGCAGACCGTCGAGGAGGAGCTGAAGCGCCAGCTCCGGCGCGTCGACCAGGAGCAGGAGGTTGTCGAGCATGTCCGGTTCCCCGGAGGCGCGGCGCTATTCGCGCTGCGACCAGGACGGCATCGGGTAGATGAATTTCGACGACGCCCACTTGCTCGGCGCCACCACCTTGTACTGACCGTCTTGCACTTGGTAGAGCACCATCGACTTGGCGACGTTCCTGCCCGCCTCGTCGAACTTGATGGGCCCGTAGAAGGTCATCAGGTCGGTCTTGGTGAGCGCATCGCGCACCTTGTCCGGCTCCAGCGAGCCGGCGCGCGCTATGGCGTCGGCAAAGGTCAGCACACCCGCCGCCGACTCTGCAACCTGATAGCTGGCCGGGTATTTGTAGGCGGCCTCGAACTCCCTGGCGAAGTCGTCGGCGGTTCCGAACCACTTGTCCTTATAGGACAGCGTGCGGTCCCACTGCGAGCCGCACAGGAAATACTCCGACTGCTTCGGCGTCTTCTCCGCGATCTGCGCCGCGTCGCAGTGCGTGGTCGCCACCGCCGGCACATCGACCCGCGAGTCCGACAGCGCCTTGACCACCAGCACCGCGCCCTTGGCGTGGCCGGAGACGACCAGCAGGTCGGGCTTCACCGCGCGCACCTTGGTCAGCGTCGCGGTCATGTCGTTGAGGTCGCGCGGCAGCCTGTCGTCCACCACGAGTTTCATGCCGAACTTCTCGGCTTCCTCGGCGACACCATCACGCACGTCCTGCGAAAACGGGTCATTCTCGACGGCAACGGCGATCTTCGTGGTCGCCGGATCCTTGCCCTGCGCCTTTGCCATCTCGGCCAGCAGCGTCACCGCGGGAGAAAGGTACTGGTCGGAGGTGGAGAGCACGGCGAACAGATACTTGTAGCCGCTCTGGAAGAGTCCGCGGTCGGCGCCGTTCGCCTCGACCATCGGAACCTTGTACTTCTCCGTGACCGGCGCGATGGCCTTCGTCAGACCCGAGCTGTACGGCCCCAGCAGGAACTTGACGCCGTCTTGATTGATCAGGCGTTCGGCCAGTTGGGCGCCGCGGGCGGGCGTCGATTCATCGTCGTAGTAGACGACCTTCAACTTGTACGCCTTCCCGCCGACATTGACGCCGCCCATGTCGTTCAGGCGTTTAACGGCGAAGTCGTAGCCGTCCTGCGTGTTCTTGCCGAGTGTCGAGTAGGCGCCGGTCAACGACACCGCGGCCCCGAGCACGATCGTGTCGCCGTCGGCCTGGGCGAGCGCGCCGCTGGTCAAACCGACCAGAGCCGCGGAGGCAAACGCGCAGACAGCTCCGACGCTGTGACGTGTCATGTTTTCCTCCCTCATCTTTTGGCCGCATGGTTGGCGGCTCTTTGCTAATGATTTGGCATCACAACCATCCGCCTACAACGTCATCGAGACAGACTCCTCCCTTGCGTCGCCCAAATTAATGTGGCGATGCCGTATGGATGACGCGCGCGGCGATCCTTCTATTTTGCGAACAGAGCCACACAGGCCGGTGGCGGGGGTGGCGGAGCCGACGGCTTCGCGTGCTCCCGCGGGGGGGCCTTCGGCTCGAACCAGCTGAGGAGTTCAGCGTTACATCCGTCGCCGGGGGGTATCGGGCTCTGCGGGACGCAGGAGGTCGAGCCTGCCGGGCATTCGAGGCGCACATGGAAGTGCGCCGCATGACCGAACCAGGGGCGGATCTTCCGCAGCCACGTACGGTCGCCGGTCTCGCCTTCGCACAGCGCCAGCTTGATCGCCGGGTTGACGAAGATGCGCGTCACGCGCTCGTCGCTTGCCGCCAACCGGAGCAGGCGCCTTTGCCGCGGACCGAAGCGCGACGGATCCACCCGCTGCGTCGTCCCACTGACCATGCTCGGCAAATCCGTTCTCTCCCGCTGGCTGCGCGGAAGGCTCGGCAGGTCGAGATCGAACCAGACGTCGGCATCCAAGCCGATTTGATGGCTCGCATGGGCCAGTTCCATGCGTCCGCCGCGCGGCTGCGACAGGTCGCCGACGGCGAGCCGCCCGAGGGATTCGGATCGGACCCGTCTCGCCAACCCCGTGATGTAGTCCAGCAGCACCGGATGGCCGAAGTTCCGGTGTCGCGACAGGTTCACGACCTGGTAGCCGGGCCCCTCGGGCGGAAGCTCGCCCGCACCCTGGATGCAGCCGTTCGCGTAGCTGCCGATCGGCTGCGCCGCGCCGGGGGAAGGGACCATCAGAGACGGCGGCGTGAACGTGGCCGGGATTGTCTTCGTCTCGGCAGCGCCAACCGACGCCGAGAGGCACGCCGCAGCGATGAAAGCAGCCGTCGACGCGAACAGGAGCTTTGCCATGATGAACCGTCCCAGGACGCGGGGCCGATGGATCGTAGAAGAACCCATTGAGCCAAACGTCCGAGCCGGTCGGCAACGCAAAAAGCATTGGGCCCGCAGATATCACGCCTCGGTCCGGACTCCGGGCGCCCATGCCGGCGCACCCTGCGGCCATTCAGCCTTCACCAAGAAGCCCGTGTGCCCGGTGCCATTCCTCGAGTGATTCCGACGGATAGCCGTCGTGCCGCGCTTCGTCCTGCCGTGCGTCGACGCGCACCCAACTGGCCTTCGAGCCCAGCATCATGTGCACCTGCGCCGGCGGTTCGGGCAGCGGCGTATCGATGACGCTCGCAAACGGATGGACGAGGTCGGGCCATCGCGGATCCCACAACCAGAGTGCTGAACCGCAGCGCGCGCAAAAGCGGCGCTCGGCCGGGCTCTTCTCGCCATCGACCGTCGCGTGAAAGACGGTGATGTGCTCTTCGCCCTCGATCTCCAGCGTGTCGGCTTTGGCCCCGAGATTGATGGCGTATCCGCCGCCGCCCGCCGTCTTGCGGCAGATCGAGCAGTAACAGCGCAAATAGGGGATGGGCGCATAGGCCACGACCGAGAACCGCACCGCGCCGCAATGGCAGGAGCCGTCAAGCCGCATCGTTCCTCTCCTCGATCACACGGTGGACACTGATCGTGAATGCCCGCCGATGCTTTCTCAATTCACGCCTGTCGGTTTCGCAATGGTCGGACGACTGGCCGCACTGGTTCGCAGCGGCGAAATCACAGCAGATCCCGGCATAGCCGGTCCGCTTAGAGGTCTGAGTGGGGAGTGGATTGAGAAGCTCCCGCGCCCTTCGTCGCCTGCCAGCGGTCGAGGATGGCGCGGGCGCCGTTGGTGGCCGGATCCATCGCCTCGTCGTGCCCGGGCATCTTGCCCGTCAGCTCGATGACGTAGCCGTTCGGGTCGCGGAAGTAGATGGAGCGGATGAAGGTGTGGTCGGCGATGCCGCGGGTCTCGATGCCAGCCGCCCTGCCCTTCGCGAGCATGGGTTCCAGTACGTCGGGATCGACCTCCAACGCGATGTGCAGGTCGAAGTCGTGCTGGTTCTTGAACTCGAACGGCTGGTCCGGCGCCTCGAAGAAGGCGAGGTAGGAGCCGTCCCCAAGCTCGTAGAAGGTGTGCAGCACGTGCGTCGCCCGCCCGGTCTTGGTTTCGGTGATCTCAAGAGTGCCGGCCAGGGGCAGCCCCAGGAAGTCTTCGTAGAACCGACGGGTCTCCTCGGAGTCGCGACACCGGTAGGCGTTGTGGTGCAATCCCTTGATCATGGTCCACCTCGCATGATGCCCGGAGCTACGGCTTGCGGCCGATGACGGCGCCGCTGGCGCCCGGCGCGTCGAACCACTCCGTCTCCACCGCGCGGAAGCCGGCCTCCTCCAGCCATACTACGTATTCGGCCGGCGTGTAGTTCCGCCCTTCGGTCTCGACTGGCTTGTCATCGTCTCTTCCTTCCAAATTCAGGGGGAGCAAATTCACTCGCGGGGGAGCAGCCCTTCGAGCACGACCCGGTGCTCGGCCGCGGCGGGATCGAAGTCGATCCGATACTGCGTCGGATAGCGGCCAGGGATGGCAACGGCGGCGGGCTGCCTGATGTCGGCGACCACCGTCTCACGCCGATCGAAGACGCTCTTGTCGATCATCGGCTCGATGAAGGTGACCTGGCCGTCCCAGGCGCCGTAGATCAGGGTGTGGGTGAAGGGCTTGCCGTGGAATTCGGGCGTACTCGCGTCGGCCCAGTGGACGCCCATGGCGGGGATCGCCTCCGATTCCAGGACATAGCCGACCGGCACGAAGTGCGCCTCCGGGTTGCGCCGGGCCTTGGTCTTGAACTCGGGGTCCTTGTCGGAGATCGCTTCGCGAGCAGCCGGAGAGATCATGTAGAAGTGGACGTCGAAGTGCGGGCTGCCCCAGATGTGCGCCGGCGGGTGACCATGCGGGTTCCAGTTGAGCAGCACGTGGTCGAAACCCGTGCCCGCGGCCTCGGCCGGCAACGGCAACGTCAACGCCGCACCATGATGCAGCGCCTCGATACCCCGGAGCGCGGCCTCGGACACGCTGACGCCGAGGGCTGCCGGCTCGCCGTTCCAGTCCATGGAGACCCAGGCCTGCGCGGTACCCTGGCCGAGAGGCACGGCAGGTCCCTTGTGGATATGTCCCTCGTTCGCCATGGCGGCACCGGCCGGGAGAACCGCCCCCGCGACCGACGCGAGGATGCTCGCGGCGCCGACGGCGCCGTACAGACGATGGTTGTGCATCGCATCTTCCTTCAGGCGGCCTGACCGGCGGGCGCCTTGCCTACGGGGTGATGGAAGCCGCGGTCCGAGCCGGTCCGTGATGCGCGGCGACAGCCCTGTTGTACGCCTCGGCGGTTTCCGCGGGTCTATCCGGAATATGCCTGGATTTTCCCGGAAACGGCTTGCATCCTTCCGGAAAGAGGCGACCTCCGCAGTAGAGGGAGGGTCGACGTTGGACGACAGGAAGCGGGTTGCGGCAGCGATCAAGGATTATCTTGCTCGCGAGCGGGTCTCGCGGGAGCAATTCGCCTACAAGACGAGGCTCGGAAAGTCGACGATCGACAAGCTGCTGATCGGCTTGTACTCGGACCGGACGCTGTCCATTGTCGAGAACCACACGAAGCTTGCGCTTCGTCCAGCAATCGAACCGGGCCACGAAGGATCGCCCAAGGATGGCAATCGTCGCGAGCCGGCGGTCCTCGACAAGCCGTCCATCGCAGTCCTGCCGTTCACCAACATGAGCGCCGATCCCGAGCAGGATTATCTTGCGGACGGGATCAGCGAGGACATCATCACGGCGCTGGCGCGCCTGCGCTGGCTCTTCGTCATCGCCCGCAACTCGTCCTTCGTCTACAAGGGCAAGTCCGCGGACGTCCGGCAGGTGGCCAGGGATCTCGGGGTCCGCTACATCCTGGAGGGGAGCGTACGGACGGCGGGCCAGCGCATCCGCATCACCGGCCAGCTCATCGATGCGGAAACGGGAAAGCACATTTGGGCGGAACGGTACGACCGCGAGCTGCAGGACATTTTCGCCGTCCAGGACGACATCACCGAACACGTGGTCGCCGCGGTGGAGCCGCATCTCTATGCCGAGGAAGGCTTCCGCGCCTCCAGCAAACAGCCGGACAGCATCGACGCCTGGGGGCTCGTCGTCCGGGCCTGGAGCCTGATCAACAAGGTGGATCGCCGGCAGAACGAGGAGGCGCAGGCGCTGCTTCGCCGGGCTGTCGCCATGGAGCCGCATTATGCCAGGGCGCACGCGCTGCTTGGCTGGGCGGTCTGGTGGGCCGTGTACTGCTACTGGTATCCGGACCGGCCCGAAGGCTTGCGGCAGGCGGCAGGGCATGCCCAGAACGCCATCTCCTTCGATCCGAGCGATCCTTGGGCCCGCATGGTCTCCGGGCTCTGCTTCAGCACGGCGGGGCACCATGACCGGGCGCTGATCGAGCTGCGGGCGGCGCTCGATCTCAATCCCAGCTTCGCCCTCGGCCATACGGCGCTCGGATGGGCGCTGCTGCGCGCCGGCCACTTCGACGAGGCGATCGCCAAGACGGGACGGGCACTGCGCATGAGCCCGCGCGACAGCTTCTCCGGGTTCTACACCGCCATTCACGGTCTGGCGCTGCTGGGCGCCCAGCGCTTCGAAGAGGCGCTTCCGTTCCTGCGGGCCTCGGTCGCCGCGTTCGTCGAGTACGCCGGACACTACAACACCCTGATCAGTTGCTGCGGCCACCTCGGCCTGATCGAGGAGGCGCAGGAGTTCATCGACGCCCGCAACAAGGTCGGCCCCCCGCTCCGCCTCGGCGTGCTGCGCCACAACCTGGGCAAGTTCGCCCACTGCAACGTGTTCCTCGAAGGGCTGAGGAAGGCCGGGGTGCCGGAGTAGGTCGCCGGCAAATCCCGGAAAACTCCGGAAAGACCCGCGGAAAAGCGCGTGCCCTATAACCGGCATCCAACGAAGACGTCGCCATCCGGCGACGGTGGTTGCAAGGAAAGGACACCGCATGCGCACGTTCATAGCTGCCGGCGCGAGCGCCGCTTCTCTGCTGCTCTTCGCGGCCCTCGCGGCGGCCTCGCCGTTTTCCCGCGAGCAGATCAAACGCGGCGAGTATCTCGCCACGATCATGGATTGCAGCGGCTGCCACACCACCGGCGCGTTGCAGGGCAAGCCCGATCCGAAACGTCACCTCGGCGGTTCACAGGTGGGCTTCCAGATCCCGGATCTCGGGACCTTCTACCCGCCCAACATCACCCAGGATCCGGACGCGGGCATCGGCCGGTGGACGGAGGCGGACATTGTGCAGGCCGTGCGCACCGGCATCCGACCGGACGGGCGGATCCTCGCGCCGGTGATGCCGTATCACAACTATGGGAAGCTCACCGACGAGGACGCCGAGGCGCTCGCCGCCTATCTCATGAGCGTCAAGCCCGTGCCGCACAAGGCACCGGCACTCGTCGGTCCGTCCGGGAAGCCGAAGGCACCGTACCTCGCCGTGATCATGCCGGAGTGACGGCCCGCTCCCCATGTCTCCTTCGGACAGGATGGGAGGCCGCTCGTCCATGGTGCCCCGCGTGAACCCGCATCGAGTCACTGCCCGTCCCGAGATCGAGGGCACCTTCGGCGTCGTGGCCAGCACCCACTGGATCGCCACCGCCGTCGGGATGGGAATCCTGGAGCGGGGCGGCAACGCCTTCGACGCGGCGGTCGCCACCGCCTTCACGCTCCAGGTGGTCGAGCCCCACCTGAACGGGCCGGGCGGCGACGTGCCGCTCATCCTGTACGACGTCCGTCGCGGGACGGCGGAGGTGATCTGCGGCCAGGGGCCGGCGCCGGCCGGCCTCACCGTTGACCATTGCCGCTCCCTCGGCCTCGACCTCGTGCCCGGGACCGGGCTGCTGGCCCCCTGCGTGCCCGGCACCTTCGGCAGCTACATGATGGTGCTGCGCGACTACGGCACGATGCGGCCACGCGACGTGCTGGAGGCGGCCATCGGCTATGCCCGCCACGGCTTTCCAGTGATCGAGCGCATATCCGATACGATCGCGACGGTGGCGGGCTTGTTCCGCGAGCATTGGCCCACCTCCGCCGCCCTCTACCTTCCCGGCGGTCGCGTGCCGGTGCCGGGCGATCTCGTCACCAATCCGGTGCTCGCCGACACCTACGAGCGCATCCTGCGGGAGGCCGAGAGCGTCGGTGCGAACCGGGAGGCGCAGATCGAGGCCGCCGACCGCGCTTGGTCGCAGGGCTTCGTGGCCGAGGCGATCGACCGCTTCTGCCGCGGCCAGGAGGTCCTGGACGTCAGCGGACGCCGCCACCGCGGCGTCCTCACCGGCGAGGACATGGCGTGCTGGCGCCCCACCATCGAGGCGCCGGTCGCCTATGGCTACGGCCGTTACCGGGTGCTGAAGGCCGGGCCCTGGACGCAGGGACTTGCCGCACTCCAGCAACTCGCGCTGCTCAAGGGCTACGACCTCGACGGCCTCGATCCGGCGGGACCGGACGCCATCCACCTCCAGGTGGAGTGCGCCAAGCTCGCCTTCGCCGACCGGGACACATTCTACGGCGATCCGCTGTTCGTCGACGTGCCGGTCGCGACGCTCCTCTCCGAGGCCTACAACGCCGGGCGCCGGGACCTGATCACCGGCCACGCCTCGATGGACTTGCGCCCGGGTGAAATCCCCGACTTCGGCAAGGCCCTCGAAACCGGCACCGTGAAAGGAACGCGGGAGGCGGTCGGCGCCGGCGAGCCGACCGTCGGGCCCCTGGGCCAGTGCCACGGAGACACCGTGCATTTCGACATCATCGACCGCTGGGGCAACATGGCGACCGCCACGCCGTCCGGCGGTTGGCTGCAATCCTCCCCCGTGATCCCGGAACTGGGCTTTTGCCTGGGCACCCGCGCGCAAATGTTCGTGCTGGACCCGGAGCATCCCGCTGGGCTGGTCCCCGGCAAGCGGCCCCGTTCGACCCTGTCGCCGACGCTGGCGCTTCGCGACGGCGAACCGTACCTGGCGTGGGGCTCGCCGGGCGGTGACCTGCAGGACCAATGGATCCCGCAGTTCTTCCTGCGCCACGTCCATGCCGGCATGACCCTCCAGCAGGCAGCCGAGGCGCCGGCCTGGCACACCGAGCATTTCACCTCCTCCTTCTGGCCCCGCACCATGCGCCCCGGCGTTCTGGTGGTGGAAGGGCGCGTGCCGTCGCCGACCATTGAGGAACTGCGTCGGCGCGGCCACATCGTCGAGGTCGGCCCCGACTGGTCGGAGGGTCGGCTCACCGCCGCGGCGCGCGACGGCGCGCGCCTGAGGGCGGCGGCGAGCCGGCGGGGAATGCAGGCCCATGCGGCGGGACGGTAGAATGGGAGGGGGGAAGCGGATGACGTGGTCCATCATCGCGCGTGATCCCGATACGGGCCTGATCGGCGTCGCGGTGGCCAGTTGCGCCTTCGCCGTCGGAGCCCGCGTCCCCTTCGTCGCCACCGGCGTCGGCGCGGTGGCGACCCAGGCCCTGGAGAACCCGTTCTACGGCGCCTGCGGCCTGGACCTGCTGCGCGGCGGAGCGCCGGCGGCGGACGTCGTGCGCGTCCTCGTCGAGGCCGACGCGGGGCGAGAACTGCGGCAGGTCCATGTGATGGACGCGCACGGTCGCTTCGCCGCCCACACGGGAGCCGCCTGCGACCCCTGGTGCGGGCACCTGATCCGCGACACCTTTTCGGCCGCCGGCAACACGCTGGCATGTGCCGCCGTGGTCGAGGAGACGGCCAGCACCTTTGCTGGGCAATCGGCGCTCCCCTTCCCTCGCCGCCTGCTCGCAGCCCTGAAGGCCGGTGAGGAGGCAGGCGGCGACCGGCGCGGCCGGCAGTCCGCCGCCTTGCTCGTCCACGACGCGGAGGACTATCCCCTGCTGGACATCCGCGTCGACGACCACGCGGATCCGCTCACCGAGCTAGCCCGCCTGGAGGAGGTTAGCCGCCGCCGCTACATCCACTACCGTAAGGCGATGCCGTCGCGTGCCAACCCCGCAGGGATCATCGACCGCGAGGAGATCGAGCGTCGGATCGCCGAAGCCGTAGCCAGAGGAGCGGAGCCATGAACGGCCTTCGTCTCATCGCCGCCGCGTTCGCGCTGCTCGCCGGCGTTGCTCAGGCGCAACCGGCCAGCCATCTCCGCATCGGCCTTGCCGAGGATCCCGACGTCCTCGACCCCACCTTCGGGCGCACCTACGTCGGCCGCATGGTCTTCGCGGCGATCTGCGACAAGCTCTTCGACATCGACGAGCGGCTCAACATCGTGCCGCAGCTCGCCCTGTCGCATCGGACCTCCGCCGACGGCAGGGAGGTGACCATCACGCTGCGCCCGGGCGTGACGTTCCACGATGGTGAGCCGATGGACGCGGAGGCCGTCAAGTTCTCCCTCGAACGGCACCTGAACACGCCGGGGTCCTTCCGCCGGCCCGAGCTCGCGGCCGTCGAGAGGGTCGAGGCGGTCGACCCGCTGACCGTCCGACTGCTCCTCAAGACTCCCTTCGCGCCGCTCCTGGCCCAGCTCACCGACCGGGCCGGCATGGTGGTGTCGCCGAAGGCCGCCCGAGAGGCCGGCGACCGCTTCGGGGCGAGCCCGGTCTGCGCCGGTCCCTATCGTTTCGTTGAGCGTGTGCAGCAAGACCGCATCGTGGTCGAGCGGTTCGCCGGCTACTGGAACAGGGAGGCGGTGCGGATCGACCGCATCACCTACCTCCCCATCGTCGACGCGACGGTGCGGCTCGCCAACCTCCGTTCCGGCCAGGTCGACATCGCCGAGCGCGTGCTCGCCACCGACCTGGAGGCGATCCGGGCCGACGAGCGGTTGCGCCTCGCAACGGTGACGGAGATCGGCTACCAGGGCCTATGGTTCAATGTGGGCAAGGGTGACCCCGCCAAGGGGCCGCTCGGCTCGGATGCCCGGGTGCGCGCGGCGCTGGACCACGCCATCGACCGCGAGGCCGTCAACCAGGTGGTGTTCAACGGTGAGTACGTGCCGGGCAACCAGTGGGTCAGCCCTGACCACCCCTACTACCACCAGGACTTCCCGGTGCCGAAGCGCGACCTCAAGAAGGCCCGGCAGCTCCTTCGGGAGGCGGGCGTGAAGACGCCGATCGTCGTGGACCTCATGGTTCCGCAAAATCCAGAGGCCCGGCAGATGGCCGAGGTCATCCAGGCGATGGCGGCGGAGGTGGGATTCGACCTGCGCATCCGCGTCGTCGAGTTCGCCACCTCCCTGAAGGAGGCGGAGGAGGGCCGGTACCAAGCCTTTCTGCTGAACTGGTCGGGACGCCCGGACCCGGACGGGAACATCTACGTCTTCGCCCGCAGCAAGGCGCCGCAGAACTATGGCGGCTATTCGGACGCGCAGGTCGACGCATGGCTGGATGAAGCCCGCACCCGAAGCGACCTCGCCGAACGCAAGGCGATCTACGCCAAGGTGGCGGAGCGGCACTTGGCCGACAAGCCGTTCCTCTACCTCCTCCATCGCCGGTGGTTCATCGCCCACACCGCCCGGCTCGAGGGTTTGAAGCTCCTGCCGGATGGCCTCATCCGGGTGACGGGCTTGATGCTGAAGTGAAAGTTCCCGCATCCCGGTAGGGATGCTTGTTATTACCCCACATTTTTCTTCGTCATTCCCGCGGAAGCGGGAATCCAGAACACCCGGCAAAGCCGTAAATTGGCAAGGTTCACTGGATTCCCGCTTTTGCGGGAATGACGGAAACAAAAAAGTCGTGGGAGGCAGGGAGAAGGATGCTCGCCCTGATCGGACGCCGCCTCGTGCAGTTCGTCCCGACGCTCTTCCTGGTGTCGGTGCTGATCTTCCTGCTCCAGCAGCTTCTGCCCGGCGATCCTGCGACCGTCATGGCGGGCGAGGAGAACGACCCGGAGGTCATCGCCCAGATCCGCAGGCAATACCGGCTCGATCAGCCGATCCCCGTACAGTACGTCCATTGGCTCGCCGGCGTGTCCACCGGCGATCTCGGCGAGTCCATGCGCCTCAAGGTGCCGGTCCTCGACCTCATCCTGCAGAAGCTCCCCGTCACGCTCCAACTCGCCTCCATGGCGATGGTGATCGCCCTCGTCGTCGGGGTCGGTGGCGGCATCGTCTCGGCTATCAGGAGGGGCACCGTGTGGGATCATGCGATCAACGCGGTGGCACTGTGGGGGATCTCGACGCCGAACTTCTGGCTGGGGATCATGATGATCTACCTCTTCGCCGTGACGCTCGGCTGGCTGCCGGCCTCCGGTTACGTCGCCCCGGTCGAGGACTGGCGGCAGAGCCTGGCCACCACGATCATGCCCGCCTTCGTGCTCGGCAACTCCATCGCCGGCGTGTTCATGCGCCACACGCGCAGCGCCATGCTCCAGGCGCTCCAGAGCGACTACGCCCGCACCGCCCGCGCCAAGGGCCTCTCCGAGCGCGCCGTCGTCCTCAACCACGCCATGCGCAACGCACTCACACCTCTCATCACGCTGGGCGCCCTGGAGTTCGGGACGCTGCTCTCCGGTGCCGTGCTGACCGAGCAGATCTTCTCGATCCCGGGCTTCGGCAAGCTCGTTGTGGATGCCGTGTTCAACCGGGACTACGCGGTGGTTCAGGGTGTCGTGCTGGTCACCGCCACCGTCTACATCCTCCTGAACCTGCTCGCCGACCTCGGATACATCCTGGCCAATCCGAGGCTGCGGGAATGAGCGCCATGGCCGAAAGCCCCCGCCGGCGCGCTTGGCGGCGGCTGCGCCGGCACAAGGGGGCGATGGCCGGTCTCGCCTTCATCCTGCTCCTAGCCGCGGGGGCGGTCCTGGCGCCCTGGATCGCACCCTACGATCCGATCCAGCAGTCCTGGTCGGCCGTGCGCAAGGCGCCCTCGGCGGCCCATTGGTTCGGCACGGACGAGCTCGGGCGGGACATCCTCTCCCGCCTTCTCTGGGGTGCGCGCGCCTCGCTCCTTGCGGGCGTCGTGCCGGTCGTCATCGCTATGGGAATCGGCGTGCCCGTGGGGCTGCTCGCAGGCTACGCAGGCGGAATGACCGATGCGCTGATCGGCCGTTTCACGGACGCGATGCTTGCTTGCCCTTTCCTCATCCTCGCCATCGCGATCGCGGCCTTCCTCGGACCAAGCCTCGCCAACGTAATGATGGCCGTAGGGCTGAGCGCCACGCCGATCTTCGTGCGGCTCACCCGCGGACAGGTGCTCTCCACCAAGGCGGAGGACTACGTCACGGCCGCGCGGGCCCTCGGCAACCCGCATTGGCGCATCGCGCTCCGGCACGTCCTGCCGAACGTCCTTCCCCCGCTCCTCGTCCAGGCGACCCTCACCGTCGCCAGCGCCATCATCGCCGAAGCGAGTCTGTCGTTCCTGGGGCTCGGCCTGCAGCCCCCGGCACCCTCGTGGGGTTCGATGCTGAACACCGCCCAGCGCTTCCTTGCGACCGCCCCCTGGATGGCGATCTGGCCGGGCTTGGCGATCTTCGCCACGGTCCTCTCCTTCAACATGCTGGGAGACGGTCTGCGGGACGCCTCGGATCCGCGGTCGAAATAACCCAACGTGGGTCGAAGGCGGCCCCCCGCTCGCCTGCGGCCCGCCTACCTCCACGAGACGGGAGGGCCTATGCGCGATCGCAACACTACCCAAATCAGATTACTACCAAAGTTGAGATCCTGGTATACCAGTCGCGATTACAAGGACTTGCCAGAAAATATCTTGCCGCGCAGCGCCCAGGACTGCGGAAGACGCATAAAAGCTGGAATATTCCTGTTGAAAGAAGGTGGGATGCCACATACCATATTTGGTACTGAATGTCCGCGCACCGAACCTTAGGCGCCGGACGCCGATCCGATAACGACGAGCCGAACGTACCGAAGTTCGGCCAGACAGGGAAGGAAGCAGCAGATGAACGACGTACAGCGCGCGCGCTGCGCGCGGAAGGCTGCCTTCAGCACCGCGACCATAGGCACGGCCCTTGCCGGGGCCCTCGCCCTCTCCCTGGTTCCGAGCGCAGCGAACGCCGCCTGGGAGCCGACGAAATCTGTTGAGTTCGTCGTGCCCGCCGGTACCGGCGGCGGCGCCGACCAGATGGCCCGGATGATTCAGGGGATCATTCAGAAGAACAACCTGATGCCGCAGCCGATCGTTGTGATCAACAAGGCGGGCGGCGCTGGCGCGGAAGGGTTCCTGGACGTCAAGTCCTCAAACAGGAATCCGCACAAGATCATCATTACACTGTCCAATCTTTTCACCACCCCACTGGCGACCGGTGTGCCGTTTTCCTGGAAGGACATGACGCCGGTGGCCATGCTGGCGCTCGATAACTTTGTCCTGTGGGTGAACAGCGAGGCCAAGCCGAAGACGGTGAAGGAGTACATCGAGGCGGCCAAGGCCAGCGGCGCCGAGCGCATGAAGATGGGCGGCACCGGCTCCAAGCAGGAAGACCAGATCATCACCGCCGCCATCGAACAGGCGACGGGCGTCACCTTCACCTACGTCCCCTACAAGGGCGGCGGCGACGTGGCGGCGCAGTTGGTCGGCAAGCACGTCGACTCCAGCGTCAACAATCCCATCGAGGCGGTATCGCAGTGGCGCGCCGGCGCACTGCGTCCGCTCTGCGTCTTCGACAACGAGCGTATCCCGCTGAAGGAACCGATCGCCGACGGAAAGTCCTGGAACACCATTCCGACCTGCAAGGAATCAGGGCTGGACGTTGAATACACGATGCTGCGCGGCATCTTCATGCCGCCCGGGGCGACGCCGGACCAGATCGCCTACTACGTCGACCTGTTCAAGAAGGTCCGCGAGACCGAGGAGTGGAAGGACTTCATGGCGAAGGGAGCCTTCAACACCAGCTTCATGACCGGCGAGGAATACAAGAAGTGGCTCACGGCGGCGGACACGCAGCACCGTGAGCTGATGCAGAAGGCGGGCTTCACCAAATAGCCGCCCGACCTCGCGCCGACGCCTCGGGGCCTCCGCGCCCCGGGGCTCCCCGTCAGAGCGTGGGAGTGATTGAACCATGAAGCACGCTACGCAGAGCGATGATCCGGTCGTCTCCAAACGGGCCATGGAAATCGTGGTCGCCATCCTGTTCGCCCTGGTGGCGCTGGTGGTGATCGCCGACAGCATCCGCGTCGGCAACGGCTGGGGCAGCGAAGGGCCGAAGGCCGGTTATTTCCCCTTCTACATCGGGCTGATCATGCTGGTCAGCAGCCTGGCGAACCTCACCGTCAACATCGTCCGACGTGGCGGCGAGCACAGCACCTTCGTCGAGCGTGGCCAGCTCCGCCTGGTCCTTCAGGTGCTGGTGCCGAGCCTGGGCTTCGTGCTGCTGACCTGGCTGGTCGGAATCTACGTATCGGCGGCGGCGTTCATCGCCGTCTTCATGCGCTGGGTCGGCCGGTATCCGGTGCGCACCATCGTACCGATCGCCGTGCTGGTGCCGCTGGCGCTCTTCGCCATGTTCGAACTGTGGTTCCTCGTCCCGCTGCCCAAGGGGCCGGTCGAGGATCTGCTCGGCTACTGACACCAGCCGCGTCGGCACGACGGCTGGAGACAACCAGAGCGGTGAACCGGCGTGACCGGCCCGCGTCGCAGGGTGGCATACAGCCCCGCGCGCGCCGACGGGACGCGGTCGCCGGGTCGCCACTCGAGGGAGGGAACTTTGGAAGCACTTAGTTCACTCATACACGGATTCGGCGTGCTCGCCGATCCCATGAACATCGCGTACATGTTCATCGGCATCACGCTCGGCGTCCTGATCGGCGTGCTGCCGGGGCTCGGCGGAGCGAACGGCGTCGCCATCCTGCTTCCCCTCACCTTCAGCATGTCGCCCACCTCGGCGATCATCATGCTGTCCTGCATTTACTGGGGCGCCCTCTTCGGCGGCGCCATCACGTCGGTGTTGTTCAACATACCGGGCGAACCATGGTCGGTGGCGACCACCTTCGACGGGCACCCCATGGCGCAGAAGGGGCGCGCCGGCGAGGCGTTGACCGCGGCCTTTACCTCGTCCTTCTTCGGGGCGTTCTTCGCCGTCGTGCTGATCACCTTCCTGGCGCCGCTGATCGCCCGCTTCGCCCTGCAGTTCGGACCGGCGGAATTCTTCGCCGTGCAGCTGCTGACCTTCTGCAGCTTCGTCGGCATGGGCAGCGAGTCGCCATTCAAAGTGCTGTGCGCCATGATGCTGGGCTTCGCGCTGGCCGCCGTCGGCATCGATTCCGTAACCGGCGAGTTGCGCATGACCTTCGGCTCGCTCGAGCTGCTGCGCGGCTTCGACTTCCTGATCGCGGTCATCGGCCTGTTCGGCATAGGCGAGATCCTGCTGACCATGGAGGAGGGGCTGGCCTTCAAAGGCAAGAGCGCGAAGATCAACGCCAAGGTGGTATGGCAGACCTGGAAGCAGTTGCCGCGCTACTGGGTGACCTCGGTGCGCGGTGCCATCGTCGGCTGCTGGATGGGCATCACGCCCGGTGGCGCCACCCCGGCCTCCTTCATGAGCTACGGTCTCGCCAAGCGCTTCTCGCGCAACCGGCAGAACTTCGGCACCGGCGAGATCGAGGGCGTGGTGGCGCCGGAGACCGCCGCCCATGCTGCCGGCACGAGCGCGCTGCTGCCGATGTTGACGCTAGGCATTCCCGGATCGCCCACCGCCGCGGTGCTGCTGGGCGGGCTGCTGATCTGGGGCCTCCAGCCCGGGCCGCTTCTGTTCATCGAGCAGAAGGAGTTCGTCTGGGGCCTGATCGCCAGCATGTACCTGGGCAACGTCGCAGGCCTGATCGTCGTGCTGACCACCGTCCCGGTGTTCGCGTCGATCCTGCGCATCCCCTTCAGCATCATCGCGCCGGTCATCGTGGTGATCTGCGCGGTCGGCGCCTACACGGTGCACAACGCCTTCATGGACATCGCCCTGATGCTGCTGTTCGGCGTCGTCGGCTACGTCTTCAAGAAGCTGTCCTACCCGCTGGCGCCGCTGGTGCTGGCGCTGGTGCTGGGCGACATGGCCGAGAGCTCGTTCCGGCAGGCCATGCTGGTGTCGCAGGGCAATCTCGGGATCTTCTGGTCGAACCCGCTGGTCGGCAGCATCGTCACCCTGGCGCTGGTCATGCTGTTCTGGCCGCTGATCTCGACCCTGCTGCACAAGCGCCAGACGCGCCAGGCCGCCGGCAGCGAGGCCATCACGGCGAAGTGAACGAACCGTTCAGGAGGTGGTGGACATCGACCCGGTGTGAGCGGTTGTCCGGCGGCCCCGCTCCCTCCCATCGGCAAAGGCGAGGGAGCGGCCCGGACGGGCCATGGCGCGCACGTCGGTGACGATCTCGCGGAGCAGGCCGGGATCGCGGGTGACGATCTCGCTGACCACGGTGGCAAACCCCGCGACGGCGACAACGAGGGCGAGGATCTCCAATGCGTGGTCGAGGACCATTCATCACTCCTGGTTCGAGCAGCGCTCCAAGGTTGGGGCGGGGCTCATGTTGCAGCGCAGCGAATATGGCGGAAGCGTCAGCTGGACGCAAGCGTGTTGGTATCGCGGATTCTGTATACCAGAGCCGCGCACGGCGCCGGGAACGCGTGCCGGAGCGGCGGAACAAGGGAGAACGGGGCGGATGCAAGCCAAGGATGTCATGACATCACCCGTTATCACGGTGGCGATGGACGCCGCTGTGACGGAGATCGCAGAATTGCTGCTTTCGCGGCGCATCAGCGGCGTGCCGGTCGTCGACGGCGAAGGCAAGGTGGTGGGCATCGTCAGCGAAGGCGACCTGCTGCGCCGCGTCGAGTCCGGCACCAATCGGCCGCGCGCCCGCTGGCTGGAGGTGCTGGTCGACCGCAGCGAACAGGCGGTCGAGTTCCTGAAGACGCACGGCCGGCGGGCGCAGGACGTGATGAGCCGCCCCGTGGTCTCGGTGGCGCCGGACACCGACCTCGCCGACATCGCCGAACTGATGGAGCAGCGGCGCATCAAGCGCGTGCCCGTGCTGGTGGACGGCCGGCCGGTCGGCATGGTCAGCCGCGCCAACTTGCTGCACGGTCTCGTCGCCTATCGGCACGCGCCGGCGGGCTTCGACGCCCAGGGCGATGCGGCGATCCGCGGCGCGCTGCTGGAGATGCTGACCAGCGAGCGCTGGATCGACCTCGACCAGCTCAACATTGTGGTGACCGACGGCGTCGTACACCTGTGGGGCATGGTCGACAGCGAGGAGCAGCGACGCGCGCTGTGCACCATCGCCTCGGAGATCCACGGGGTCAAGCGGGTGGAGGACCATCTGCACCGCAACCTCTTCGTGAGCTGACACCGCCGCCCCGTCGCCAGGAGAGGAGCCAGCCACCAATGCCGTTCCCGGAGTTCAAGGTCCAGCCGGTGCACGCCGGCAGCACCTTCCGCAACCAGGTGTACGGAAGGCTGAAAGAGGCGCTGATCCAGATGGACGTCTACGACCATCCCGGCGAGGTCCGTCTGGACGAGCGTCAGCTCAGCAGCCTTCTTGGCGTCAGCCGGACGCCCATCCGCGAGGCGCTGACCCTGCTGGAGCAGGAGGGGCTGGTGCGGCTGGAGCCACGTCGGGGCATCTTCGTCGTCCGCAAGACGAAGACCGAGATCATCGAGATGATCATCGCCTGGGCAGCGCTGGAGAGCATGGCGGCCCGCCTCGCTGCCGAACGCGCCACCGACGAGGACATCCAGGCCCTGTGGGACCTCTTCCGCAGCTTCGAAGAACGGGCGCCGTCGGCGAACCTGAACGAGTATTCCGACGCCAACATCGAGTTCCACAAGGCGATCATCCGCCTCAGCCGCGCCAAGGTGCTGAAGGACCTGACCGACAACCTGTTCATACACATGCGGGCAATCCGCAAGCTGACGATCCGGCACGACAACCGCGCCGAGCAGTCGATTCACGAGCATCGCGAGATCATCCGCGCCCTCGAACGGCGCGATGTCGAACAGGCGGAGCGGCTGGCACGTGAACACACGCTGGGGCTCGCCGAGCTTGTGGAGCGCCACGGTGACTTTCTCGACTGGCTTGGACTGGTCGGTACCGCCAACTTGTTGCGGACGCGATGACGACAGGATCTTGCGTCCGAAGCCCGTAGGGTCTTGGTTCTGTGCTGATGCGCACTCTGCGTGCTGGCACGGTTCTCGGGACAAAACCGGCCCGATCAATCCTGATGTTCCGTGAACTTGGCTTCGGCCGATCCCGTGGACCGGGCTGCGGCGGCCGCCGCACCATAGAGCAGGGACGCGGAGATGACGACGGCGCGAAAACCAAACTCACGGGCCAGCATCGTCGCGAGCACAGCGCTCAGGACCGAGGCCGAGCCATTGATCGCCCACGCCCAGGGCACCAGCGCGGGCGCCGTATGCGATAAACCAAGCGGGAACGGCATGCCCATCGGAACCGCCAGCGGCGCGATCAACACCAGCGCCACGGCCACTTTGAGCGGAGCAGGCAGCGCCACCAGACGGTCGAGCAGCGCAGGCAGCGCGACGAGGTAGAGGACGGCAACCAGGGCGACCATGCCGGTGACGACACCGATCGGCGACAGGCGGCCCTTCCATGGCCTTTCCCCAAACAGGCTCACCAGGTATGGCGCCACTGCGCTGCCGATGCCCGCGAACACCAGGAAACCGGCGAGACATGTGGAAACGGCGTGGAGCGGATTGCCGAGGAACAGAGTGAAGCGCTGGATGAAGGCGATTTCGATGAACAGGAACGCAAGCCCGATCGACAGGAAATAGCCGGCTGTCCACCAGATCTCGCCGTGGCTGGCGGGTAATCCCCGGACCGCAACCGGCAGCAGGATCAGAACGCCACCGAGCAGCGCGGCCTGGACCAGGGTCGCGGCGAGTACCAGATAGCCCCACTCCAGAAGTCCGGCTCCGCCCGGCGCCCGCAGGGCCAGGATTTCGGGCAGGGCGCGCCAGCGAAAGAAGTCCCCGAAATAGGGCCGATCGTCGGTCGCAGGCCGCAGGTCGAACTTGTAGCGCGCGATGAACGCATCCCGGTCCGGTCCGAGCAGGGCTTGGGCTCCCGCATGGAAATCATCCTGATCAAGACGATTGAACCGGTTGGCTTCCGCCGCGGTCATGCCGGGCAGATGGACGAGATCGAAGGACCGTGCCTCGGCGAAGGCCCTGACGGCAGCGCAGTCCTCGGCAGTCAGGTCGCCGTTCTTCACGATGAGGGTCACCGTTTGCCACCCCCGCAGCATCGCCAGACGTTGTCCGGGCTCCGCCACGCCGTTCTGCTCCAGGGCCAGCCGCGCCGTCGCGAACAGTTTGAGCGCATCGCGCGGTGGGACCGTGACCCAGTGGGTCGCGGTTAGAAAACCCCCGGGGGCAAGGCGGTCCAGGTAGGCCCGGAAAGCATCGACCGTGTCGACGTAGCTCTCGCCGAGACCATGAGCTCCGGACACCGCCGCCCCGAACGATCCCTGGGGCGGAAGGTTGATCACGTCGTACCGTTGCGCCGTTCCGGCAACGAAGCTGCGCGCCTCCTCGGGATGGAGATGGACCGGCGGCCGCGAGTAGATCCGGCCCGAGAAGCGGCCGAAGGTTTCGTCGACGAGTTCGACCACTTGCGGGTTCAGCTCAACCGCATCCACCCGCGCCGCCTGGTGATGGAGCGCGAGGAGGATGGGCGCACCGCCGCCGGCACCCAATACGAGCACCTCCGGGTTGGGCTTGAGGTGATACGGCAGTGCCGCGGTCGTGAAATCAAGATAGGCAAGCGGCGCCGTGTCGCCATCAAAGGCGGTGATCGGGCTCATGGCCTCGGCATCGGTGAACAACCCGAGTTGCTCCGGCGGTGCGGCGGTGGTGTTCAGACTCAAGCCCGGTGCGTGGCGGAACGGGATGCGGGGACTGGCCACAACGTCGAGCAGGCCGAGCGGACCGGACCGCTCCGCCACGATGTTCGCCTCCGGGATCTCCAGGGCAGCACTCAGTCCCTTGTACGGCGAGATGTTCAAGGCCAGCCAGGGTCCGGTCGGCAGGACCGGCAGCAGGACTCCCGCAACGGTCAGGGCCACAGCCAGAGCCCGGAACCCCGTCCGGTGCGCTGCCCCGCCGGCGCAGGCGGCGGCGAGGAGGCCGAGCGCCGCGACGAGCTCCAGGCACGCCAACGGATGCAGCCGGGAGAGCGCCGGCATGATGCCGAAAGCCCCTACCCCCGCGCCGATCAGGTCGGCCGCGTAGATGCGTGCGACGGGTGCTCGCGGTTGGGACAGGGCCAGGATGATGCCGGTTGCACCACAGAAGAAAGGCACGATCAGTACGGCATAGATCGCCAGGAGGTAGGGGATCTGCCGGAGATCCCAGACGATCTCGAGCGCATTGAACGGAATGGCCTGGGCCACGGCGAAGCCGCCCGGAGCGGCCGCCGCGAACGACAGGGCGCAGGTGACGAAGGCCGCGGTAAAGCGCGGCTCCAGCCAACCCCGCGCCAGCGTGACGAAGGTCCCGCTCGCTCCGAAGCCGAGCAAGGCGACGCTGATGATCATGTAGGCGAAGTGGTGCCACTGGATGATGGCGAACAGCCGGACGAGCAGGACCTCGTAAGCCAGGATCCCCGCCGAGAGGAGCATGACCGCCAGCATCGCCATATCAGCGCTGGCCGATCAAGGGTACGAACTGGACCGGCAGGAGCTGGCGGGTCGTTACACGCCCGTTGCCATCCTTCTCGACGAGCATCAGGTGTTGCACGGCAAAGCGGCTGCCGACGGGAATGACCATGCGACCGCCGGGCTTGAGTTGCTGGACGAGCGGTGGCGGCACGGTACTGGCAGCGGCCGTGACGACGATGCCGTCGAACGGTGCGGCTTCGGGCCAACCGTAGTATCCGTCGCCGACATGCGTCGCCACCTTTGGAAACCTCTGTTCAAGCCTTTGCCCGGCGGTCCGGGCCAATTCGGGGATGATTTCGATGGTGTGGACCTGATCCACGAGCATGGCGAGGATCGCGGCCTGATAGCCGGAGCCGGTGCCGACCTCAAGCACGCGGTCGCCCGCATCCACGTCCAGCAGATCGGTCATCAGCGCCACGATGAACGGCTGGGAAATCGTCTGGCCGTGCCCGATCGGCAGGGGGCGATCCTCATAGGCGTAGGGTTGCTGGTCCAGCGGGACGAACGCATGGCGCGGGACCGACCGCATCGCCTGGAGCACGGCGGGATCGATCTCCCCAGCCTTGAGCACCGTCGCGGTGGTTCGTGCGTGCTGCCGGATCGTTTCAACCATCGCCTCACGCTCCGTGGCGCGGTCATCCGCGGTATCACGGGAGACCGGTGCCACGATGAGCAATAACAGAAGCGCGACGCCCCCATGCCGCAACGTCCGGCGCACCGCGGTTCGGACGCGGTTCAACAGGATCGCAGAGCGGCGACGGCAGCCCTGCATTCGGCCCTCTCCGGCTCTGCCGACGTGATCCCGATTCAACGGTCTGTCACGACAACAGTCGCGGCGGCTTTGTCAGGGGAACTGGGCAGGGGGCTGTCAGGTCGGTAGCGGTTCTCTTCGGGCGTTTATCGAACTTGAGCGGCCGTGCCGGACGGGGCATACGGTCCGGCCGGAGACCGACCGGCGGGCACGCCCACCGTCCCGCCTCCGGCCGGAGGCCGCCCTACTGGTTGCCGGAGTTGCCGGCACCGGCCGGCTGCTGATCCAGGTTGAGCGCCGCCCGGGTTTCGGCGTCCAGACGACCGGTCGGCTTCAGATCACGGGAGCGCTGGAAGTCCTCCAGGGCCTTCTGCGTCTCGGGCCCCCACCGGCCATCCACGGCGATCTGGCTGCCGTTGTCGTTCAGGGCCTGCTGGACGTTGCGGACCCGCTCAGGGCTCATCGACGGGGTCCGCCCCGCCGTCCCCTGGCGGCCGGTGTCGCGGTTGACCGCCTCCGCCGCCCTGTCGGTCACGCGATCGGTCGCGCGATCGGTCTTGGTTCCCAGGCTCTCGTTCATGGAGTAGCCCGCCGCCCCCCCGCCGACGCCGCCGACGACGGCGCCGACCGGCCCGCCGACGACGGCCCCGGCCACGGCACCGCTGCCGGCGCCGGTGGCGGTGCGCGAGGTGTCCGTGCTGCCGCACGCGGCAAGTGCCAGGAGCAGGCTGGCAGATACGGCGGCTTCCTTCAGTCTGAACATGTTTACCCTCCCGTTCTGTGGTGGTGACGCGTCGTATATGCGTACGAGTTTCGGAGGCTGTTGTTCCACCGCCGGCGCGTTGTTGGTCGATTGCTTTCGCCTTCGAAAGCGCGCGGGCCTGACGCGGGACGACATGAATTGCCTGCGCCGTCATCAACGGAATGATCGATTTTGGCTACCGATCGGTCCGCTATCACGTTGATGCAGCACTCGTTTGCTCGTTGGAACCGCGCCTCCAGAGCACGGCCCCCCTCTTGCAACACCGGTAACCGCAGCTCTTGACTTTGTGAACCTGGGCGGGGTGCCGGTGATGTGGCCAACCACGCACCGGATCTACGTCTGCCCTCCTCAGGACCGAGTGTGCTCGCCACTGCCGTAGGCCAGCAGCATGGCAATGATGACGCCGCCGTAGATGATCTGACGTCCGGCCTCCGGCATCTGCATGATCGAGAGGACCGAGTTCAGCAGCACAATCAGGATCACGCCCACCACGGTGCCGAGATAGCGTCCGCGCCCGCCGAGGATATGCGTGCCACCGATCACCACGGCAGCGATCGCCGGCAGGACATAGGCGTCGCCCATGCCCTGATAGGCCTTGGTCGAATAACCGGCGAGCATCACGCCGGCGAAGCTCGCGAACAGCGAGCAGAGGATGAAGGCGAGGATGGTCACCCGGCGGGTTCGAATGCCGGAGAGGTAGGCTGCGGCCTCCGAGTTGCCGATGGCGTAGAGCGACTTGCCGAAGGCCGTGCGCGTGAGGAGCCCCGCGGTGAGCAGCGAGAGGGCAAGCCAGACGAGGACGGCCACCGGCAGTTCGGCGACGCGCTCGGCCCCAAGGAAGCGCATCGCATCGGTGGCGGCCGTCTGGGGTGCAAATCCACCGGTGTGGGCCACCATCACCCCGCGCAGGACGGCGTTCACCCCGAGCGTGAAGATCATGGAGGGAACGCGCAGGTAGGCGACACCCACCCCGTTCAGGAGACCGACCGCCAGCCCGACGGCGAGACCCGCAGGCACGGCGAGCGGCCCGCCCACCGCCGTGGCGGTCATGGCGGCGGCGGTCAGCGTCCAGGCGACGGAAAGGTCGATGTGGCCGATCAGGATGACCAGCATCATCCCGGCGGCGACGAGCCCGAGGAAGGAGCCGGTCTGGAGCTGCTGGATCAGGTAGGCCGGCGAGAGGAGCGTCGCAGCGCCTTGGGTTGCGAGCGTGTAGGCGGTGCCGACCGCGAGGATCACCAGGATGAATGCGGCCGCGATCAGGATCGGCTTGGTGTCGGTCCGTACCGCGATGTTCGTGCCGACGCTCATCGGAACAGCTCCAGCCGGTTCTTGGCCCGAAGCGCCCTGAGTGCCCCGAGGCTGACTGCCGCCAGCAGCACGAGCCCTTCGACGAGGGGCTGCATGAGGGGTGGGATGTCGAAGATGCGGAAGTTGAAGGAGAGCGCCCGTAGGACGAGGGCGCCGACGACCGAGGCGATGGCGCCGCCGGTGCCGCCGAGAAGCGAGGTCCCGCCGATCACGACGGCGGCGATGGAGTTCAGCGTATAGGCGCCGGCCTGGGGAATGTCGGCATTGCCGGACGAAGTCTGGATTGCCAGGAAGAGCCCGCCGACCCCGGCAAAGAAGCCCGCGAGCGTGAAGGCCGCGAGCTTGGCCCGGCCGATGGGCAGTCCCGACATGTAGGCTGCGCCCTCCGCGGAGCCGATCGCGTACACGGTGCGGCCGGTCAGCGTCCGGCGGAAGGGCATCCAGACGCATGTCGCCACGAGGGCGAGAAGCACCACGGGGACGGGAATCCAGGCGAAGGGCTGGAACCACGCCGCTTGGCCGCCGTCGAACAGGCCGTACGTCTCGGCAAGATCGCCGAGTGCGTTGGTCATGGCCCAGGAGAGGTCCGCGTCGAGCTTGCCTCCCGGTTTCGGGCGCAGGAAGAGCGCGATGCCGATGGCGACGGCCCCGGTCGCCAGCGTTGCGATGATGGGCTGGATGCGCCCGTAGACCACGATGCAACCGTTGATGAAGCCGAACGCGGTGCCCGCGGCGAGGCAGGCGAGGATCCCCAGGCCGATCTGGACTGGGGAACCGGCCACGAGATGGCTGGCAAGGCAGTTCACGAGCGTCATGACCGCGCCCACCGAGAGGTCGAGCCCGCCCATGAGCACCGGCACGGTCTGGGCCATGGCGACGAGTGCGATGGTGAAGACCTCGTCGGCGTTCTGGATCAGCACCTGCTGGCTGAAGCCGCGGGGATGGTAGAGGTTGTAGACGCCGTAGAAGACGAGGAAGAGGGCAATGGCGCCCAGGAGCCCCGTATTGTGGCGCAACTGCAGGGCAAGGCCGCCGGGGCCGCGGGGGCGGGCGGCCGGAATGGTGGTGTCAGCCATGGCCGGCGCTCCGGACGGGTGCCGTAGACTCCGGGACGTCCCCCACCATGTTGAGGGCGCTTGCGACGATCGCCTGCTCGGTGATGGCCGCACCCTCGAGCTCGCGCACGATGCGCCCGTCGTGCATGACGCCGACCCGGTCGCAGCAGCCGATCAGTTCGTCGTAGTCCGTGGAGTAGAAGAGGATGGAGGCGCCGGAGTCGGCGAGTTCGCGCAGCAGACGATAGAGCTCCTGCTTGGTGCCGACGTCGATGCCGCGGGTGGGGTCGTTGAGCAGGATCAGCCTGGGCTCGGTCATCAGCCACTTGGCGATGACGACCTTCTGCTGATTGCCGCCCGACAAGGTCGAGACGGCGTCGTCCGGGCTTGCGATCTTGATCTGCAGCCGCCGAACCGCCTCGGCCACGGCGGCACGCTCGCGGCCCCTGTCGATCACGAGGCCGCTGGAGATGCGCTCGAAGGAGGCCGAGACCAGATTGTCCGAGATGGACATGGGGAGCATCAGCCCCTCGGTCTTGCGGTCCTCCGGGATCAGGGCGAATCCCCTGTCCTTGGCCTCGGCCGGCGAAGCCGGACGATAGGGGTGTCCGTCCACGGTGACGGTGCCGCCGACGCCCTTGAGCACGCCGAAGAGCGCCAGCAGCACCTCCTTCTGCCCTTGGCCGTCGAGGCCGCCGATGCCGACGATCTCGCCGGGGCCTACGGTGAAGGAAAGGCCTTTCAGGCGGTCGGCCCAGGTGAGATCCTGCACGATGAGGCGCGGGGCCGGCCGGAGACGGCTCGGCTTGGGCGGGTACTGGGTGGTGATCTCGCGGCCGATCATCAGCTCGACGATGCGCTTGGGAGAGCAGGCTCCCCTGGCGAAGGTCTCGATGTGGCGGCCGTTGCGGAAGACCGAGAGCGTATCCGCGAGCGCATCGATCTCGTGCATGCGGTGGGAGATGTAGAGGATCGCCACCCCCTCGCTCTTGAGGCGTGCGAGCATGCCGTAGACGCGCTCCACGTCAGCGGCGGTCAGCGCCGAGGTGGCTTCGTCAAGGATCAGCAGCCGCGGGCGCTTGCTCAGCGCCTTGGCGATCTCGACCATCTGGCGGCGGGAGAGCGGAAGGTCGCGCACACGCAGGCGCGGGTTCAGGTCCTCGCAGCCGATGGAGGCCAGAAGCTCCTCCGCCCGGCGGCGCTGAGCCCGGTAGTCGATGAGGCCGAAGCGCCGTGGCGGGTCGCCGATCAGGATGTTGTCGGCGACCGTGAGGTCGGGCATCAGGGACAGTTCCTGGAACACGCACACCACCCCTGCACGGTTGGCGGCGGCGGGATTCGGGAAGGCGATGGCGCGGCCGTCGAGGCGCATGGTGCCTTCGTCGGGCTGGACGACGCCGGAAACGATCTTGATGAGAGTGGACTTGCCGGCCCCGTTCTCCCCCAGAACGGCGTGGATGGACCCTTGCTCGCAGGCAAAGGTGACGCCGTCGAGGGCGCGCACGCCACCGTAGCGCTTGGAGATGCCCGAGAGCGTCAGGAAGGACTCAGGGGCGGTCATGTCCGGATGTGTTGCGGCGTCGGTCTGGGTCACGTCGGGTGCCGCCAGGCTGGGGGCCGGTGCGCCGGCCCGGGACACTTGCCCCCACCCTCCCCATGCTTTCCCCTCCCTCCCCTGCGAAGCGGAGGAGGGTTGGGGTGGGGGCGAGTGTTTCGGGACGTTCGCTCGATGGCCTCACTGGATGTTCTTGGCGTCCTTGGCCATGATCTCGGGCGCCGAGATGTTCACGCCACAGGCCGGAAAGGCGTTGGCGGCGAAGAAGTTGTCGGTGAGGTCGGGCCAATAGTTCACCCCAGCCTTCAAAGTATTGTAATCCTCCACCGGGATCGGCGCCGAGATGAGCTGGGGCATGGGATTCCCCTCCAGCGCCGAGATGGCGGCCTTCATGGAGATCGCCACGAGGCCGGCCGACTGTCCGTAGGAGAGGCCCTTGAGCCCGTCCTTGGCGTGCACGGCGATCAGCTTGCGGTAGCCGTTCTCGGCCTCGCCCGCCATGGGCACGAAGGGGTGCTTCGCGTCCATCATGGCGCGCACCGTGCCGGTGGAGCCGCCCTGGGTGAAGACCGCGTCGAAGCGGCCGTGGACGGCAAGCGCGTCGGCGGTGGCCTTCTGTGCGGTGCCGTCGTCCCAGTTGCCGACGATCTCGATGATCTGGAACTTGGGCGCTTCCTTCTCCATGACCTCGCGGAAGCCGAGATGGCGGTCGCGGTCCACCGAGTTGCCGGGGAGGCCGCGCACCTCGAGGATCTTGCCTTCGCGCTTGGAGCCGAGCTCCTTCAGGATGTGGCGGGCGGAGAGACGGCCGATCTCGAGCTGGTCCTCGTTGACTTGCATCACCTTGTCGGTGTCGAGAACGTTGTCGAAGGGTACGACCACGACGTTGTTGCGGTCGGCGAGCCGGATCACGCGGTCGAAACCATCGGGAGCAACCGCGATGGTCACGATGGCGTCGTAGCCCTGGTTGATGAAGTCCTCCATGGCGCCGAGTTGGGCGGCCACGTCCGTACCGGTGGAGACGACCTTCAGTTCCTTGATCTTCTCCTTCATGCCGGGCTGCTCGGCATAGGCCTTGGCGGTCTGGATCATCTGGATCCGCCAGGTGTTGCCGACGAATCCATTGACGATGGCGATGCGGTAGGGACCGTCCTTCTTGGGCCATTGATAGTACTTGGTGTCCGCCTTCCACGGCTTGAAGCACTGCGGGTCGGGACCCGGCCCGGTCACCGCCTTCGGAGCGGCGACCGCCGCGGTCATGGACATCAGCAATCCGACAAGCACAACCGCCGGCAGACGCTTGCTGCACGTCATGGCGCTTCCCTCCCTTTTGTAACTCCGTTCTCGTCCATCTGGCGCGGGCTTTCGGAGAAGTGTTCCAAATATTGGCAAGACGAGCAATCAACCAATCGGATAGTTACGTCTTAGACAAAGCCCGTTGTAAGGTATGGACATATACATCGCGCGAGGGTGCCATGGACCCGGTCATCGAGATCTTCGACGAGCGATTCCGTCCGCTGGTCAAAGCGAGCGCGCGGCTCGAAAAGCTCTACACGGGCTGCCGCTGGGCCGAGGGGCCGGCCTACTTCCCGGCTGGGCGCTATCTGGTCTGGAGCGACATCCCGAACGACCGCATGCTGCGCTTCGACGAGACGACCGGCACGGTGGGGGTGTTCCGATCCCCCGCGGGCTACTCGAACGGCAACACGATCGACCGCCAGGGCCGCCTCGTGACCTGCGAGCACGGCAACCGCCGCGTCAGCCGGACGGAGCACGACGGAACGATCCGTGTGCTCGCGGACTCCTTCGAGGGGAAGCGCCTCAACAGTCCGAACGACGTCGTCGTGCGCTCGGATGGAACGGTCTACTTCACGGACCCCGCCTATGGCATCGACAGCGACTACGAGGGCCACAAGGCGACGAGCGAGATCGGGGCCTGCCACGTCTATCGGATCGACGCGCGTTCAGGCGCCATCGCCATCGCCGCCGACGATTTCGTCCGGCCGAACGGCCTTGCCTTCTCCCCGGACGAGCGCACCCTCTACATTTCCGACACTGGCGAGACCCACAAGCCGAACGGGCCACGGCACATCCGCCGCTTCGCCGTCGCAGAGAACGGGAGCCTTTCCGGCGGGGACGTGTTCGCGGAGTGCACGGCCGGCCATTTCGATGGGTTCCGCGTAGACGTGGACGGCCGCATCTGGGCCAGCGCCGGCGACGGGATCCACTGCTACGAGCCCGATGGCACGCTCATCGGCAAGGTCCTGGTGCCGGAGACGGTCGCGAACATCGTATTCGGAGGTCCCAAGCGGAACCGCCTCTTCATCTGCGCCACGACGTCCATTTATGCGCTGCTGACCTGCGCCAATGGTGCCCCAACCTTCTGATCTGGTAAGCCGGCCATTGGGGGCTTACGTCGCGATGCCGATCACGCCGAGCCGCGGGCCAACGCCTCCTTCACGCGGGCGGGTGTGAAGGGAACCGTTCGCAGCCGCACGCCGACCGCATCGTGGATCGCGTTCGCCAGCGCCGCCGCGACCGGGGTGGACGCCGCTTCGCCGGCGCCCAGCGGCGGCTCGTGGGGACGGTCCACGAGGTCGATGCGAATCTCCGGCACGTCCGGGAAGGTGAGGATGGGATAGCTGTCCCAGTCCAGGCTGGTGACCCGCGAGCGGTCGAAGGTGACCGCTTCGAACAGCGTGCGGCTGAGCGTCTGCAGGATGTTGCCCTCGATCTGCGAGCGCAGCGCGTCGGGGTTGATGATCAGCCCGCAGTCGTGCGCGCAGGCCACCCGGTGCACGCGCACCGCGCCGGACGCCTGGTCCACCTCCGCCTCCATCGCCGTGGCGACGTAGCTCTCGTTCTGCTTGTAGTGGACGTAGGCGATGCCGCGGCCGACCCCGCCGGGGCCGGGGGACGGTCGCGCCGTCCAGCCGATGAGGGCGGCGGCGCGTTTCAGCACCTCGATCCCGCGCGGGTCGGTAAGGCCTTGCAGGCGGGCCTCCAGGGCGTCCCGGCCGGCCGCCGCGGCCAGTTCGTCGAAGAAGCTCTCCACTGCGAAGGCGTTGGCGATCTTGCCCGGAGCGCGGATGTTGCTGGGTCGCAGCGGAGCATCGGCCAGCCAATGCACGACCACCTCGACGTTCGGCACGGCGTAGGGGGGATCGCCGTTCTGGCTGATGAGGCCGGTGGACAGCCCGATCGGCTGCGCGATTCCGGCGGCCAGGGGGGCCAGCAGCGGGACGTAGGGAAGGTTGGCGGTCGCCTTGGGCAGCCACATCTCGGTCCGCCATCCGGCGATGCTGCCGTCGGGCGCCAGCGCGCCCTGCACGGTGAGGAGCTGCGGCGGGCCCTTGGGGTCCCAGCCGTGCTCGTCCTCGCGCATCCATTGCACGCGGACCGGCCGGCCCACGGCCTTGGCGAGCAGGGCGGCGTCCGCCGCCGCGTCGTCGTGACCGTTCATCCCATAGCAGCCGGAGCCATCAAGATAGATCAGCCGCACCTTTTCCAACGGCAACCCCAGCATTGCCGCGAAGGCCGGGCGGAAGCGGTGCGTCGCCTGCGACGCCGTCCAGATGGTGGCGCCGCCCTCCCCCACCTCGGCGACGGCGCAGGATGGTCCCATCGAGGCGTGCGACTGCACGGGCCAGAAGAACGTTCCCTCCAGCCGGCGGTTGGCGTTGGCCAACGCTTCGCTCGCCTTGCCCTTGCGGACCAGCGTCTCGTCGCCGACGAACGGCCCGGCGCGCATCCGATCGCGCACCGCACCATCGCCCATCAACGCCGCGCTCTCCGACCAGCGCACCGCCAGCCGGCCGGCGGCGCGGACGGCGTCCCACTCGTCTTCGGCGACGACGCCCAGGAAATCCTTGATGCGAACCACCCGTACGCCCGGCATGTCGCGGATCGAATCTTCATCCACCGACACCAATGATGCCCCCACCGCGGGCGGGCGGATCACGCGACCGTGCAGCATGCCGGGAAGCGTGAAATCGTGCACGTAGATGTGCCGGCCGGTCAGCTTGGCGGGAACGTCCGGTCGCGCCAGCGGCTTGCCCACCAGCGCGTAGGTGTCGGGGTTGCGGAGCGGCGCTTTGGGGTCGAGCTTCAGGTTGAAGCGGCGTCCGCCGATCAGGTCGGCGAAGGAGACGCCGGTGCCGCCCGCTGCCGGCCGCACCATGCCATCGGCCACGTCCAGTTCCGCCGCCGGCCGGCCCAGCCGTTCGGCCGCCAGCCGGACGAGGGCGTCGCGCGCCGTCGCCGCCGCTTGGCGAACCTGGATCCCGCCGCGGGTGATGCCCGTGCTGCCGGCGGTCGGTCCCTGGTCGGGGGTGAGCGCCGTGTCGCCCTCCACGAGCGTGATGCGCTCGACGCCGATGCCCAGTTCTTCCGCCGCCATCTGCGGAATGGCGATGCGCAGGCCGGTGCCGAGGTCCACCTTGCCGGTGAACAGGGTGACCGTGCCGTCCGAGTGCACGGCGAGGAAGCCATCCACCTGCCCGACATCCACCGTCTTGCCGGCGAATGCCGCGGAATCGGCGAGCCGCTGGGCAAAGCCGGGACGGGGCAGCCCGAGCGCCACGACGAGTGCGCCACCGGCCTTGAGCAGCGAGCGGCGGGAGAGAACGGTGTCCGAAGCGGTGTTCATGGCACGTCCCTCCCGGCGGCCCGCATGACCGCCCGCAGGATCCGGTGGTGGGTGCCGCAGCGGCAGAGATTGCCGGCCAGCGCCTGCTTGGTCTCCTCCAGCGTCGGCGACGGGTTACGCGTCAGCAGGGCGGCAGTCGCCATGACCATGCCGTTGCTGCAGTAGCCGCACTGTGCCGCCTGCTCGGTAATGAATGCGGCCTGGACCGGGTGCGGCGCTTCCGGGGAGCCCAGCCCCTCGATAGTCGTGACCGTGCGTCCGGCCAGCGCCGATATCGGTGTTTGGCAGGAGAGGGCGGCGGCACCATCGACCAGCACGGTGCAGGACCCGCACTGGCCGAGCCCGCAGCCGAACTTGACGCCGGTGAGGCCCAGCGCGTTGCGGAGCACGTAAAGCAGTGGCTGGTCGGGGTCGCGCACCTCGACCGTCCGTGCGGTGCCGTTCAGCGAAAATGTTACGGAAGCCACGATTCGCCCCTCCGATCACGTCAGCGCGGGCATGGGCCGCTGCCCTCCACGGATAGTTTGTCCTGCTCATGGGAAAGACAATGGGACTGCCCGGCCCACGCGCCGCGCAACAAACTTTCAAAGCAGGCTCTGAAGAATGGTGGAACTCGACATTGGTAAGCTCGTCTGCATGGCAGGCCCGTGGCGAGCGGGAGGATCTTCGGCCGCAGCGAGCGGCCGGCATCACTGGGACTTCAACCACTGCCGGAAAATGTCGAGTTCTTTTCTTTTTTCGCGACCGATCGGGAAAACGAAGTAGTAGGTGAAGCCCTGGAGGTCGAGTTCGAGGGCAAAGGGCTGGCACAGCCGCCCGGACTGCAAGTCGTCCTCGACCAGGACCTTCTGCGCGATGGCCACGCCGTGTCCTTCGATGGCGGCCTGATAGGCCATGGCGGAGCTTTCGTATTTCAGCCCGGTGTGAGCGCGCACGCCCGTGGCCTGCACCGCCTTGAGCCACATCGCCCAATCATCGGGACGCGCTCCCACAACACACCCGCCCCGCGTCTGGGCGAGCACACGCGGGAGGTGCTGCGCGAGCTTGGCTGTCCGGACACGGAGATCCTCCGGTGGCTGGACAATGGCGTCGTCGCGGTGCCGGAGCCGTTGCTTGAACGCAGCGCGGCGGAATAGGGCGGCGTCATGAGCCTGGATCGGCACCACAACGCGTTCCTTGCGCTGCTCGGGTTGACGCTCGTGCGGTGGAAGGCTGGCCGTGCGGAGTTCGACCTTGCGGTTGATCACCGCCACACCAACTGGCAGGGAGTCCTGCAAGGCGGGCTTCTGGCGACCATGCTCGATGCCGCCTGCGGGTACGCCGGCCTCGCCGGCGTACCCGGCGAGGCGGACCGCCAGGGCGTTACGCTGTCCCTGGCGGTCAACTATCTGGGCCGTGTCGAGGTTGGTGCCGGCGGTCGCCGGTTGCGGGCGGTCGGCGAGGTCACCGGCGGCGGCCGGCGCATCTACTTCTCCCACGGGACGGTGCTCACCGAGGACGGCACCGTCGTCGCCACGGCGCAGGGCAGCTTCAAACGTCTCGCATTACGGTAAAGAAGGCGCCGGTCGTGGACCGGCGCCTTCACGGCAGGATCGTCAAAGCCCCTGGGAAGGTTCAAAACGGCGGCCGGACGTCAGGCGGCGGCCGACGTGTAGTCGGTGGACCGGGCAAGGTCTTGCCAAGCGGCCATCTCGGCCTCGACGTCGGCGTTCTTCGCGGTGATCCGGGCCAAGGTGTCGCTGCCGAGCGGCAGGCGCCTCGGCGGGTTCGGCGCATCGACCAGCGCGAGGATCGCCTTGGCCAGCTTGGCCGGATCGCCCGGCTGGGCGTGGTTCATCTCGACCATCCGTGACCGCATCACACCGACGGTGTCGGCATAGTCGGCGATGGCATCGACCACGGTCAGAGACTGACCGTCGAGGAAGTCGGTGCGGAAGAAGCCCGGCTCGACGACGGTCGCCCGAATGCCGAGCGGTGCGAGTTCGGCAGCCAGCGCTTCGGTCAGTCCCTCCACCGCAAACTTCGTGGCGCCATAAACGCCCCAGCCGGGATAAGCGGCGTAGCCGCCGACCGACGACATGTTGATGATCCGCCCCGAGCGCTGCCGGCGCATCTGCGGCAGCACCGCTCTCGTGACACCGAGCAGGCCGAAGACGTTGGTGGCGAACAGCCGCTCGACCTCGGGACCGCTGGCTTCCTCGACGGCGCCGAGCAGGCCGTAGCCGGCGTTGTTGACCAGGACGTCGATGCGGCCGAACCGCTTGAGCCCGGCGGCGACGGCCGCGTGGGCCTGATCCTCCCGGGTGACGTCGAGTTCCACCGCCAACAGATTAGGATGATCGCCGATCCTGGCCAGGACGGCCTTCGGGTCGCGGGCGGTCGCCACGACCGCGTCGCCGGCGGCCAACGCCTCGGCGGCGATCAGTGCGCCGAAGCCGCGCGATGCCCCAGTGATGAACCAGACACGCATGATGCTCTCCCTTGGTTCGCCGCCGGGACAACGGCATCCCGGTCGGCAAGGGAAAGCTACGGACTCACCGCCAATGAATTAATCCGCTATCTTTGCATTGAGTTGATGAGCAGGATTCAGCAATGAGACGGATCGATCCATCGGATCTGGCGACATTTTTGGCGATCGCCACTCACCGGAGCTTCAGAGCCGCGTCGGTGGAACTCGGCGTCACGCCCTCGGCCCTGAGCCATGCGCTGCGCACGCTCGAGGAGCGTGTGGGCGTCCGCCTCGTCAACCGCACCACCCGCAGTGTGTCGCTGACCGAGGCGGGCGAGCGCCTCTACGGCCGCATCCGCCCCGCTTTCCTCGACATCGACGACGCGATCGAGGACTTGAACAGCTTCCGTGGCCGGCCCGCGGGCACCCTGCGGCTCAACGCACCGAGACTGGCGGCGCAGTTGGTGCTGCTGCCGATGATCACGGAATTTCTGCACGCCTATCCAGACATCCGGGTCGAGTTGCTTGCCGACGATGCCCTGACCGACGTGGTCTCCGCCGGGTTCGACGCCGGGGTTCGCTTCGGCGAAACCATCGCCGCCGACATGATCGCGGTACCCCTAGGGCCGCGTCACCGTTTCGCAGTCGTCGGATCCCCGGCCTACTTCGCCCGGCACGCCGCGCCAAGGGCACCGCAAGACCTCAGCGCCATCCCGTGCATCCGCTACCGGTTTCTGAGCGGTGTCCTGTACCGGTGGGAGTTCGAGCGCGGCGGCGAAGAGGTGGCGGTCGAAGTCGACGGCCCGCTCACGGTCAGCGACCAGGATTTGATGGTCCGCGCGGCGCTCGACGGCGTCGGTCTCGCCTATGTCTTCGAGAAACAGGTGGACGGTTTGCTGGCCGAAGGGCAGCTCCAGCGTGTGCTGGGCGATTGGTGCCCCTTCTACCCTGGATTCTATCTCTACTACCCGAGCCGCCGCCAGCTTCCCTCCGCGCTCAGGGCATTCGTGGATTTCGTGAAGACCGCCGCGAATGGATGATGCCCGCTCATGCGCCATGCCAACTGTCGGCTCTTGGAGAACATCTGCCGTTGGCTGGAGGTCGCGAGAGCAGAGTCCCCTTTCGCCACACCGGGACCGGCCATTTATGGCAAGAAGCTGCCCTGTTGGTGGAAGGGGTAGGATTCGAACCTACGTACGCTGACGCGGGCAGATTTACAGTCTGCTGCCTTTAACCACTCGGCCACCCTTCCGGCAGGGCGCAGAGGAGTAGCGGTTCGACAGGGAATTGGTCAAGCCCCATCAGGCCCAGACCTATCGGTAGCTACGGGGCCGGCTTCCCTTTCACCACACCAGATTCAGCCGCTGTTGACCGTTGCCAACAATGCCTCCCGGGGCGGTCCAATTAGCTTCGAACGGCCAAGGAGGCGAAGAATGCGCTAACGCATTCTTGCGCCATGGCGACAGAACTGGCGGGATCATCACCCTCCAGCATGCGGCTGAGCAGACCGATCATCAGCGCGTGCATCGTCAGCGCGGCGGCAGCCGGCGGCCACGACGGTGACAATGCGCCCCTCTGCGCCGCCAGTTCGAAGAAGCGTCTAGACCGCTCCATCATCTGGTCGATCCGGTCCTGCTTGCGCTGTGCCACCGCCCGCATCTCCTCCACATATTCGCAGCGGTGGAACAGGATCGTGAACACCCGGCGTCGCCTCAGATCGGTGGCCATCACGTGGAAAACGTCGTTCAGCGCGGTGCATAGGCGCTCCAGAGGCTGGTCGGCCTCGTGGGAGAGAAGGCATTCGATAACGTCCTCCTGCGGCAGTTGAGCGCGCGCCTGCATCGCCTCGAACAGGTCCACCTTGTTGTGGAAGTGCCAGTAGACGGCACCACGCGTCACCCCCGCCGCCCGTGCGATCTCCTCCAGCGTGGTGCGGGCCACGCCACGCTCGAAAAACACCTGTTCCGCCGCATCCAGGATGGCGTTGCGGGTCTGCTCCGCCTCTTCCTTGGTCCGTCTTACCATCGTCGCCCTCCCCATCCGGTCGTCGGCGCTTTACATACATACACGAATGTCAGTATACAACACGCCCACGACAGACCTGCCTGGAACCGCCATGACTGTCACTCTCGTGCGCCGCTCTCCTCTTAGCATCGGTGCGGCCCTGGTTGCCGCTGCCATGGCCCTGGCGGCCTGCGACGGATCGCCCAAGCAGGCCCAGGCCCAACCGCCAGCACCGCCGCCCCCCGAGGTATCCGCCGTCACGGTGCAGCCGCACGACGTCCCCTTGAGCCTTGAGTACGCCGGCCGGGTCACCGGCTCGCGCGAGGTCGAGGTGCGGGCGCGGGTCAGCGGGGTCCTGCTGGAACGCACCTATGTCGAGGGATCCCGGGTGAAACAGGGGGATGTGCTGTTCCGCATCGACCCGGAGCCCTATCAGATCAAGCTGGCGCGTGCGGAGGCACAACTGCGCCAGGAAGAAGCGCGCCTGATGCAGGCCGAACGCAATTGGAAACGCATCGAGCCTCTGTTCCGGAGCGAGACGGCGAGCGGGCGCGACCGTGACGAGGCGCTGTCAGCCCTCGACCTTGCGCGCGCCAGCGTCGCGGTGGCGCAGGCCGAGGTGAAGGCGGCCCGCATCGACCTGAACTACACCCAGGTGGTCGCCCCCGTCAGCGGCATCACCGCCCGTGAGACCATGTCGGAGGGCAGCTTGGTCGGCACCGGCTCGACCGACGGGCTGCTGACCCACATCACCCAGCTCGACCCCGTCTACGTGAACTTCGCCATTCCCGACGCCGAGGCCACGACCTACCGGGAGTCGGTCGAACAGGGAGCCGTGGAGATCCCCGCCGACGGCAAACTGCCGGTGCGCGTGCGCACCGCGGCCGGAACGCTGACCGAGGAGAGCGGCCAGCTCAACTACACCGACAGCACCGTCGATCCGCGCACCGGGACCATCCAGGCCCGCGCCGTCATCCCCAACCCGGACGGCCGGCTGCTGCCTGGACAGTTCGTGCGTGCCGTGGTGCAAGGTATGACGCTGAAGAACGCCGTCACCGTCCCGCAGAAGGCGGTGATGCAGGGGCCGCAGGGCCCCTTCGTCTATGTCGTTCCCGGTGAGGGCGAAACCCAGGCGCAGGTGCGGCCCGTCAAGCTCGGCCGCGCCATGGGGAACGAGTTCGTGGTTGCCGACGGCCTGAAGGGTGGTGAGCGGGTGATCACCGAAGGCGTCATCAAGGTGCGTCCCGGCGCGCCGGTGCGCGTCGCTCCCGCCCAGGCCGCGCAAAAGGAGACGGCGCGGAAGGAGGCGTCGCGATGATCTCCCGCTTCTTCATCGACCGGCCGGTCTTCGCGACCGTGCTGTCGGTCGTCATTGTGCTCGCCGGCCTCGTCGCCATGCGCGCGCTGCCGATTGCACAATATCCGGAGATCGTGCCGCCGGAGGTCGTCGTCTCCGCCACCTACCCCGGCGCCAACGCCGAGGTGATCGCCGAGACCGTGGCCGCCCCGCTGGAGCAGCAGATCAACGGCGTCGACCGCATGCTCTACATGCGCTCCAGTGCGTCGTCGAGCGGCACCGTGTCGGTGACGGTCACCTTTCAGATCGGTACCAACCCCGACCAGGCGACCATCGACGTGAACAACCGCGTCCAGGCCGCCATGGCCCGCCTGCCGGAAGAGGTCCGCCGCCAGGGCGTGACGGTGCGCAAGCGCTCAACGTCCATCCTTCAGGTCGTCACCATGTCCTCCCCGGACAAGCGCTACGACCCGGTGTTCGTGTCGAACTACGCGCTGCTGAACGTCATCGACGATCTGAAGCGTACGCCGGGCGTGGGTGACGCCTCGCTGTTCGGCGCCAAGGACTACTCGATGCGCATCTGGCTGAAGCCGGACAAGCTGGCGCGCTTCGATCTGACGCCCAGCGATGTCGCCGCGGCGGTGCGCGAGCAGAACTCGCAGTTCGCCGCCGGCAGCTTCGGACAGGAGCCGATGGCGACGCCGCAGGCCTTCACCTACAGCGTCACCACACCCGGCCGCCTGCTCGATCCGGAGGAGTTCGGCAACATCATCCTGCGCTCCGACAGCAACGGCGCGGCGCTGCGGCTGAAGGACGTGGCGAGGGTCGAACTGGGCGCGCAAGACTACAATTTCTCGGCCACCTACAACGGCAGCCCGGCCGTCGCCATCGGCGTCTACCTCCAGCCGGGGGCCAATGCGCTGGCCACCGCCGCGGCGGTACGCGCCAAGATGGACGAGGTCGCCAAGCGCTTCCCCGAGGGCGTCGCCTATTCGATCCCATTCGACACGACGAAGTTCGTCCAGGTCTCCATCGACGAGGTGATCCACACCTTCATCGAGGCGCTGATCCTCGTTGTCTGCGTGGTGTTCCTGTTCCTGCAGAACTGGCGCGCCACCATCATCCCGCTACTGGCGGTGCCGGTGTCGCTGGTCGGCACCTTCGCCGGCATGTACCTGCTGGGCTTCTCCATCAACCTGCTGACCCTGTTCGGCATGGTGCTGGCCATCGGCATCGTGGTGGACGACGCCATCGTGGTGCTGGAGAACGTCGAGCGCATCATGGCGCAGGACAAGCTGTCGCCGCGCGACGCCGCGTTCGAGGCGATGGAGGAGGTCAGTGGCCCGGTCATCGCCATCGTCCTTGTGCTGTGCGCGGTGTTCGTCCCGGTCGGCTTCATGGGCGGGCTGGTCGGGCAGATGTACAAGCAGTTCGCCATCACCATCGCGGTATCGGTGGTGATTTCTGGCATCGTCGCGCTGACCCTGACGCCAGCCCTGTGCGCCCTGATCCTGAAGCCGGGCCATGGCGAACCGGCCCTGCCGTTCCGTGTCTTCAACCGCTGGTTCGACCGCGTCACCAACGGCTATCTGTCCGGGGTCCGCTTCTTCACGCGCCGGGCGGTGCTGAGCGTGCTGATCTTCGCGGCCCTGATCGGCTCGACGGTGGCGCTGTTCCAGCGCGTGCCCGGTGCCTTGGCGCCGGAGGAGGACCAGGGCTACGTCTTCATGATGCCGATCCTGCCGCCGGCCGCCTCGCTCAGCCGGACGGGCGCGGTAACCGACACCATCAACGGCATGCTGATGAAGCACCCGGCGGTGTCGGACGTGGTGACCTTCGCGGGCTTCGACCTCTTGTCCATGGCGAACAAGACCAGCGCCGGCGTGTCCTTTGTGACCCTGAAGGACTGGTCCGAACGCAAGGACCCGGCAATGGATGCCCGCGCCCTGACCGGCACCTTCATGGGCATGGCTAGCGGCATCAAGGACGCCATGGTGCTGTCCTTCAACCCGCCGCCGATCACCGGCATGAGCACGACGGGTGGTTTCGAGCTGTACGTGCAGAACCGCGGCGGCGGCGACGCCAATGCGCTGATGCAGGCGACGAATGCTCTGGTGGCGGAAGCGGCCAAGCGCCCCGAACTGGCCGGCGTGCGGACGACCTTCTCCACGGCGGTGCCGCAGTACCGGGTCACCATCGATCGCGATAAGGTCAAGGCACTGGACGTACCGCTGAACGTGATCTTCGACACGATGCAGAGCAGCTTCGGCAGCCTGTACGTGAACGACTTCACGCTGTTCGGCCGCGCCTACCGGGTGAACCTGCAATCCGAGCCCGAATTCCGCGAGAAGCCCGACGACCTGCGCCACGTCTTCGTCCGATCCAACCGCGGCGACATGATTCCGCTGGATTCGCTGGTGTCGGTCCAGCGCATCATCGGCCCCGATTTGATGGAGCGCTTCAACGTGTTCCCAGCGGCCAAGGTGATGGGCAGCCCGGCGCCGGGCTACAGCTCGGGCCAGGCGCTGGCGGCGATGCAGGATGCGGCGGCGAAGGTGCTGCCGGAGACCTTCTCCATCGGCTTCATCGGCTCGGCCTTCCAGGAACAGTCGACCCAGGGCGCGGCATCGCAGGCCTTCATCTTCGGCATCATCATGGTGTTCCTGATTCTGGCCGCGCAGTACGAGCGCTGGTCGCTGCCGCTGGCGGTGGTGACGGCGGTGCCCTTTGCCGTGTTCGGCGCCGTGCTGGCGATCTGGCTGCGCGGGTTGCAGAACGACGTGTATTTCCAGATCGGCCTCGTGACGCTGATCGGGCTGGCGGCGAAGAACGCCATCCTGATCGTCGAGTTCGCGGTTCAGCTGCACCACGAAGGCAGGAGCGTGTTCGATGCGGCTATGGAAGCGGCACGCCTGCGCTTCCGGCCTATCATCATGACATCGTTGGCCTTCATCCTGGGCTGCGTGCCGCTGGCCATCAGCACAGGAGCGGGTGCGGGCAGCCGCCACTCGATCGGCACCGGCGTGATCGGCGGCATGCTGGCGGCCACGTTCCTGGCGATCTTCTTCATCCCGCTGTTCTATCGTCTGGTGTCCCAGCTGACGGAGCGAAAGAAGGCACGCAGGGCTGTGCGTGGCGACGTGCCAGCCTGAGGGAGCTTTTTTGCCGCGCCATCGTCCGGCGATTCCATTCCGGACAAACGTGCCGTCGTCGCGGCCAGAAAGCGGCCCATTCCCGCTAATTCTCCCTAGCGGTCTGTCAGCCGTGATGCGAGGAGCGACTAACGTAGGTTGGGCCGCCCTGTGGTGGCCTAACCTACGAGACCTCGCTCCCATCACATCAGCGCTGACGAAGGACTAGAAGCGGACGGCCACGCTCATCTTCATGCTTGCGAGTCGGAGTGAGCACCCCTTCGCGAGAGGACGCGGCTTCTAATCGCGATAATGAGCGCGAACACGGCGCCCATGACGAAGGCGCCTGTGATGAGCCCGAGATTGCGCGACAGATTGAGCATCCCGGAAACAACGTCTCGCCGATCCGGTGCATCGCCGGCTCAGAAGCTGCGTTCGCGACGTCTGCACCCAGCGATGAACCGCCTGCACCCCCTCAAGCGAACTTGGCGGCGGGTCAACCCGCAGACATCCGTTCGAAGGAAGCACCCCCTTGTCAAACCATAAGCAGCTGCTGCCGTCAGTGCTCGGCCCACTCGCTCTCGCGCGTCCTCAGCGACACGAACTCCCAGATCGCCACCACGACCAGCACCGCGGTGGCCGCGGCGGCGAGCATCAGCGGCGAAATCGCGGATGCCACCGGGACCAAGGGCGCGAGAAGGCCCAGCCCGACCAGATGCGACAGCGGCAGCCAGCGCGCGGCGGTGCGCTTGAAAAGGATGTTGCCGACGAGGAAGACCGCCGGACCGCCGATGATCGCCGCCATGGTGCCAGCATCGGTGTGGCCGTCATGCCCCCCCGGATGCATCAGGATGAACTCGTCGGCGACGGCGCCGAGGATAATCCCGGCGACCAGCGGAACATGCAGATAGGTGTAGGCGATCCTTGCGAGCCGGCCGGGATCGTCGGACGTGCTGAAACGGTGGCCGACACGCCGCGCGCCGGTATCGAAATAGATCCACCACATGGCGAGGCTGCCGACGAAGGCCACGACGAAGGCCGCCATCGTCGGGACGGTGATCTCGAGATCGGCGTAAGTCGCGCCGGTCACCAGGATCGATTCGCCGAGCGCGATGATGATGAAGAGACCGCAGCGCTCGGCCATGTGGCCGGGCTCGACATTCCACTCCTGCGTGGTCGACCGTCCGAGACCGGGCGTCCAGAACCCGAAGGCCGGCGCGGCGTATTCGAGGACCAGCGCCAGCACCCAGAGGGCGAAGCGGGCGCCTTCGTCGGCGATCCCGCCGGCGACCCAGAACGCTCCCGACAGGACGAACCAAGCGAAGACGCGCTGAAAGTTGCGGTTGAGACCGGGGCGCCGCCTTGCGGTCAGCCACAGCATCGCCGCCGTGCGGCCGACCTGCATGAAGACATAGGCGCCTGCGAAGGCGAGCCCGCGCGAGCTGAAGGCTTGCGGGATCGACGTGGACAGCACCAGTCCGGCCAGCATCAGCACGAACAGGATGAACCGGACCGGGCGCCGCGCGGGGTCGACCCAGTTGGTCCACCATGCGGTGTAGATCCAGACCCACCACACGGCCAGCAGCAAGAGTGCTGTCTGCAAGGCCCCCAACAGCGTGTAGTGCCCGATCAGCCCGTGCGAGAGCTGCGTGACGGCGAAGACGAAGACGAGGTCGAAGAACAACTCGACAAAATCGACCTTGGCGTGCTCGCGTTCCCCGCGTACGCGAAGGAAGCCGTTCCTATGGCCCTGGGCCGTCATGCAGCGATGCCCCATTCAACGACCGGCGGCGCAAGTGGCGTGCGCCGTTCTGTGGCCCTCGCGCAGGAGCATATCCCGCCGGCATGGACGCACCTATTGGATTTCGCCTGGACGGCCTCGGGCGCCAAGCACCTCGAACGAAGGGAGGAGCAGTCCGTGCCGACGACGGCGAGGGCTCCCGTGAAGTCCTCGCCCTCAGTATGGAGATGACGCTACTTCGCGAGTCCTTGATCGCAGCGCAATCACGACCCTCCAATCGGTGCTGCCGTATCCCATGTCGGCGTATGCCCGACAAGGGCCGCGCAGACGATCTGGCCGAGACGCAGCAGATGGGGGAAGAGCCGGACGTTGTGGACGTTGGCCGCAGAGGGGACGTCCGTCAGCGGGGGCCGTCAGTCGAGACATGAGGATCCTGGAAAGCACCGATACTCAACGCGTGCGAGCGGCCCGCTACGATGTTTCCGATCGCTGATCGAGCAGGTGAAGAACGGGAAGGCCTGACGCCACCTGTACGACCGGTGGCGGGAGCGGGGCTGCCAGAGAACGCCCGCGGAACAGCAAACTGTAAAACCGCTGTAAAACCCGGTTTTACCGTTATTCCAGAGAGTGATCCAAGTGCTTAAAAAGGAATGGTGCCCAGGGACGGGGACCATTAAGCACGCCAAATCAACAAGTTAGGCCAAAGTGGGACACCCAGGTTTCCCATAGCGTCCTTATGTTTTCCCGTGAATGTGTCCCACCGCTTTCGAGCGCACCAGCTGGCATGAGCGAGCGCGCGCACCATGCGCGTGTATCGCGCATATATATAGGGCTGGCCCAAAAAATCCGGCCATCGGAAAACGGTAATCCGGGTTATCTAATGACGACCCAGCCCGTAACACCATGAGAGGACACAAGAAATCGGCGCGGCGTAAAGGTAATATTTAGGTAATCTTACGGTTATCACATTACCTTTCTTAGAGGTCACGAGTCGAAAACTCACATTCCTTTAAAATCAACAACATAACTGAAGGGTGCGCAAAAATTACCTTCCATAACCCTTTTGAGGTTACGAAATAGTCCTATCATATCAATACCTTATAGGCGGTCGCGCAGAGGTATAACCCAGATTACCCATTTCCGATGGGCAGCCTGGAAAAGGAAGAGTACCCATTCGGGAGAGGGCCGCACTGGCTGTTCACCAGTGCAGATACGGTGCCGAAATGTGCAGAGGGGCACGAGGCGCCCCCACCGCTGAAAAACCCAGGCTCCCAGCCGGTTTCCGGGATACTCTACAACGCAAAAATCGAGGCCCATTTATGGCGCAGGCGTGGCGGGGGGAGACTTCGATGCGTGGGCCGGTTTCCCGGGCCGCCGGCAGGGGGGGGCGAAAGGGGCCGCGGGGCCGCCGTTCGGGCAAAGAAAAGGGGCTATTCGCATTACGCGGTTGATGCGAGTCGCTCACAGTTAGCGTGCCGCCACCAAAGGTAGTCGTCTTGGTATGTCCGTTTGTGAGACCGGCGCCGACCGGGCCGCAGGCCAACAGGAACCCGCCGGGCCAAATCGCTTGCCGACGACTATAGGGGCGCATATGTTTGCGCTGATAATTGGTCTTGATGGGACCGATTCTTCATGCTAGGGATTTGGTCCCGACAACACCAATTTGAGAGACGGCATGGAAAAGACAGTCACGACCGCGCGCGCCGCCGAAATTGTCGGCATCGGCTATGAGGGCCTGCGCTCATACCTCAAACGCGGTTTGCTCGGATCGAGTGGCCTTCTACCCCCCTTTGTCGCGCCTACCGCGCCGGCACCTGATCTGAGCAAGGCTCGCGCCAAGTGGACCCGCTTTGGCTTTACCGATCTGTGTCTTATGCATCTGGTGAAGCAGCTCATGGATTGCGGACTGCCCTTTGAAGCGGCCAACGGTGTCGCGTCGAGTGAAGATGCCCGCGGCTACTTCTCGTCAGAACATGGGCCGCAGGGAGCCATGCTCCTCGCATGGCCGCCCCACTACGACACTAGCCTGTTCTCCCGTGACGATCTGCGCCACCTGCCAGACCGGCTTGCGGAATTAAACGAGCTTGGCGTCGTCTATGTGCTCCTTCAGCTCGATCCCGTGTGGAGGCACGTCCACGACTCCCTTCAGGCTTAACCAGATGAGGACTTACGCCAACCATCAGCCGTGACGTTCATTCCTGTGTCTACCGAGGAGATCGAGAACGGGCGGTGCTGATCGGCATGACGATTGCGGCCAAGTGCACCAGTTGCACCGGGCCGTCATCATCGTCGTCTGGCGCCTGGACCGGCTGGGCCGCTCGATCCGCGACTTGCTCAACCTGATCGACCAGCTCCGCGACCGCGGCGTAGGGCTGCGGCCGTTGACCGAGGCCCTGGACACGGAGAGCGCCACCGGGCGTCTGGTGCTCCACGTGCTGGCCGCCATCGGGGAGTTCGAGCGGGCGCTGATCCACGAGCGCGCCATGGCCGGGCTCGCGGCGGCCCGAGCTGCCGGCCGCGTCGGCGGGGCGCGGAAGAAGCTGACGCCCGGTCAGGTCGCCATGGCGAAGACGCTGCTGCGGAACAACGCCAACATGTCGTTGGCGGAGGCTGCCCGGCAGTTCGGCATCAGCAAGGCCACGCTGTTGCGCTACATTCCCGGTGGCCGAGAGGGGCTTACCGATGGGGATGAGTGTTAGCGCATTCCGCTATCGTTTTCCTCTTGTTATCGCTAGCACTTTGCGCTATCGTCACCCCCATGAACAAGACGCACCGCACCACCCTCGCTGCCATCTTCGCCAGCCCGGTTCGGGCTGACATCAAGTGGTCCGACATCGAATCCCTGGTGCGCGGCCTGGGTGGTGAGGTTCACCAGCGCGCCGGCAGCCGCGTGATGTTCGTTCTCAATGGGGTGCGTGCCAACTTCCACGCACCGCACCCGAGCCCCGACACGGATAAGGGCGCGGTGAAGTCGGTGCGCCAGTTTCTCAGCAACGCAGGTGTGAAGCCATGACGATGGAATACAAGGGCTACGCCGCCGGCCCTATCGACTTCGACCCGGAGGACGGGCTGTTCACGGGGACGGTCGCCGGGCTCCGCGACGTGATCCACTTCCGCGGCCGGAACGCCGAAGAGTTGATGGCGTCCTTCCGCGAGGGCATCGACGATTATCTGGCGTTCTGCGCCGAGCGCGGGGAGGAGCCGGATAAGCCGTTCAGCGGCAAGATGCTGGTGCGCGCCACGCCCGACCAGCACCGCAAGGCCACGCTGCGGGCCGCCGCCGAAGGGATCAGCCTCAGCCAATGGGTGGCCCGTCAGATCGACGCGGCGCCCTGAACCGAAAACGAGTCCATGCTGGACACGCTGCAGTAGCCGGTTTCGGCTGCTGCCGCACCAGTCCACAAATCCAACACCAACACGCGCCATGGGGGTCGATTTGGTTGACTTCACTACGGGTGATGCGCTCGCTTCTTTCACCGTACTCATCACGGTCATCTTTACGGCAACCGTTATTCACGAGCTTGGACACGGGATTACCGCACGCCGCTTTGGGCTGCCGGTGCTCTCCTACGAGTTCGGCACGGGACCGCTGCTTCGACAGTTTACCGTACGAGGCGTTCCTGTGCTTATCCGCCTGTTTCCGATGCGGGCTGCCGTCAATCTTCTCGGTGAGCGACGCGCCCACGTCATCGCCCCGGGCCAGAAGAGCATCCGATCGGCGCCGATGGCGGAGGTGCTGGCCGCCGTGCGTGCCGGCAGCGTTTGGCAGGGCGCCGTGTCTCTGGCCGTCCTGCTCGCCAGCGACGGTGTCGCCATCGTGGTGGGGCGCCACTCCCCCATACACATCCCCGCCGTCATGTTCGCGACCTTCTGGACGGTGTCGCTGGCGCTCGCCGTCCACAATCTTGCGCCCTGGTGGGCCGGCCTCGATGGCTACATCATCCGTCAGCTCAAACGGACGCAAGTCCATCCGTTTGTCGAGGACATGGAACCGACAATAAGAGCCCAAACTGTTACTCGGGCGGTGGCGTTTTCCGTGATCTTCGCCGGGTTCGTGATGCTCAACCTGTCGCTGGTGTTCTGGCTTACGCGTCCATCCGTCCAATAGCCGCACCAGTTCAACGGCTCCGCAAGTGCGGCATCATTGTCACCCGCGAGCGCGATGGAACATGTCAACAGGCCCTAATCGAGCAGTCCATTGAACTGGCGCTCAAGGGCTAACTGCGCTCGGCTGGCGAGACCGTACAGCGGGATCGAGGCGTACATGCACAATCTCAGCAAGATGCTTGCGGAGAGCCTCCACTATCCAATTCCTGGCACTTCTCTGTGGATCGAACCGCGACGGGCACTGTCCGTTGCAGAGGACCTGCTGGCAGCCGTCCACACGGCCTGCACCATACCAACTGAGCCTTCAGGCTCGTAATCCAGCCAACATGAGGACACTATGACGACTGCCGACCTGGACCGGCTCGCTGAATTGCTCACAGACTACGTCGCCATGATGCCGGCCGATGACCCTCTGGTCGACGCTGCCGCAGAACTGCGAAACCGCATCCAGCGCGAAGCAATCCGCTCCGCACGCACTCACGACTGACACACAGACGAGGATTTGATAATGCCTCAGCTTCCCGATCAAGCAGCACAGATTGCAGCGCTCGCTTCCGTTGTTAACGTTCTTCTTGAGCAAGCAGTCGAGAAAATTCCGAACGACCACCCGGCCGATTATGAACGCGCGAAGCGTGCTCTCGACTCCTGGCGCGATGCAATGAAAAAAGGTGACGGAGCCTTGCTCCGTGATGCCTGGACCGCCCTTGGCCCACTCGTCGCCGGTCGCCTTTGACCGCCTCAGCAACTAGGAGATCGACATGAAAGAAGTTGACCGGATGAACGCGTACTGCTTGGGGCAGGAGCATTATCCAGCCAAAAATCGATGCCCTTACGATTTCGGAAAAGACCCCCAAGCCCACACTGCCTATTGGGAAGGATGGAACGCAGCCGCAACCGAAGAGGACCGCGCTTCAATGAGTGGGCGCAAATAGGAGCGGGTGTGAGGCTACCCAAAGGGGGTGAACAACCTTTGCGCGTGCCATCAACCCGCTTTTCCGGACAGCCGTAAAAAGATGGCCACGGCCCTGGTGGGGCGCGCGCCCGAGGCGGGGAGGAAACAGGGTCAAGCGGCGGCGGTGGCCGGCGGGGTGTATTCCTCGAAGGCCACCACCTCTTCGCCGCACCAGTCGTTGAGGGGCTGGAAGACTGTCATCAGCGGCTTGATTTCGTGGCCGAAGAACACCGGCGCGGCCTGGGCCACCGAGCCGAAGCCGCCGGCATTGCTGGGCACGATGCCCAGCAGCTGGGGCGGCACGCGGTGGGCGGCCAGCACGTCATCGCGGGTGACGTTCTTCATGTTGAAGAACTCATCCTTGGCGGTCACCTCCGAGATCGGGATGATCTGGATGCCGTCCTTCTTGCCATTGGGGGCGTACATGAACAGGTTGCGGAAATTGCCCGGCCCCTTGCTCTCCTTCAGGGCCTTGCGGATGGCATCCACGTCTTCAGGGTTCCCGGCCGCGTCCGACATGTAGAGGATGAAGCCGGCGTGGCTGCCGTTCACGTAGTATTTCCGGCGGAACAGGGTGGCCGCCTCGTTCAGCAGCGCCGATTGCATGGCCGCGAGATAGCCCGGCACGCCATAGATTTCCTGGTTGATGTCCGGTTCCATGATCTGCAGCACTGCGCCGTCCTGGAAATCGTGTTCCTGGCCGTCGATCAGCATCATGGCGTTGCCGTTCTTCTTCATGCGCGTCCAGCGGGCCAGCGCGGGCTTCAGCTCCATAACGCCGCCCAGGCGCGAGCGGATGCGTTCTGCATAGGCGTTGCCGAACACCAGATAGTCCAGCGCTAGGCGCTTGAACGCCACCCGCGACAGCAGGCGGTGGGGTTTGAAATGCTGGGCCAGCAGCCCGGCTTTGCAGCCGATGGCGCTCTGGTGGTGGGGGTTGGCGGTCAGCGCCTTGGCCAGCCCGTCGAAGGACACCGGCGGTTCATAGAAGCGCCCGTTCCAGGCCGAGTGGAAGTAACCCAGAAAGTCCCGCTGGTCCAGCACCGGCACCGGATCCCCGAAGGTGAAGGCCTCGACCTTGGTGGCCGCCGCGCCTCGCCGCGCTCGGCTGGGCCTTCCCAGGCGGCGAGTCCGGTCCCAAGGCGCGGCCGATGCAGCCGGGTTGGGTGCGCAGCCTCCGCGATCAATGCGATGCGGTTGGGGTGCCGTTCCTGTTCAAGCAGTGGGGCGAGTGGGCACCCGATGGCTGGGTACACGCCGGAACGCCTTTCGATGATCGCCACGCGACGTTCAACGGTCGGGGCGAAATCGTCACCAGCCGCGACGGACTGACGCCCACCCACAACTTCACCATGGTCCGCGCCGGCAAGAAGGCCGCCGGCCGGCTGCTCGACGGCGCCGAGCACAACGGGATCCCCACCTCGCCGGCCCTGCGGCTGGCCGCCGTGGAGTGATCGAACATGCCCTTACTCGGCTACCCGCTCCAGCTCCTCGACCAGATGAAGCCCTATAGCTTCAAGATCGTTGAGATCGTCGAGGACACTGATAGCCCCATGCCGCACCTGATGAACATCGGTGATGGAATAGAAATCCTCCGCGATGCCTTTCAAAGTGTCTTGCAGTCCATTTGCCAACGTATAGAAGCCCGCGACCTGATACGGCAGCTCCCCAGGAAGAAGGCCGATATCGCTTCCAAGCCCCTCAAACACGCGGAAATAGTTCGAGCGGATCGGAAACTTTGGGACCCAGATCTTTCCCTGCTCAGCATGGTCAAGGGCGCACTGGAAATGCTCGCGCATCTGCCGGCGCCGAACGATCTGGATGAGTGTGAAGACCTCCCCGGCGAGAGCCTTCGCCACCTGTCGCATGCGCTGCTTCTGCGCTTCTTTCTCAAGGCGGTGCTGCTCCCCGATCTGCCAGGACAAAGCGGCCGCGCCAATCAGGGCGGCGATCACAGCAAATATGCCGGTCGCCAATGTCTGCCAGGGATAGAGGAAGTACCAGAACGGGGACTTCAGATGCGACGTGGGCGAAAGAGCCGCCGCGAGCTCCCGTGCATCGCTGCCGGACTCTGCCACCGTGTGCTCCCACTGGGGAATGACTTCCGGTACCAGCGCCATAAAGGCGACGGCCGGAATGGCTATGGTGAGGGTCACGACCAGGAACAGAGGCACGAGCTTCTTCATACCTCGAAATTGCCGTTGGAACGCCTGCAGGCGCAAGCGCCAATCGCATTCACGGAGGCGGGCCGTGGTTGAGCAACCGCTCGTCCGCGCCAACATCGCCAAGCTGACCTAAGGGCAGCCATGGCCAGCCAGACCGCCGCCGAAGAGCGCATCAGCCCATTGCCACTGTCCTTGCCCCCGCGCGGCCTGACGCGGGCGCAGGCGGCCTATATCGGCGTGTCGCCATCGAAGTTCGACGACATGGTGAAGGACCGCCGCATGCCGGCGCCGGTGAAGATCGACGCGCGCACGGTCTGGGACCGCTTCAAGATTGACGAAGCGTTCACCAATCTCTCCAATGACGAACACAATCCCTGGGATGAATGACCGGCGGCCATGAAGTTGCGGCTGAAATACGTGGTCGAGGATGTGGACCGGCACGGCAACGTGCGGATCTATGTTCGCCGCAACGGCCGCAAGAAGCGCCTTATGGCCGAGATCGGCACCCCCGAGTTCGTTACCGAATACCGCGCCGCGCTAGCCGAGTTGGAAGCCCAGCAGGGAAAGGCCCAGACCGCCGCGCCGGCCACGCCCACCTCGCTGCGCTGGCTGATCGAACGCTACTATGGCAGCGCCGAATTTCGGGGCCTCGATGAACGCACCAAGCGGGTGCGCCGCGGCATCCTCGACCGCCTGTGCGAGACCAGCGCCACCCAGGGCGGCACGCCCCATGGCCAGAAGCCCTTCGCCAGGATGGAGCCCCGCCACGTCCGGGCCATGCGGGACGCCCGCGCCGACGCACCCGAGGCGGCCAACTCCATCGTGAAGGCGCTGCGCCAGGTGTTCGCCTGGGCCACCGACGACACCGTGCGGCTGGCCGATACCAACCCGGCCCGCGACGTGCCCTATCTGAAGGGCAACCCCGAAGGCTTCCACACCTGGACGGTGGCCGAGGTCGAGCAATTCGAGGCCGCCCACCCCATCGGGACGAAGGCCAGACTGGCCCTGGCGCTGCTGCTGTTCACCGGCGTGCGCCGCTCCGACGTGGTTCACCTGGGGCCTCAGATGGTGCGGAACGGCCACATTCACTGGACCGAGGTGAAGGGCCGCAAACGCCAGCCCAAGGTCCGCCAGCTGCCGATCCTGCCCGAGCTGCGCGCCATCCTCGACGCCACCCAATCCGGCCACCTCGCCTATCTGGTGACCGAGTTCGGCAAACCCTTCACCGCCAACGGCTTCGGCAACTGGTTCAGGAAGCGGTGCAACGAGGCCGGCTTGCCCCACTGTTCGGCTCACGGCCTGCGCAAGGCCGGCGCCACCATCGCGGCCGAGAACGGCGCGACCGAACACCAGCTGATGGCGATCTACGGCTGGGAGAGCCCGAAGCAGGCGGCGCTATACACCAAGAAGGCCGACAGGAAGCGCCTAGCGGATTCGGCCATGCACCTGCTGGTGCCGACAGAACGAAATGAGGACCAAAGTGTCCCACTTTCTGTCCCACGCAAGCCCGGTGGGACAAAAAAAGCCTGAAACCCTAGGAGTTTCAAGCCTTTAAAAATGGGATGGTGCCCAGGGACGGAATCGAACCGCCGACACGGGGATTTTCAGTCCCCTGCTCTACCAACTGAGCTACCTGGGCGCCTTGGCTGCCGTTGCTTCGGGGTTGGTGCCCCGCGGCGTGCCGAGGTGGCCGCTTATAGGCAAATTCGCCGGGGCTGTCCAGCCCCTTAGGCGATGTTTTTTCACCTACTCGTCATCTTTTTTCGGCTCGTCCGGACCCTCATCCGTCTCGACCCGATAGACGCCGCCCAGCCAGCGCGACAGGTCCACGTCGGCGCAGCGCTTCGAGCAGAAGGGACGGAATTTCACGTCCGCCGGCTTGCCGCAGATCGGGCATTTGCCTTGAGCCGTCGCGGTCATCATGCGCTATCTCCCATCACATCGGGTGCCAGCAGGTCGGCCAGCGCCGTGCCCCGCCGCGCCCGCGTCAACTCCACCAAGCCCAACCTCGACATGCCATAGACCTGGGTCTGCGCCGGGTCCGCCGCCACCGCCGCGGACAGGGCGTTCAACAGCCGCTCCGCCTCACCGCGGCCCTTCATGTTGACGAAGTCCACCACCACGATGCCGCCGACGTTGCGCAGACGCATCTGGCGGGCGATTTCCCGCGCCGCTTCCAGGTTGACGTCCAGCGCGTTGCCCCGCTCGCCGGCGTTGACGTCCACCACCGTCAGCGCCTCGGTCCGCTCAATCACCAGCGAGCCGCCGGCCGACAGCGGCACCCGCGTACCCAGCAGCAGCGCCAGCTCCGAATCAAGGTCGTGCATCTCGAACAGGCCGGGCGAGCCCAGGTGCGTGTCGATCCGCCCGGCGAGGTCGGGGGCAAAGTCTGCGCACCAGCGCGCCAGCTCGGCCGCCAGTTCCTTGCCGTCGGCGGTGATTCGCGTCGGCGTGCCGTGTTCGATCAGCGCGCGCTGCGGCGCGTCGAGCCCGCTTCGCAGGCGCACGGGGGCCTGCGCGGTCGCCGAGGTCTGCTGGACGGCCCGCCAGGCGAGCGTCAGCGCGTCGGCCTCGGCCAGCAGCACGTCCGGCGGGGCGTCGGCGGCGCCGGCGCGGGCGATCCACCCCTCCCCCACCAGCACCGGCTCGAGGCGGCGGAGCAGTTCGGCGCGCGCCGGCCCCTGCGCCAGGCGCTTCGACACGGAGATGCCGCGGGCTAGCGGCGCATGCACCAGGAACCGACCGGGCAGCGTGACGTCCATGGTCAGCGTCGGCCCCTTGGCCCCCGCCGCGTCGGCCTTCACCTGCACCAGCACGGACTGCCCGGTGCGCAGCAGCGTGCCGATTCGCTCGACACGCCCCTTGGGCCCGCGTGCGTCGGAGGCCGCCAGCAGACCGGACTTCCCCGTGCCCAGGTCGATGAAGGCGGCGTCCAGGCCGGTGGCGATTCGCTCGACCCGGCCGAGAAAGATGGAGCCCAGCAGCGACGGCCGGTCGGCACGGTCGATGTAGAGGTCGGTAAGCCGACCATCGGTCAGCACCGCCGCCCGCGTCAGCGGCCCGTCCCGATCAACGAGGATGCCCACATCGGCCATGGCGCCGCTCAAGGCAGCACGAAACCGATGCCGCGCAGCATGCCGGCCACCTCGAACAGCGGCAGGCCGACGACGTTCGAATAGGACCCGCCGACCCACCGCACGAAGGCCGCGGCGCGACCCTGGATCGCATAACCGCCGGCCTTGCCGTGCCATTCACCCGATGCGATGTACGACTCGGTCTCCTCATGGGAGAGCGGCTTGAACGCCACATCCGTGCGCACCAGCCGCTCGACTCGGCGATCCGATCGGGGCACCAGCAGCACCACGCCGCCGAACACACGGTGGCGGCGCCCGCTCAGCAGGCCCAGGCAGGAGCGAGCCTGCGACTCGGTCTCGGCCTTGGGAAGGATGCGCCGACCGCAGGCGACCACCGTGTCGGCCGCCAGCACATAGGCGTCGGGATGGCGCGCGGCCACGGCCTCGGCCTTCGCCAGGGCCAAGCGAGAGGCGTGCTGGGCCGGCAACTCGCGTGGGAGCGGCGATTCGTCGATGTCGGCCGGGTCCACCATGTCGGGGACCAAGCCGATCTGGCGCAGGAGGTCGAGCCGGCGTGGCGAAGCCGACGCCAGGACGAGCCGTTGCGCCGGGCGTTGCGCCAGCATGGCTGAAACCTGTGAGCCCGGGGGCCTACTTGAAGCGGAAGGTGATCCGACCCTTGGTCAGATCATAGGGGGTCATTTCCACGTTGACACGGTCTCCCGCCAGGACGCGAATGCGGTTCTTGCGCATCTTGCCCGACGTGTGTGCGAGCACCTCGTGGTCGTTATCCAGCTTTACCCGGAACATTGCGTTCGGCAGCAGTTCGACCACCGTACCCGAGAATTCGATCAAATCTTCCTTGGCCATATGCCCTTTAGTCCATCCTGGTTTTGCGGCAATAACTGACCCTCCCAAGCCTCCGGGTCAAGGGGGATTACCGCCAGCGTACGCTTGAACTGCGCAGAGAGTGATATTTTGCCCTCAAGGGCCGGGACATCAGCCCAGCACGTCGTCGTCCGCGTCGTCCGGCAACCCGGTCATGCGGAAGGAATCCATGGGCGATGACGCGCCGCCGTCCAGCGGCATCGGCTGTTCGCCGGCCTTGGCGATGGCCGCGAACATCTCGCGCTGGTCGCTCTCCATGCGGTTGGTCAGGCGCGCCACCGTCTCGCGGGCGCTCAGCGCCCGGCCGGTGCCGCGGTCGTAGAACAGGTTGTGGTTGGCCTTGGCGGCGTTGGGCAGCACATGCGCGGCAACGGCCCCGGGCGAGGCCTCGGCAGTGCGGATCAGCTTGGCGGCCCCGCCCACACCCATGACGTAGGCAATGCGGCTCTCCGCCTCGCTGACCGGGCGCTTCAGGCGCTTCTCCAGCCGCGCGCGCCCCTCGGCGAGGTAGCGCGCGGCCATGCCGGCGGCGACGTCCACGTCGTGGCGCAGGTCCAGGATCTGCTTGCGCGCGGCCATGTTCCTGACGACCGGAAGGCCGTTGCGGTTCTCGATCTGGCGGGCGAGGTCGCCCATGCCGTAGGCGGAGCCGTGGCGGCGGAACAGATCCAGCCACGTGCGCTCGAGAAACTGGAACGGCCCGGCCGCACTGCTGGAGCGATTCCTGGCCGAAACGTTCAGGCCGCTCTCCTGCGTCGCCTGCGCCAGAATGGCGGAGAAGCTGTGCCCGGACAGGCCGGCGACCTGCCGGCTTGCCTGCACGATTCGCTCGGCGTCGGTCGCCGCGGCCGCGGGCACGGCGGGCTTGCGGCCGGGCAGCGGCATCCCTTTCCGGGTGTCGGCGAGCACGTCCCGGAAGCTCGCTCCAGACGTGCCGGCGGCACCCGGCACGGGCGGCTCCGGCTTGCGCTCGGGAACGGGGGCGAGAGGGAACTGGGCGACCTTCATGCGTTTCCGGCACCGCGCCGCGGCACCGCCTGCTCCTTGGGACTGCGCCCATAGATAGCACAGGCGGTTAACATTGTCCTGATTTCACAGACGTCCGCCACGGCTCCGCCCAAGCGTTGTCACGCGGCGCGGGGATCGATTTCCCGGGCGATGGCGTCGCCCGCGGTCTGCTGCGCGACGGAGAGATCGTAAGCCTGCTGAAGGTTGAGCCAGAACTCCGGGGTAGTGCCGAAATAGCGCGCCAGTCGCAGCGCCGTGTCGGCGCTGACGCCCCGTTGCTCCCGGACGATCTCGCCGATGCGCGTCGCCGGCACCCGGAGCACCATGGCCAACCCGTTGGCGCTGAGCCCCAGAGGCTCCATGAATTCCTCGCGAAGCACTTCGCCGGGATGGGTGCGGATGCGCATGTCGTTCTCCAACGTCAATGATAATCGACGATTTCCACGTCCTCGGGACCGTCGTCGCGCCACACGAAGCAGATGCGCCACTGGTCGTTGATGCGGATCGAGTGCCGCCCGGCGCGGTCGCCCCTCAACAGTTCCAGGCGATTTCCAGGAGGTGACCGCAGATCGTCCAGCAGACGCGCCGCATCGAGCATGTCCAGCTTCCGCGAAGCGACCTTGGCGATGGTCGCGAAGCGCTTCGCGGGCCGTCCATCGAACAGCGCCTGCGTGTCGCGATCCCGGAAGCTCTTGATCATGCCATAAAATAGAACGCTGCACGTTCAACGGCAAGCGTTCTACACCGTCGGACCGCGCGTCGTCGGGAAGCGCTCCTTCACCCGCTCCAGCAGGCCGTCGCGCACCTTGCGGTAGGCTTCCATCATGGCTTCACGGTTGCCGTCGACCAGGGTCGGGTCGAAGGTGTTCCAGAACTCCACGTCGCAGGCCATGGTACGGGTCAGTTCGAGGGCGCGGTGGTGCGCCTCGGGCGACAGGGAGATGATCAGGTCGAAGGAGGTGTCCTCCAGCTCCTCGAACGTCTTGGTGGCGTGGTGGGAGATGTCGATGCCCAGTTCCTCCATCACGGCGACGGCGAAGGGGTCCACGCCGTCGGACTCGCGCACGCCCACCGAATCCACGAACAGGCGCTGGCCATGGAAATGGCGCAGCATGCCGGCCGCCATGGGCGAGCGGATCATGTTGTACGTGCAGGCGAACAGGACGCTGGTGACCGGGAAGGGCTGGAGGATCGCCACCATGCCGCGAGCCGCCGTCTCAGCCGCGGATGTGGAGGACGCAGATGAGCGTGAACAGCCGGCGCGCGGTTTGAAGGTCCATCTCGACCTTGCCGGTCAGCCGTTCGCGCAGCAGCTCCGAGCCCTCGTTGTGCAGGCCGCGGCGGCCCATATCGATGGCCTCGATCTGCGACGGCGTGGACCGCTTAATGGCGTTGTAATAGCTCTCGCAGATCAGGAAGTAGTCCTTGACGATGGTTCGGAAGGTCGTCAGCGGCAGCGTCACCTTGGAGAGCTGCGCATCGTCTTCGCGGCGGATGTCGAAGATCAGCCGGTTGTCCTCGATGGACAGGTGCAGGTGATACGGCCCGTCGTCCGGATGGTCGCACGGGCAGAACTCGTTCTCCTCCAAAAGGTCGAAGATGGCGACCGCGCGCTCGTGCTCGACTTCCGGCTTGCGCCGGACGACGCTGTTCTCATCCAGCGTGACGTGGACGATGCGGCGGGCGACACTCGAGTTCACACCTCACCCCCGGGCAAGCGCAGGGCCACCGAGAGCGCATGGGCGTCCAGCCCCTCGGCGCGGGCCAGCGTCACTGCGGCATGGCCGATGGCCTTCAGGCTGTCGGCGTCGCAGCCCACGAAGGTGGTGCGCTTCATGAAGTCGAGGACGTTGAGGCCCGAGGAGAAGCGCGCCGTCCGCGAGGTCGGCAGCACATGGTTCGGCCCGGCGACGTAGTCGCCGACGGCTTCCGGCGTGTGGCGGCCGAGGAAGATGGCGCCGGCGTTGCGGATCCTCAAAGCCAGCGCATCCGGGTCGGCCACCGCCAGTTCCAGGTGCTCCGGCGCCAGCCGGTCCACCAGCGCCGGCGCGTCGGCCATCAGGTCGCGCACCAGCACGACGGCGCCGTGCTCGCGCCAGCTCTCGCCGGCGATCGCGGTGCGCGGCAGCGTCTCCAGGTGCTTCTCGACCGCCTTGCAGACCGCATCGGCAAAGCCCGCGTCGTCGGTGATCAGGATCGACTGCGCCGAGGTGTCGTGCTCCGCCTGGGACAGCAGGTCCATGGCGATCCAGGCCGGGTCGTTGTGGCGGTCGGCGACCACCAGGATCTCCGACGGGCCGGCGATGCTGTCGATGCCCACCACGCCGTAGACCTGCCGCTTGGCGGCGGCCACGAAGGCGTTGCCGGGGCCGACGATCTTGTCCACCGGCTTGATCGTCGCCGTGCCGTAGGCCAGCGCACCCACGGCCTGGGCGCCGCCCACCCGGTAGATCTCGGTGACGCCGGCGCGGCGCGCGGCGGCCAGCACCAGCGGGTTGATCTTGCCGTCCGGCGTCGGCACCACCATGGCGATGCGCTCGACGCCCGCCACCTTGGCCGGCATGGCGTTCATCAGCACCGAGGAGGGGTACGCCGCGGTGCCGCCCGGCACGTACAGGCCGACCGCGCCCACCGCCGTCCAGCGCGCGCCCAAGCGCACGCCGGCGGCGTCCTTGTAGTCCAGCGTCTCGGGCACCTGGTTGCGGTGGAACGCCTCGATGCGCTCGGCAGCAAGATCGAGCGCCGCCAGCAGTTCCTTGCCGCACTGGGCCAGCGCCGCGTCGATCTCCGCCTGCGGGATGCGCAGCCGGTCCGCGGTCAGCGTCAGGCGGTCGAAGCGGGCGGTGTAGTCGATCAGCGCCGCGTCGCCGCGCTTGCGCACGTCCTCCAGGATGCCGTGTACGATGGCCTGCACGTCCTCGCTGGCCTCGCGCTTGGCGTGCAGCAGGCCCTGGAAGCCGTCCTCGAAGCGGGGATCCGCGGCATCAAGCCTTACGGGCATCGACGGCCTCCCTGAACTTGTCGATCCACATGCTCATCTCTTCCGGTCGCGTCTTCATGGCGGCCCGGTTGACGATCAGGCGCGAGGTGACATCGGCGATGTGCTCGATCTCCACCAGGCCGTTGGCCTTAAGGGTCGAACCGGTGGAGACCAGGTCGACGATACGCCGGCACAGCCCCAGCGTCGGCGCCAGTTCCATGGCGCCGTTGAGCTTCACGCACTCGGCCTGGACGCCGCGGTCGGCGAAATGCTTCTTCGTCACCTCCGGGTATTTGGTGGCGACGCGCACGTGGCTCCAGCGGGTGGGATCGTCGCTCTCGACCATCTCCGCGGGCTCGGCCACGGACAGGCGGCACTTGCCGATGCCCAAGTCCAGCGGCGCGTAAATCTCCGGATAGTCGAACTCCATCAGCACGTCGTTGCCGGCCACGCCCAGATGCGCCGCGCCGAAGGCGACGAAGGTGGCGACGTCGAACGAGCGGACCCGGATGATGCTGAGGTTCGGTACGTTCGTGGCAAAGCGCAGGAAACGGCTGTCCTCGTTGTCGAATTCCGGCTCCGGTACGATGCCGGCGTGCGTCAGCAACGGCCGCAGTTCCTTCAGGATGCGACCCTTGGGCAATGCCAGCACCAACGCGTCATCCGGAGACGCGGCGAGAGAACGGGTGTCGGCGGGCAAAGAACTCTCCTCGGCTTATCCGCTGGCCGATTGATAGCACATTCCACGCCCCCGTCACGGGGGTGTTGCTTATTTTGTTACCGCGGCGCCGACAACGCCCCGAAAGCCTGGAGGAAAGCCCCTCCCTGAAAGGGAGAATTTACGCCATGTTATATGTGAATACCAAAATTTCACACAACGCATATCACGAACCACTTGACACATTCCCCAAATACGTAGTAGGAAAACCACCGGACGCTCGTCGTGAGCGCCCCGCGGCAATTTGATCTCTGCAGCTTGCGCCGCGTCACCAAACGCTAAAGCGCCACGATGCCGGTCGTGGACCTGACACAGGAGTGACCGGAATGACGACCATTCTCCCCGCCGCCCCCGCCTTTCCGTTTGCGCGACCGCTCATGTGTCGCCGCATGTGTTGCTGCGGCTGACGCCGCCCGCCTTCGCACACAAACCGGATTGACCGCGCGGATCTCCCCGAAAGTGGAGAGGGCGCCGCGCAGGGGGAGATTTGCGCCATGTCCCAGCCTCAGGCCTACACCATCGAAGTCCACGGCCGTTCCGCCGGCATCGTCGTCGCCGAGAACCGTGGGTTCACCTTCTTCGCGTCCGACTGGACGTTCAAGGATCTCGACCGCCGCCGCTTCCGCCATGTCGGACAGGCCGAGCGCGCCGCCGAACTGGTCTTGCGCCAGGGCCGTCGCAACTGACACGCCCTTTAAAGAAACCAAGGAAACACGACCATGAAGACGCTTCTGACCGCGGCCGTGCTGGCTGCCGGCCTTCTCTCCTCGGCCGCCCAGGCAGCCCCGCTGAAGATCGGCGTGTCCGCCGGCCCGTACGGCGAGATCCTGGACTTCACCGCCAAGATCGCCGCCAAGGAGGGCCTGGAGGCCAAGGTCATCGAGTTCACCGACTGGAACATGCCGAACGCCGCACTCCAGGCCGGCGACATCGATGCCAACAACTTCCAGCACCAGCCCTTCCTGGACAACCAGATCAAGCAGCGCGGCTACGACATCGTCCCGGCCGCCAAGAGCATTGTCGTGCCCATGGGCGTCTATTCGAAGAAGGTCAAGAACCTGGCCGACCTGAAGAGCGGCGCCAGCGTCTCCATCCCCAACGATCCGACCAACGCCGCCCGCGCGCTCGGCCTGCTGGCCGACGCCGGGGTAATCAAGCTGAAGGACGGCGTCGGGCTCGGCGCCACCATCCTCGACGTCGCCTCCAACCCGAAAGGCATTAAGTTCGTTGAGCTGGACGCCGCGCAGCTACCACGCTCGCTGGACGACGTGGATGCCTCGGTCATCACGCTGAACTACGCGGTGCTGGCCGGCCTCGATCCCAAGGGCGCGCTTAAGCTGGAGGACGACCAGTCCAAGTGGCACCTGGTGTGGGCGGTTCGCAAGGACCGACAGGACGATCCTTCGATCAAGCGGTTTATTGAGATCTACCGCTCGCCCGAGGTGCGCCAGTTCATCCTGACGCGCTTCAACGGCACCATCGTACCCACCTGGTGAGCGAACGGAGACCGGCGCCCGTCCGGCACCAGATGCCCACGCAACGCACTGGTGCCGGACGGGCGCCGCCCCTAAAACAGCCCCTTCGTTTTCGGGCGGAAGAGCAGTCCGGCATGATCACGCTAGAGCACATCGAGAAGACCTACCCGGCCCGCGGCGGCGGCGCCTCCGTCACGGCCCTGGCCGACACCACGCTCACCATCGGGAAGGGCGAGATCTTCGGCGTCATCGGCCGCTCGGGGGCCGGCAAGAGCACGCTCTTGCGCACCATCAACCTGCTGGAGACGCCCACCAAGGGGCACGTCTGGGTGGACGGCGTGGACATGACCGCGCTGACGCCGGCCGAGCTGCGCCAGGCACGGCACTCCATCGGCATGATCTTCCAGCACTTCAACCTGCTGTCCTCGCGCACCGTGTTCGGCAACGTGGCGCTGCCGCTGGAACTGGCCGGCGTGCCGAAGGCGCAGATCAGGGAGACGGTCGAACCGCTCCTCGACCTCGTCGGCCTGTCGGACAAGCGCGACCGCTACCCGGCCGAGCTGTCGGGCGGCCAGAAGCAGCGCGTCGGCATCGCCCGGGCGCTGGCCTCCAAGCCCAAGGTGCTGCTGTCGGACGAGGCGACCTCGGCGCTCGACCCCGAGACGACGGAGCAGATCCTACACCTGCTGGCCGACATCAACCGGCGCCTCGGCCTGACCATCGTGCTGATCACGCACGAGATCGCCGTCATCAAGGAGATCTGCCACAAGGTGGCGGTTCTCGACGGCGGCCGGGTGATCGAGAGCGGCCCGGTGTTCGACATCTTCGCGCACCCCAAGAGCGAGGTGACGCGCAGCTTCGTCGACCCGGTCATCAACCGCGGCCTGCCCGACAGCCTGAAGGGACGCCTGTCGCCCAATCCGGTGGCCGACAGCAACCCGGTGCTGCGCATCACCTTCACCGGCGAGCGCGCCACCTCGCCGGTCATCAGCCTGCTGAGCCGCAAGTTCAATATCGACCTGAACATCTGGCACGGCCAGATCGACGAGATCCAGGGCGCTCCCTTCGGCACCCTGGTCGTCGAAGTGGTTGGCCCGCCGACCTCCATCGAGGCGGCGGTCAGCCTTCTCAAAGTGAACAATCTCGGAGTTGAGGTGCTGGGCCATGCTGTCCCCGGAAATCATCGCGTTGCTGTTTAAGGCGACGCTCGACACGCTGCACATGGTGGCGGTGTCGGGGCTGCTCGGAACCTTGATCGGCCTGCCTGTCGGCGTACTGCTGGCCGTCACCGGCAAGGGCGAGCTGTTGCAGAGCCTCACTTTCAACCGCATCGTGGGCGCTGTGGTGAACGTCACGCGCTCGACGCCCTTCATCATCCTGGTGGTGGCGATCATCCCGTTCACCCGGATGGTCGCCGGCACCTCCATCGGCACCTCGGCCGCCATCGTGCCCCTGACCGTCGCCGCCATCCCCTTCATCGCCCGCATCGTCGAAGGTTCGGTGCGCGAGGTGGACCGCGGCCTGATCGAGGCGGCGCAGGCCATGGGCGCCACGCCGTTCCAGATCATCCGCAAGGTGCTGCTGCCCGAGGCGCTGTCCTCCATCACGCTGGGCCTGACGCTGGCGGCGGTGAGCCTGATCGGCTACTCGGCCATGGTCGGCGCCGTGGGCGGCGGCGGCCTGGGCGACCTGGGCATCCGCTACGGCTATCAGCGCTTCCTGCCGGAAGTGATGCTGGCGGTGGTCGTGGTGCTGGTGGTGCTGGTGCAGATCGTCCAGTCGGTCGGCGACCAGCTCGCCCGCCGCTTCAACAAGCGCAACCTGAAGACCTAAGAAACCGGAAGAGTCGAGGAGAAGAGACATGCTCCGTACCCGCCTGCTCGGCGCCGTGCTCGGCGTCGCGGCCCTTACCGCTGCCGGCACCGCCGTGGCCGAGACCATCAAGGTCGGCGTCTCCGCCGGCCCGCATGCACAGATCCTGGAACAGGTCAAACCCATCGCCGCCAAGCAGGGCTTGGATATCCAGATCATCGAGTTCACCGACTATGTGATCCCGAACCAGGCACTGTCGCAGGGCGACCTGCAGGCCAACTCCTTCCAGCACGAGCCGTACCTGGACAACCAGGTGAGGGACCGCGGCTTCGACCTCGTCAACGTCGGCAAGACGGTCGTCTTCCCGATGGGCATCTATTCGAAGAAGGTGAAGAGCCTGGCCGAGCTGAAGGACGGCGCCAAGATCGCGGTGCCGAACGACCCGACCAACGGCGGCCGGGCGCTGCTGCTGCTCCAGGCCAACGGCCTGATCAAGCTGCGCGACGGCGCCGGGCTGAAGGCGTCGCCGGTGGACATCAAGGAAAACCCGAAGAAGCTCCAGATCCTCGAATTGGACGCAGCACAACTGCCGCGTTCGCTGGACGACGTGGATGCCGCCGCGGTGAACACCAACTACGCGCTGGAAGCGGGCCTGGATCCCAACAAGGACACCATCGCCAAGGAAAGCGCCGAAAGCCCGTACACGAACATCATCGCCGTGCGCAAGGCGGACAAGGACAAGCCGTGGGTCGCCACGCTGGTCAACGCCTACCACACGCCGGAGGTGAAGCAGTTCGTGCTCGACAAGTTCAAGGGCGCGGTTGCCCCAGGGTGGTAAGCACTTTTAGTCCCTCCCCCGCCTCCGGCGGGGGCGTGGAGCCGGTGCCGCAGGCAACGAGCGCCGAAGGCGATCGTAGGCGGAGCGCGGTCGCGAGACTTGCGAGCGACCGTGTTAGGAGGGGGCAAGGTCTGGGTGGCAGGCCGGACCTCCAGGATCCTTGGCCAAACCTTGCCCCCACCCTCCCCGCTACGCGGGTCCCCTCCCTCCCCCGGCCCGGCCGGGGGAGGGCTATAGGCTTTTATCCCACCACGAACCACGCGTTGGTTACCTGCTGGCGCTGGATGTTCTCCAGCGTGAAGTGGTCGCCGTTGCCCAGGTCCACCACCGCAAAGCCCCGGCTGTCCGAGGACAGGGTGCGCATCAGGCCGGAGGCCAGTTGGATGCGGTCGCCGGCCGCGTAGTTGAAGTCGAGGATGCGGTCCACCCCGCTGCCGCTGGCAAAGCAGAAGCGGTCCGCGCCGTCGCCGCCGGTCAGCATGTCGTTGCCGCGGTCGCCCCACAGCCAGTCGTTGCCGCGGTCGCCGTTCAGCGTGTCGGCGCCTATTCCGCCGTAGAGCCAGTCGCTGCCGGAGCCGCCGTAGAGCAGGTCGTTGCCCGCCCTGCCCCGAAGCATGTCGTTCCCGCTGACGCCGCTCAGCGTGTCATTCCCGTCGCCGCCGCTCAGAGTGTTGTTGCCTCCGTTGCCGGTCTTGTTGATGCCCGTCGGTGCGGTGGCCGCCGGGGCGGCGCCCGCCACGACGGTGAAGGTCCGGCCGGTAAACTGCTCGGCGTAGGAGTCGACGGACGAGAAATAGCTGCTGGTGACCGTCGGCCCCAGGTCCGACATGATCGTGCCGGTCGAGGTTCGGCCGAGATAGGTGGCGCCACCCGCGTATTCGTCGAAGGCGCCCAGCATGTGGCCGTACTCGTGCGCCGCCAGTTCGTCCTGGTAACTCGGCCCCCAGGCGGTGGCGAGATACCAATTCTGCATGTCGCCTCGGCCGTCCGTGTTGTGCACGGCCACGTCGTAGTCCTGACCGCTGTTCACGAACTGCACGTCGACGCGGATCGGATAGCGGCCGGAGCCGTCGGACAGACTGTACTTGTTGCTCCAGATCCCCTCGATGCCGCTCTCCCAGACCTGCCTGGTGGCGCCCGGATCGTCCCCGGTCAGGTGGATTTTGGTCTGCACGGTGAAGGCACTGCCGTCGAACGACAGCGCGTACTTCACATACCACGAATAGCCGCCGTCAGCGCTACTCTCATAGTAATTGACGGAGTGCCCCGAAAATGTAGCGAAAGGCGCCGGCGGCGCTGCTGCCGATGCATACCTGGGCTTTGTAATATCGGCAACCGCTTTCCCCAATTCCGAACCGAGAGACATCGCCATCTCCGCCGTGGATTGTTTTGTACAAACGATGCGCTCGCCTCGGTGACTTTCCTGTGATGAAAAGTGGGACTTGCCTTTTTTGTTAACGGTTTTATAACGAATCGTCCGACCATGCCCCCGCCCTACGACGGACGGCTGGAACCGGCGTACGCCGTGGCCGTTTGGAAGAGCATGGAACGGGCACGGGTACCGGGCTGGCTGGGGCCAGCCGCCATCGTCGGAGCCTTCGTCACCCTCGTCTGGCTGGAGCATCGCCGCCCATTACGCCGCACGGTGGAGTCCAAGGCCCGCCGCACCGCGCGCAACCTCGCCATCGCGAGCCTGAGCGCCACGACCATTCGCCTGGCCGAGAAGCCGGTGGTCGAGCCGCTGGCCCGCGCGGCGGAGCGGCACGGCTGGGGCCTGGTGCCGCGCCTGAACCTTCCGCGCACGGCGGAGGCGGCGCTGTCGATCCTGCTGCTCGACTACACGCTGTACGTCTGGCACGTGCTGACGCACCGCGTGGACCTGCTGTGGCGCTTCCACCGCGTGCACCACGCCGACCGCGACCTGGACGCCTCGACGGCCCTGCGCTTCCACTTCGCTGAGATGGCGCTGTCGGTGCCCTGGCGGGCGGCGCAGGTGCTGTTGATCGGCGTGAAGCCGGGGGATCTGCGGCTCTGGCAGACGCTGACGCTGCTGGAGATCCTGTTCCACCACTCGGCCGTCCGCCTGCCCGTGGGACTGGAGCGTCGCTTGGTGCGGCTGGTGGTGACGCCGCGCATGCACGGGATCCACCACTCGCGCGAGCTCGACGAGATGGGCTCCAACTGGTCGAGCGGCCTGACGGTGTGGGACCGCCTGCACGGGACACTGCGGCTGGACGTGCCGCAGGAGCGGATCGTCATCGGGGTGGAGGGCTGCGAGGCCGACGACGTGACGCTGGGAAAGATGCTGGTGTTGCCGGCGAGGGCGTAAATTGGGCCAACCGAAGGGCGGCCCAACTTACGAGGCTGCCGGACTTACTCCGCCACCATCGCCGGCGGGCTCGGCGCGGCGTTCACCGGGGCGGCGAGCTGGGCGTCCACGACCGCGATGGCGGTCATGTTCAGCAGCCCGCGCACGGTCACCGACGGAGTCACGATGTGCACCGGGCGTGCGGCGCCCAGCAGCATCGGCCCGACGTTCTGCGCGTCGCCGAGGATCTTCAGCATGTTGAAGGCGATGTTGGCGGCGTCCAGCGTCGGCATGACCAGCAGGTTCGCCTCGCCCTTCAGGCGGGAGTCCGGCAGCACGCCTTTGCGGATCGCCTCCGACAGGGCGGCGTCGGCGTGCATCTCGCCGTCCACCTCCAGGTCGGGCAGTTCCTGCGAGATGAGCTGGTAAGCCAGCCGCATCTTGCGGGCGCTCGGGGTGTCGGCGCTGCCGAAGTTGGAGTGCGAGAGCAGCGCCACCTTGGGCTCGATGCCGAAACCCCGCACTTCCTCGGCCGCCAGGCGAACGATCTCCGCCACCTGCTCGGCGGTGGGGTCGGCGTTCACGTAGGTGTCGCAGAGGAAGTAGGTACCCTTGGGCATGATCAGCAGGTTCATAGCCGCGCCGACGTTCACGCCCCTGCGCAGCCCCACCACGTCCATGATGTGGGCCAGGTACTCGTTGTACCGCCCGGACGTGCCGCAGATCAGCGCGTCGGCTTCGCCGCGCTTGACCATCAGCGCGCCGAACACCGCCGGGTGGGTGCGGATCACGTTCGCGGCGTGCGCCGGCGACACGCCGCGCCGGCCCATCATGCGCCGGTAGACCTCGGCGTAGTTGTGGTAGCGCAGGTCCCGGATGACCTCGATCACCTCGACGTCGACGCCGGGCTTGAGGCGCAGGCCGAGCCGCTGGACGTTGCGCTCGATGATCTCGGCGCGGCCGATCAGGACGGGCTGGGCGATCCCCTCGTCCAAGGCACTCTGGGCGGCGCGCAGCACGCGCTCGTCCTCGCCCTCGGCGTAGACGACGCGCTTGGGCGCCTGCTTGGCGCGGTCCATTACCGGCTTCATGACGAGGCCGGAGCGGAACACGTACTGCCCCAACTGCTCACGGTAGGCGCGGAAGTCGGCGATGGGCCGCGTCGCCACGCCGGACTCCATGGCCGCGCGCGCGACCGCCGATGACACTTCGATGATCAGGCGCGGGTCGAAGGGCTTGGGCAGGATGTAGTCGGGACCGAAGCGCAGATCCTCGCCCACGTAGGCGGCGGCCACCACGTCCGACGGCTCGGCCTGCGCCAGCCCGGCCATGGCGTGCGTGGCGGCGACCTTCATATCCTCGTTGATGGTCGTGGCGCCCACGTCGAGCGCGCCGCGGAAGATGAAGGGGAAGCACAGGACGTTGTTGACCTGGTTCGGATAGTCCGATCGGCCGGTGGCGATGATGGCATCGGGCCGCGCCTCGCGCGCCAGGTCCGGCATGATCTCCGGCTCGGGATTGGCGAGCGCCAGGATCAGCGGGCTGTCGGCCATGCGCTTGACCATCTCGGGCGTCAGCACCCTGGGGCCCGACAGGCCGAGGAACAGGTCCGCGCCGTCGATCACCTCGTCCAGCGTGCGGGCGTCGGTCTCCTGCGCGTAGGCCTCCTTGAAGGGGTTCATCTCCTCGGTGCGGCCGCGATAGACGAGGCCGATGCGATCGATCAGCCAGACGTTCTCGCGCTTGATACCGAGGCTCACCATCAGGTCCAGGCATGCGATGCCCGCAGCACCGCCGCCGGTCGACACCACCTTGACCTTGCTCAGGTCCTTCCCGACCAGCTTCAGGCCGTTGAGCACCGCGGCGCCCACCACGATGGCGGTGCCGTGCTGGTCGTCGTGGAAGACCGGGATATTCATACGCTCCCGAAGGCGCCGCTCCACCTCGAAGCAGGCCGGGGCCGCGATGTCTTCCAGGTTGATGGCACCGAAAGTCGGCTCCAGGCGCGCGATGGTCTCTACCAGACCGTCGACATCGGTCTCCGCCAGCTCGATGTCGAAGCAGTCGATGCCCGCGAACTTCTTGAAGAGGACGGCCTTACCCTCCATCACCGGCTTGGCGGCCAGCGGGCCGATGTTGCCCAGGCCCAGCACCGCGGTACCGTTGGTGACGACCGCCACCAGATTGGCGCGCGTGGTCAGCTCGGCCGCGGCGGTCGGATCGCCGTGGATGGTCATGCTGGCGGCCGCCACGCCCGGCGAATAGGCCAGTGCCAGGTCGCGCTGGTTCGCCATTGCCTTGGTGGGAACGATCTCCAGCTTACCCGGCTTCGGCCGCCGGTGATAATCCAACGCCAAGGAATCGAGATCGCCGGCCATACACGCCCCCCATTTAACTCGATTTCAGTTAATGCCACTTTTCGCGGCCCGCCGCCTACCGGTTATACCGCATTCGACCCGAGGCACAAGGCGAAGCCGAAGCACAGCACACCGTCAAATGGAAACAGGGGCGGCCGGTCGCCGCCCCTGTTCCGTTTCAACAACCCGTCACCGCAAAGGTGCCGCCTCAGATGCGCGCGATCGCCGGCTCGCGGAAGAAGTGCTGGTACTCGGCAACCGCCTTGGTCTCGTCGAACTCGCCTTCCATCTTGGAGACGACGACCGTGGCCACGCCGTTGCCGATCAGGTTGGTGATGGCGCGCGCCTCGGACATGAAGCGGTCGACGCCCAGCAGCAGCGCCAGCCCTTCGACCGGCAGCGTGCCGGTGGCCGACAGGGTGGCGGCCAGCGTCACGAAGCCGCCGCCGGTGACCGCCGCCGCACCCTTGGAGGTGACCATCAGCAGGCCGAGGATGGTGATCTGCTGCCAGATCGTCAGGTCGATGTTGAAGGCCTGGGCGATGAAGATCGCGGCCATCGACAGGTAGATCGACGTGCCGTCCAGGTTGAACGAGTAGCCGGTCGGGATGACCAGACCCACCACGTGCTTGGAGCAGCCGAACTTCTGCATCTTCTCCATCATGCGCGGCAGCACCGATTCAGAAGACGAGGTGCCGAGCACGATCAGCAGCTCCTGCTTGATGAAGCGCAGGAAGCGCCACAGGCTGAAGCCGTACATGCGGGCAATGGAGCCCAGCACGACGAAGACGAACACCGCCATGGTGATGTAGACGGCGGCCATCAGCTGGCCCAGCGACACCAGCGAGGCGACGCCGTACTTGCCGATGGTGAAGGACATGGCGCCGAACGCGCCCAGCGGGGCGACGCGCATCAGGATTCCGATGACGCCGAACAGGCCGTGCGCGACCTTGTCGAAGATGTCCTCGACCAGCTTGCCCTTCTGTCCCATGGCGGCCAGCGCCACGCCGAAGATCACCGCGAAGAACAGGATCTGCAGCATGTCGCCCTTGACGAAGGCGCCGATGGCGTTGTCGGGCACGATGTTCATGAAGAAGTCGATGGTCGACTGGTCCTTGGCGGCGGTGGCGTACTTGCTCACCGCGTCGGCCTTGAGCTGGCCGGCCTGGATGTTCATGCCCGAACCCGGACGCACCAGGTTCACCACGATCACGCCGATGGCCAGCGCGAAGGTCGTCACCACCTCGAAGTAGACGAACGCCTTGCCGCCCACCTTGCCGACCTTCTTCATGTCGCCGATCGACGAGATGCCGGTCACCACGGTCAGGAAGACGATCGGACCGATGACCATCTTGATCATCTTGATGAAGACGTCGCCCAGCGGCTTCATCTCCACCGCGATCGACGGGTAGAAATGGCCGAGCAGGATGCCGATGGTGATGGAGGTCAGGACCTGGAAGGTCAGGTTCGTGTAGAATGGCTTTTTCGCCGTTTGCCCGTGAGCGGACATGCGGATCTCCTTGGCGTTTCCCTAGGTCGCGTCGAGGTCCGTTCGTCCGGATCGACGCTTCTTGGTCTGGGCGTCTTCAAGGCAATCCGCGTGCCAACTGCGCACGCCTTGTGCAGTCTGGATTTTTCATTCCCGCACAGGCGGAAATCCGCACAAACCGCCGCTCGCCCCTGTGCGGATTTCCGCACACGGCGACCGGGACTTGCCGCAATGCAGCACTATCTGGAAGAAGGTTAGCACTTTCGAAGGTTTCCGGTCATTCCGTTAGCCGGCACCCACAGCCCCTTTCTGCGGATGGGAAGACTCGGAAATCACGTAGCCCCTCCCGTTTCCGCGCTCCATCCCACCGACAGGGTGATAAACACGGAGGCACGGAGACACAGAGGATCGAATAGCGATCACCATCCTTTGTGTTCCTCCGTGCCTCCGTGTCTCTGTGTTGACCGGTCCGCATTCTGACGCCCCCGGAATCGGCACCCGAAAAAGAGGCCTTGCCCATGCAAGCCCGCCCGGCGCAGAACCGTGCTTGAACAACAGGTTCAGGATACGGGTGTGGACGGAACCGCGGGCATCGCACGAACGCAGGACAGGGCACGGCGCTCCAGGGGTCTGCCCGGCCGGCTGCACCTGCTGGCGTTGCTCGTCTTGATCCTCGGCGCGCCGCTGGCGGCGGCGGTGGCGGCGGCGTGGAGCGAGCAAATCGCCCGCGAAGCCTTACGCGACGAGGGGTACGCCCAACTGGCGCTGTTTGCCGCCAACCTGCGCACCGAACTGGAAAAGCACCGCGCCGTGCCGTTCGTGATGGTGAACGACCGCGAGGTGGCCGAGCTGATCGCCAGCCCTACCCCTGCGGCGGTGGCGGCCATGAACCGCAAGCTGAAGGAGATCGCCGTGGCGCTGCCGGCCTCGGCGCTCTACGTCATGGACGCGGGGGGCACCACCCTGGCGTCGAGCAACTGGGACCGGCCGGACTCCTTCGTCGGCCAGAACTTCGCCTTCCGCCCCTACTTCCGCAACGCCATGGACAGCGGCGAGGGGCACCATTTCGCGCTGGGTACCACGTCGCTGGTGCCGGGCTATTACACGGCGCAAAGGGTGGTGGCGGAAAACCGCACACCCGAAAACGGCACATTGGGCGTCGTGGTGCTGAAGGTGGCCTTCGACGCGCTGGAAAGCGCCTGGCGGGAGGCGGCGCCGCGCATCGCCGTCACCGACCGCGACGGACTGGTCTTCATCACCAACGTGGATGCCTGGCGCTTCCACGGCCTGCCCACCGAACTCGCCAACGGCTCCGTGTTGACCGAGGGCATCGACCCCCTGCCCTGGCGCGTCGACCCGCAGGGTGGCGACGTCCTGGTGGTGGAGGAGAAGGGCAAGCGTCGGCCCTATCTCGTCGCCTCGGCCACGCTGCCGGACGGCGACTGGACGCTGCACGTGCTGACCCGGCTGGAGCCGGCCAATGCCCGCGCGCGGCAGGCCGCGGTGCTGGCCGCCGGCGCTTTGGTGCTGATCGTGCTGACCGGCCTGCTGTTCGCCCAGCGCCGCCACGCCATGTGGGAACGCCTCGCCATCGAGGAGGAGGCACGCGCCGAGCTGGAACGCCGCGTCGCCGAGGCGACGTCGGAGTTGCGCGCCACCGAGAACGAGCTGGTGCAGGCCGCGAAGCTGGCCGCACTCGGCCAGATGTCGGCCGGCATCGCGCACGAGATCAACCAGCCCCTGGCCGCCATCCGCACCTTCGCCGACAACGCCGCCGTGCTGCTGGAGCGCGGCAAGGCGGCGATGGTACGCGACAATCTGGCGGAGATCGCCTCGCTGACCGACCGCATGGCGGCGATCACCCGCCACCTGAAGGGTTTCGCCCGGCGCGCCTCGGGCAAGCTGGGCGCGGTGGATGTGGCAGCGGCGGTGCCGCAGGCGTTGGCGCTGCTTGAGGCGAAGTTGCGCCGCGACGGCGTGACCGTCGCCCTCGACCTGCCGGCCGAGCCGGTGTGGGTGGACGGCGAGGACGTGCGGCTGCAGCAGGTGCTGGTCAATCTGTTCACGAACGCCGGCGACGCCATGCGCGGCTGCCCGGTGCGCACGCTGCACGTCGGCCTGGCGCTGGAGGAGGCGGTCGCCGTGCTCACCGTGCGCGACACCGGACGGGGCTTCACCGACGACGACCTCGCCCGCCTGTTCGTCCCCTTCTTCACCACCAAGGAGGCCGGCGAAGGACTGGGCTTGGGCTTGTCGATCTCGCATGGCATCGTAAGGGACTTCGGCGGCACCATCACCGCCGCCAACCACCCGGCCAGCGATAAGGAACCGGGCGGCGCCTGCTTCACCCTTCGCCTGAAACGCACGGAGCCCCAGACATGACGTCCACCGGCGCGGTGCTGTTCATCGACGACGAGCGGCCGATCCGCATGGCCGGTTGCCAGGCGCTGGAACTAGCCGGTTTCGACGTCACGCCATGCGAGAGCGCCGAGCAGGGCTTGCGCCACGCCACCCGCGACTGGCCAGGCTGCGTCATTAGCGACGTGCGTATGCCGCGCATGGACGGGCTGGAGCTGTTGCAGAAGATCCGCGCGCTGGACCCCGATCTGCCGGTGATCCTGATCACCGGACACGGCGACGTACCGATGGCGGTGCAGGCCATGCGCGATGGCGCCTACGACTTCATAGAGAAGCCCTTCCCCTCCGACCGGCTGGTGGAGATCGCGAAGCGCGCGGTGGACAAGCGGCACCTCGTGCTGGAGAACCGGCGCCTGCGCGCCGAACTGTCGGAGAAGTCCGGCGACGCCTACCCGATCATCGGCCGCACACCGGGCATCGAGCGGCTGCGCGCCACCATCGCCGCGGTGGCGGACACCGCCGCCGACGTGCTGGTGCTGGGCGAGACGGGCACCGGCAAGGAGCTGGTCGCCCGCAACCTGCATGCGCAGAGCGCACGGGCCAAGCACCCCTTCGTGGCGCTGAACTGCGGCGCCATGCCGGAATCCATCATCGAGAGCGAGCTGTTCGGCCACGAGCCCGGTGCCTTCACCGGCGCGCTGAAGCGCCGGGTCGGCCGCATCGAGCACGCCAGCCGCGGCACGCTCTTCCTCGACGAGATCGAGAGCATGCCCATGTCGCTCCAGGTGCGGATGCTGCGCGTCCTCCAGGAGCGGGTGGTGGAGCCGCTGGGGGGCAACGACGTGGTGCCGGTGGATCTGCGTGTGGTGGCCGCCACCAAGGTGGACCTGCGCAAGGCCGCCGACGAGCGCACCTTCCGCGAGGACCTGTACTATCGCCTGAACGTGGTGGTGATCACCATCCCGCCGCTACGCGACCGCCGCGACGACATCCCGCTGCTGTTCCAGCATTTCGTCATGCAGGCGGCGCAACGCTACAACCGCGACGCCCCGCACCTGACCGCGGCGCAGACACACCGCCTGATGACGCACGACTGGCCCGGCAACGTGCGCGAGCTGCGCAACGCCGCCGACCGCTTCGTTCTGGGCATTGACGAGGCCCTGGCCGCCTCCGCCGTGGCCCCCAGCGGCACCCTGTCCCTGGCCGAGCAGGTGGATCTGTTCGAGAAGAGCGTCATCGAGACCGAGCTGGCCCGCCACAAGGGCAGCATCAAGGCCACGGTGGAGGCGCTGGGTATTCCCCGCAAGACCTTTTACGACAAGCTGAAGCGCTACGGGTTGAGCCGCGAGGACTTCGTGGAGTAGCAGGGGTGCGGGGCTGTCCGTGGACCGGCAGACACGGACCAGGCAGCTTCCCAAGAGATTTGACAACCAAGAGACCGCTGTTTATCTGCTTTGCAAGCGCCACGCAGCATCTCAAGGCGCCGCTCAACTTGAGGAAGGCACAACTCATGACAAGCGAGAAGAAAGACGATCTGATCAGCGCCGGCAATATCGCCAAAGAACTTGGCCTGTCCGATAGCAAGGTCAAAAAAGCCATCAAGGATCTGGATCTTCAACCTGCTGCCAAAAGGGGAGTCTGCAATTTCTACTCCCGCAATGACCTGGATCGGATCAAGGCAGCGCTTCAAGCCGGGTAACCAGGACGGCGCGTCGAGTTCTGGTGCACCGGAGTGCACCAGAACCACCGCACGGGCGGGTCAGCGCTTTCCGGACTTGCGGCGCTTGGCTCTGGTTGGCTTGGGGGGCGTGGTCATAGCCTTGAGGAACGCCGCCTGATTCCGCTTCGCGGCGGCGGCGAACGCGCTGGTCCAGATGCTGGCCGCCTGATTGGCCCAGGACAGCCAGAGGCTGCGCGGTGTTCCCTTCATCGCCTATCCCCTCTTGTTGCACGAGGGGGATAACAGCGATCGGGACGAGAGGTTCAGTCTCCAGACGGGTGCTGGCGTTGAATGGTGGAGGGCGGCAGCCGTGCAGAGGGGGCTGACACGGCTGCCACCGACGGGCCCAGCGGCAGGGGGTAGTCCCATGTCAGCGTTGATGTGATGGGTAGCGTTTGTAGGTCGGGTTGAGCGGCAGCGAAGCCCGACACACCTCGCATCGCGAAGACGTTGGGCTTCGCCTGCGGCTCACCCCAACCTTGTCTTTTGCGGAACAGCTAAGATGGCGCTGTCCGGAGGGGAACCGGCCCCGCCCCCATGGGGGCGGGGCCGGTTCGCGGGGTCGGTGACACCGTACCCAACCCAGAGCGCAGCTCGTG
>Ga0196970_1000171_pt1 | contig 99986 bp, 77 predicted proteins | sample S1v_513CmetaG_FD_148672 | JGI IMG/M metagenome (GOLD analysis project Ga0196970, IMG submission 148672) | Soil microbial communities from Anza Borrego desert, Southern California, United States - S1+v_5-13C | ecosystem: Environmental > Terrestrial > Soil > Desert | place: USA: California...
CTATCCGTTTACTTCCAGTTGCTCTCCACGGTTCATTTCTGAACCGCAGTTACCTTCAGTCTCTGGCGGGAAGCGCCGCCAGACAGGGACTCTCACCCTGCGATGTGCGTTGTATCCCAAGCGCACTAGCGTCAGGCATCCTGCCTGCCGTAGAGCCGGCGCTTCCAGCCCGGCGGAAGAAACCTCGTGCAATCCGAGTGCGTTACACCTCCCCAACGTCTCTCGTTGTTACAGCTTCTGCCGGCGGCAAGGATGCCCGCCTCTACGTCAGGCAGGGATGCCTGACACCACCCGCTACATTTGCCTTTCGCCTGCTTCGGTTTTGTCCTTCGCTGTGGCGATGCCATTGCGAATTGTTTTCATGGGCACGCCGGCGCTGGCTGCCGAAAGCCTGAGGGCGCTGCTCGCAGCCCGCGAGTTCGAGGTTGCGGCTGTGGTTTCCCAACCCGACCAACCGAAAGGGCGCGGACTCAAACTTCAGCCCACGCCAGTGAAGGAACTTGCGGTCGAAAGCGGAATTCCCGTTCTGCAGCCGGAACGCGCACGCAATGACTCGTTCATCGAACAACTGCGCGGGTTCTCTCCGGAGTTGATCGCCGTCACCGCCTACGGGCAAATCCTTCCCAAGGCTATTCTCGACCTCCCGCGCTTTGGCTGCCTCAACGTTCACACGTCGCTCCTTCCCAAATTTCGCGGCGCCGCCCCAATCCAACGCGCCATTCTGGAGGGCGAATCCGAGACTGGCGTAACGATCATGAAGATGGATGTCGGACTGGACACGGGCGACATCCTCACGCAGGCGCGCACTCCAATCCATGACGAAGACCACGCGCAGACGTTGCACGATCGACTCGCGCGCATTGGCGCTGAGTTGCTCGTCAAAACGATACCAGATTACGTCGCAGGCCGGATCCAGCCGCAACCACAGCCAACTGAAGGCGTGAGCCACGCCGCCAAAATCCGTAAGACCGAAGGCCAGATCAAATGGTCCGACTCAGCGCGGGCCGTATGGAATCGCATTCGGGCCATGACGCCGTGGCCTGGCGCCTACTCGCATCTCCAAACATCCGCGCAACCGCTCCTCCTGAAACTCTGGGCGGCGCATCCAAGGCCGGACAGCGGGCCAGCGGGCGAAATTCTCGCGGCCGACAAATCTGGAATCGTGGTCGCTTGCGGAGAAGGCTCCGTGGCAGTGACAGCGCTCCAGCGGGAAGGCGGCCGTCGCATGGCTGTTCAGGAATTTCTCGCGGGAAATCCGCTCATGAAGGGACAAAGATTTATGATTTATGATGGATGATTGATGATGTGGAGAGACCAAATCATAGATCATAAATCGTAAATCATAAATGCCGCCTCCCCGTCGCCTTCGCGATCAATGCCGCGTACTCCTCTTCTGAAACCCGGCGGGGAATGGCATCACAGACTTTCTCGAACCCGGGAAAATTCCAAAGATTGGGAAAGTCACTGCATTGCTGAGGTTTCACGGCCTGAACCGCACAATTATCGCCCTCGAGGAAAATGCATTCGCCATTCAACTTGTTCTGCAGCGCAAGCCCCTGCCGATCGGCGCGCAGCTGCAGGTAGCGTTGAATGAACTCGAACTCCCCCATTCCAGTGAATTCCGCCAAGCGCGCGATTTCGGCATCGGAAACGCGCACCTGTCCCGGCCAGCGACAGCAGGCGGTGCAACGCTGGCATTCGTAAAAAATCGGCACGTTAACAATCTGGCACGCGCAGCGCACCGTTCCAAGCCTGCTGTATCGCAGTGCATCGCGCATTTTGGAATTGAACAGCACTGGCAGACCAAGTGTCATTAGCGGGTGCCGGAATTGAAACGAATCGCGATCCTGACCTTTGTGCAATCGCCATGACTGAAGAACTCGATCCAACCAAACGCGTTTGGAGACATTCCCGCTATGGGTTTGCCACATTCTTCTTTGCCACACTGGTGGTCGCCCTCACCATCCTCCGGCTGATCCTCTACTTCTCCTTTGCAGGCAAGGCGAACGTGTCCTTCGGCACATCCGTCCAGGCGTTTTTCATCGGGTTGCACCAGGACATTGTCATGTCGCTGATCACCACCCTGCCGCTGCTCTTCTGGTTTTGGATCGTCAAGGAGCGCTGGTTCGCGCGGCGCTGGCATCGCACGCTGCTCGCATGCGGCATGGCGCTGTTTTGGGCAGTCCAGATCTTCATCCTGTTCACCGAGTTCTTTTTCTTCGAGGAATTCCATTCGCGATTCAATACGGTCGCCGTGGATTACCTGATTTATCCCGATGAGGTCGTGGGCAACATCCGCGATTCCTATCCGCTCTACACGATCATCGCGATCTGCCTTGGCCTGGGAATCGGCTGGACGATTGGCGCCTTTGCCTGGTTCAAGCCGATGTGGCAAAACTCCATTCCGTCGCGATCGCGTTTCCTCCGGCTCGCCGGTGCCACAGGCGTGGTAGTGGTGCTGCTATTCACAATCAGCCTCCAGGGAACGCAATTCAGCCAGGATCGAACCATCAACGAAGTGGCGAACAACGGCTCTCTGTCGTTTGTTCATGCTGCTTGGACCCGCAACCTTGAGTATGCCGCGCACTATAGGACGCTTCCCCACGACGAAGCCTATGCACGCGTTCGCAAGTTGCTGGCATCGCCCGAGGCGGAATTCGTCGGCGGCCCGGAAAGCATCCGCCGAAAAATTTCCGGCGATCCCACGCGTCCAAAACTGAATGTCGTGCTCATTCTCGAAGAGGCGCTGGGCTCGGAATTTTTCGGGGCGCTTGGGCGCAAGGACACGCTGACACCTGAGATGGACAAGCTGATGACAGAGGAAGGGCTGCTGTTCTCCAACATTTATGCGAGCGGGAACCGGACGGTGCGCGGATTCGAGGGCGTTTTTTCATCTTTCCCGCCGTTGCCAGGGGACTCCATCGTCAAGCGCGATCGCTCGGAGAACGTGGAATCGATCGCGCGCGTGCTGAAGCGCGACGGTTACAACACGCTGTTCCTGTATGGCGGGCGCGGCCTGTTCGACGGCATGCGGGCTTATGCCGTCAACAATGGGTGGGATCGATTCATCGAGCAGAAGGATTTCAAGGATCCCGTGTTCACAACGATCTGGGGCGTGTCGGATGAAGATCTCTTTGCGCGATCGATCGAGGAATTCCGAAAACTCAACGAAACTGGGCAGCCGTTTCTTGGAACCGTCCTGACCGTTTCCAATCACAAGCCCTACACCTATCCGCGCGGCCGTATTGATGAAGACCCCGAAGTGCCGAAACGCAGCCGGAAGAAGGTCGTCAAATACACGGACTGGTGCCTCGGCAAGTTTTTCCGCGATGCGAAGAAGGAGGCGTTCTGGACCAACACGCTTTTCGTCGTCGTGGCCGATCACGGCGCGCGCGTTTACGGGGCACAGGAAGTTCCGATCTTTTCGTATGAGATTCCGTTTGTGATCTTTGGGCCCGCCGTCGTGAAGGAACCGCAGCGCGTCGGGACGCTGGGGAATTCGCTCGACGTCGCACCCACGCTGCTGGGTCTTCTCGGGCGTCCGTATGAAACGATGTTCTTTGGCCGCGACCTGTTGAACGACCCGCCCGAGGCCGCTCGCGCGCTGCTGAATCATAATCGCAGCATCGGGATGTACGCAGACGCGAGAATGGTGATCCTGGGACTGCAGAAGGCGGCGTATTTCTATGAAGGCGATCCGAAGCTTGTGGAACTCCAACCCGTGCCGGGAACCACGCCCGAATATGCGGAACTGGAAAAGAACGCGACGGCACTCTACCAGGTTGCAGACGAGCTTTATATGAACCGCCAATTCCGAATAGATGAGGCGCCCGCAACGTTGAGCCAGGAACGGACGGAGGCGGCCAAGTCGGCGCCGCGGGAGTAGCGCAGATTTCGAAGTCTGCTGTATCGCAGGTTTCCAAACCTGCTCGCGCGGTCCACGCTCTGCCAGCATGGAAGCTGGCGATACAGCAGGTGTGGAAACCTGCGCCACGATGCATGACCATTGACCTGACAAGCAGGCGCCTGCCACGCGAGTTCTACAATCGCGACACCATTCACGTTGCGCGGGAACTGCTCGGCAAGCTTCTCGTGCATGTCGAAGAGGGCGTCGAACGCGTTGGCAGAATTGTCGAAGTGGAAGCTTACCTCGGCGAGCACGACCTCGCCGCGCACTCCTCGAAAGGGCGAACTCCCCGGACAGAAGTGATGTTCGGGCCGCCTGGACATGCCTACGTCTACTTCATCTACGGCATGTATTACTGCATTAACGTGGTCACGCAGCCGGAGGGCCATGCGTCGGCTGTGCTGCTGCGGGCGCTGGAGCCTGTAAAGAATCTGGAAAGCCGCACGCAGGGCCCCGGTTTGCTGTGTCGTGCCATGGGAATTGACAAGAGCGTGAACGGCCACGACCTGCTCAGCAACACGCTGTTCATTGCTGAAGACGAAGATACTGCTTCCTTCGTCATTGCAAAAGGTCCTCGCGTCGGCGTTGCGTACGCGAAGCACTGGGCAAAGCGCAACCTGCGGTTTTACATCAAGGGGAATCCGTTCGTCTCGCGCGCCCGCGCCTGACGGAGCGCGTGCCTTCAGGCCGGTTCAACGTTCCGACGACGTCCGTTGTGGAAACCGGCCAGCCCTGGGCTAATCTTTTTACGCTTACGCGGCCTGAAGAGCCGCGCTGCTCCTGCATTGCAGCTTGGGCAGTGTCAGATGCGCCGCCGCCACGCCGGGTTTGCTTCTTTGTAGTTGCCCGGCACGAAACGACTCAGCACACTCCGGCCATCAGCCTTTGGAACAACGGACGATGGTATGATTTCACCTTCCACAGCAGCACTCGCTATTTCTGTCGCCAGAGGAATCATCAAATTCGGGCATCGCCTTGACGCCCTTGTGGCCGAACGCGAAGCCGTCCAGGGCGCCCTGGTGCTGTTGATGCCCGAGATCTACAATGGCCCCACCGCGCTTCAAAAGGTTCGAGAACTCAAGGAATACCTGGCCGGCGGCGACGGCGCATCCGGCGATCCGCTCGGCGACACGCGTTCCGAGCTGCTTCTAGAACTCGCGAAGGAAGCGCCTGACGGCAGTTTTGTCGGAAACTGTTATCGGCGCGTTTTCCCTGAGCGATTGATCGTCGCACCGCTTCGGCCCGACGCCGAGTATGTGACCGAACTGCGACGCAGACTGCCGCAGTTTGACTTGAGCGATCCCGACCTGCTCGCGGCCGCATTTCATATCAGCGCGGGAAAGGATGATCGCGAGTTGGGCTACGCTGCACGGATCGGCTTGCTCGTGGCAGATGTTCTCAGCGAATTCGGCGCAGAAAACACCGCCTTGCTTGTTCGCGATCCCGCACTGCGCGGCGCTGTTCAATCGATTCTCGAACGATTCGCGAGTCCTGACCTGGAAGAATTCTCCGCGTGGAGTCCGCTGTTGCGGCACGCGCTCAGCGCCAGCCTGAATGGAATGCTGGATCATCGCGGCTTGCTGACGGCAGATAGCCGTTGGTTGCTGGCGTTGATGGATGTGCTGGCAACGGCACGCGGTGAATCGCCTGACGGCGATGAATTTCTCGCCGGATTATTCCAGGGTCGCGGGTATCCCCTGCTGGTTGGCAAAGGCCTGCAGCGCGCCTCTGAATTACTCGGCGAAGACCAGGCAAATTCGTTCAAACAACTTGCGTCGGACGTTCTGAAACACGCCTCGCCGCTGGTGAGCAACAGCCCAACGTTCAAACAGTTCTTCGCGGATCATTGGGGAGATCTTCTGCGCGCGGGACTCGAAGGGATGGGACGTTACGGCCCCCTGTTGCTGGACGGCCAACCTGAACTGCTCCGGGATGTGCTGCTGGGAATGGTGACCGAGTTGAACGAAATTCCTGACGCAAATCTACTCAGCAACGAAACGCTGTTTCGAATCGGCGATGCGGCCATCGCGGCGGTTGCAGCGAAACCCGGGCTGCTCGCCGCGAAAGCCGGCAACCAGCCGTGGCTTCGCGCATTCCTGAATTCCTTTGTGAGCACCGTCGCGCGCGACGGAATCCAGGCTTCCTTCAGCCGCCAGGGCCTGGAGGAAATGGTCACTGAAGTCGCCGGCGTGTTTGGCGCTCATCCGGAATTGATCATCGAATCCGACAACGCCGAACTCGCCCGCACGGTCGTCGGGGGCGTGTTGAATGCGGTTCACACGCTATCCAGCCTTGATGCGCGCACTCTGGCGGCTGCCGCGACAAGCGGCATGCTGCAGGCATTTGCGCAGAATCCTTCCCTTGTGAAGACGCGTTACGCCACATTGATCGCTGACTTTTCCGCGAGCCTGGCGGAGCTCGTCAAAGCACAAACGCTCACGGGCCTCAACGCAGCAGCCCTCATGACCGCTGCTTCAGAGGCCGTTGCGCAGAACCCGGAGTTGTTCGATCGGGCCAGGAGCAATATTGCGACAGCCGTGTTGAATGCCGTGGTTCGCGCAGCGGGTTCCGATGAAAAAACGCTTCTCTCGGGAGCAGTGCTGGTTGCGACCGTGCACGAAGTACTGCGCGCGGCCGCGCGCTCGGGCCGGGCGAGGATCGAGAACAGCACGACGGAATCGCTCACGGACGCGCTCACCAAAGTCGTGGATGACAGCCTCGTGCAGGCGCGCGCCGAGTTGGGAACCCGCCTCGATTTGTCCGGCGTGCCATGGCTTGTTGGCGGACTGGTCGCAGCCTGGGGACGTGGAGAATTTGCCAGGATCAATCCGGAATCAGCGGCGTTCAAAAAGCTGTTCGGGCGTCTCCTGGAAACCGCGGCGTCGGCCTAAAGGATTATCCATGAAAATACCGTTTCGGACCTCACGTGGCTTCTGTTCGTTCAGCACGATTCTGATGCTGCCGCTGATCGCTGCCTTGAGCGCAACGTCCGGTTGCGCGACGCGCAAGCAAGTCGCCGACATCGTTGCTCACTCAAACGCGGCGATGCTCGGTGGACACGTTGGGCTGCCTGATCCGCGAGCCGGCGCACCCGCAACCTGGCAAACGGAGACGGCGCGGATCGACAACTTTATTGCCGCGCATCCTGGTCAACCCGCGATCGCCGCAGCATTGCGAGTGCGGCAGGCGCTGCTCTTCCTGAGCCACGGCCAGTTCAGCCTGGCAAAGGGAACCTTCAATGAGGTTGCAGAATCCGACCTGCATACCGATCGCGACAAGGCGTTGAAGCGATGCCAGCAGACGCTCCTGTGGTGGTTTGCGAACAGCACGAACGACACATGGAGCGTCCGGGATCAAGCGGCATCGCGCGAGGCTCTCGACGCGCTCCGCCTTGAACAAGAGCGGCTCGCATCGAGTCCCGAGATTCGCGATTACCTCGCAGAAATGCGCGCCTGGATTGGCCTGGCAACCGCGCGGCAGGCCACATCGCCGGAGCTGGCGCGCCGGGCGTTGGAAGATGCATTGAATGTTTATGGCGAAACCTTTGGCGTCGACGACTTCGCCGCGCTTGCGGCGGGGACCGAAACTTTGCCTGCTGCGGCCTCCTTCAGCGCCGACATCCGCCGGCAGATCCGCGCGCGGGAAGTTCTCAACGCAGCGCGAGCGTTGAACTCCCGGGAAAATTTATCGGCGCACCCTCGCGCTGATGCCTTTGATCAATGGATCAACAGATAACTTGAACGCTCCGCTACCTTCCTCGGTGGATGCCGCCCCGGCCTACGCGCTGTGGGTGCAGTTCGCGACCCGCATCACGACGCAGAAGCTGCATTTCAGGTCGGGCGATGACGAAAGCGTTGCGAAGAGTGTGTTCGCGCTGTTCTCGAAGGTGCGCGAACTGATGGAAGCGCACCCCGAGGCGGGAGAATTCCGAAAGCTCGGGATCAGATTGCTCAACGAGTTGCTCCGACCCTACGCTGCGCGCTGGCACGGCTGGATGACGGGAGATGCGAGCGGGAAAGATCCCAGCGAGACGGCGTCGATTCGTTTTCGGGATCCGCAGGTGCGCAGGGCATTTCGTCAGGAGTTGCTGCAATTGCGCGAGGAACTGCTGAAGGTTCAGGCCGAGCTCGCGCTCATGGCAGGAATCCACAATGTCGCCGCTGAAACGTCCGGCCTTACAGCCACCCTTGGCGTGGACCTGCGCGCGGGAATTCGAGACCAGGTCAATATCAAGTCCGACTTCGATGGTGCTGCTCGAGCGCAGGAGATCAATGCGAAGGAGCACGCAACCATTCTCGAACGACGCGCCATTCTTTCCCCGGATGCCAAAGCTGAAGGCCCATTGCTGAACGCAACGGGACTTGCGCTTTCTGGCGGCGGCATTCGCTCCGCAACGTTTTGCCTGGGCATCGTGCAGGTGCTCGCGCGGCGAGGGCTCTTGCTGCACTTCGATTATTTGTCGACGGTTTCTGGAGGCGGATACCTCGGGAGTTTCCTGAGCTGCGCGTTGGGAACGCGGCAGCCAGACGACACAACGCCGCGGACGCGGGCTGCAGCGGAGGCAAAAGTGAACGACGTTTTCCAACGCTCGGCAGGCATTGAATCGGGGTTGGTCAGGCATCTTCGCAACCACAGCAAATACCTGCTGCACGGAGGGCTCATTGGGAAGATCCGCATGCTCGGACTCCTGGCCAGCGGCCTTGCGTGGAACCTGATGATTGTGCTGCCGATTCCCTTGTTCGCTGCAATCCTCGCCTTCGTGGCAGGACCGTGGCTTTGGGAAGATGCGATGCTTCCCAACGGGCCGGCCGTACCCGCTTTCCCCGAATCACCTTCCGGGATGGCGCTGAAATGGCTCGCGATTCTCTTCGGGCTGGCGTGGGTGGCGCTGCCGGGATTGCAGCTCCTTGCGCACGGCCAGGCGCCCAAATCCAAACGCGCCTTGTTTCACAGGCTTTGGGAAAACGGGACCGTGGCGCTGGGAATTTTAACAGTGACAGCGGCGGCGGTTTTCCTGATGCCCGCGCTGTTTCACGGACACGAATGGTTGCGAACATCGCTTGCCAAATGGAGCCACAGCGGCTCGGGTCTTGAAAGCCTCGCGGGTCTTTTGCCGACATCGCTCACGGGCGTGGCCGGAGCGGCGCTCGCCGCGCTGATCGCGTGGTTGAGTCCACGCTGGCCGCGTCTCCGCACTCTTGCCGTCAGACTGTTCATTCTAACAGGGCCGCTCTTCCTCATCTTCACATTTTTGTACGTCGGTAATCGCATGGGCCTGTCGCGCGATGGGGTCAGCTGGATGCCCCACGTTGTATTCTGGGTGACGCTGGGGCTCGCACTCTGGAATTGGTTCTGCGTGAACATCAACACGCTTGCTCCGCACCGATATTACCGGAATCGGCTTTGCGAGTGTTACCTGGCCCGCCGCATCCCCGAGGAGGAAAGCGGCAAGCACCCGCTGGTCCGCGCGTTGTCGGGCGAACGCGCGCAAGGACGGACTGAAGTTTTGAAGCAGGTGAAGCTGTCGGAGTTGGGCGCGGACCCGGCGGCTCCCTATCATCTGGTCAACATGGTCGTGAACGCCCCCAGCAGCCGGAACAAGAACCTCCGCGGCCGCGATGGTGATTTCTTCATGGTGAGCCGGCACTTCTACGGTTCACCGCTCACAGGATACGCGGCGACCGAGAACCTCGAACAGGGCGACCCGCACTTCGACCTGGGAACCGCGCTTGCTGTTTCGGGTGCTGCGGCTTCGACCAGCATGGGTTGGAAGTCGCTGCCGCACTTCCGGTTCCTCATGACCTTGTTCAACGTGCGCCTGGGTTATTGGATTCGAAACCCGGGACGCAAAGTTTTGTGGCGAATGCTTGAGGGCGCCGGGCCGTGGTATTTGTTCCGCGAAATGTTCGGTTTGATCCATGAGCAATGCAGGTATGTGAATCTGTCGGATGGCGGGCACATCGAGAATCTTGCTGCGTATGAACTGCTGCGCCGCCGATGCAAATTCATCGTGTGCGTCGATGGCGGATGCGAACCGGAAATGGAGTGTTCCGATCTCACCCGCCTGCAGCGGTACGCCGAGATTGATCTGGGCATTCGAATGTATCCCGACATTTCAGACCTGCGGCTCGATTCAAAACGATTCAGCCGTTCGCACGCCGTGTTGGTGAAGATTGATTACGCGCCTGAAACTGCGCCGGGCAAGGAACTCGGATGGATGTTGTACGTGAAGCTGGCGACTACAGGATTGGAACCCGCGCATCTTGCCGATTACAGGCGCTTGAACCCCGATTTCCCGCATCAGAGTACTGCCGATCAAATTTACGACGAGGCTCAGTTCGAGGCGTATCGCGCGCTGGGTGAGTGCGCCATGGAAGCGATGTTCCGTGAGGAGATCGCTGGCAACTGCCGCGCTACCTCCATTCGGGAATGGTTTCACTGCCTGGCGAACAACCTATTGCCCGACAACGATCCCGTTTTCGCACGTTCCAAACGGCAGTGAAAGCCGCAGCTTTAGGGTGACGCCGGAGCGCCGACTTGCAGTCTTACGATGATCGAAGAAACAATGGCCAGATTCAGAGTCAGTTAGATCCGTCCTGGCAGAAGACGGCCAACTCTCACAAGTTCCGCTGCCCAGCCAGATCGAACGCGCTAAGCCAACTGCAAGTTGGCGCTCCGGACCCGGCCGGCATGGAAGCTTGATGCTGCGGCAGACTTGGAAGTCTGCGCTATGGCCGCTACGCAAAGCCGCTCACTGACCCGCGCCGTCTGCACCGCCGCCGTCGAGGTCTATCAGAATGTCGCGCGGCTCGGCGCCTTTGCTTGGGCCGACAATGCCGCGGTTCTCAAGTTCGTCCATGATGCGCGCTGCCCGCGTGTAGCCGAGCCGCAGGCGGCGTTGCATGAGGGACACGCTTGCCTTTTGCTCGCTTCGAATCACTTCAATGCATTGCTCGATCAGCGATTCATCTTCGTCAATGCCGCCTTCGCCTTCAAAGGTGCTCACCGGTTTGGACAGCTGCTGGTGAATTTCAACCTCGTAGCTGGGTTTCGCCTGCTTCGCGATGAAGTCGACCACGCTTTGGATTTCGCCGTCCGTGATCAGCGCGCCTTGCGCTCGAATGAGGCGGGCCGATCCGGGCGGGAGATAAAGCATGTCGCCCTTGCCCAGCAACTTGTCGGCTCCCATCGCGTCAAGAATCGTTCTTGAATCCACCTTCGCCGCCACCTGGAACGCAATGCGCGCGGGAATATTGGCCTTGATCACGCCTGTGATGACGTCCACTGACGGGCGCTGCGTCGCAACGATGCAATGAATTCCGGCAGCACGCGCCATCTGCGTGATGCGCGCGATCGCCATTTCCACATCAGCAGGCGCGACCAGCATGAGATCGGCGAGCTCGTCAATGATAACGACGATATAGCTCAGCTTCTCAGGGATCACGATGTCGTCCTCGCGAGGAACAACAATCTCCTCGTCAACTTCGACAGCAAAACCTTCGGCGCCGGGTTCCACTTTTTCCTTCTTGGCCATCAACGGCAGTTCCGGTTCCTGCTGCGGCAGCGGCTTGTTCTTGGGACGCGAATTGAACGAAGCGATGTTGCGGACGCCGACCTTGGCGAAGATCTGGTAACGCTTCTCCATTTCATTCACCACCCAGCGCAGGGCGAGAATCACTTTCTTCGGATCGGTGACAACGGGCACCACGAGGTGCGGCAGCGCGTTGTATTGCTGCAGCTCAACCACCTTGGGATCGATCATCACAAACCGCAATTGATCGGGCGAAAATTTATAAAGCAGCGAGGCAATGATGGAGTTGATGCACACGGATTTGCCGGAACCCGTGCTGCCCGCGATGAGGCAGTGCGGCATTTCGGCGAGGTCCGCGATGATTGGGTGGCCATACACGTCCTTGCCGAGAGCGAGCGGAATGCGCGCCTTGCTGTTGCGCCATTCGTCGGATTCGAGCAGGTCGCGCATGATCACCTTCGTCTTCACGAGGTTCGGCACCTCGATTCCGACCGAGCTTTTCCCGGGAACTGGCGCGAGAATGTTGATCCGTTCCGCTTTCAAGGCGGCGGCAAGGTTGTTGTTCAAGCCCTGAATCTTTTCCAGCTTCACGCCAGGCGCGGGATGCAGTTCGTATCGGGTAATCGTCGGGCCTTTCGTAATGTCGCCGAGTGCCACTTCAATATCGAATTGCGCGAGTGTCTGCTGCATCAGGCGCGCGTTCGCCATCAACTCCTCCTTGGATTCCGTCGGCTTGAGATTGGGATCGGGATGCTGGAGAAAATCCATGGTCGGCAACTGGTAGTTGCCGATCATCGGTGTGGAAGCCACGGTAATCGGCTTCGGTTTCCTTGGAACAAGCTTGGGGCGGACTGCGGCTGGCGCGGGCGCGGTGCTGTCGGCGATTGTTACGACGGGATCCGCCTTTCCTTCAACCTTTTCGCCCTCTTTGGCTGATGATGTTTGTTTGTCGGAGGGAGCTTCCGCTCCTTTCCCGAGAACGTCGCTGGTGCTGGCGGCAGCGATCTCGCGCGCCGTGATGACTTCGCCTTCCTGGACGATGGGTGAGTCGGCGGGCGATTCTGACTTCTTTGTGCGCGGAGCGCCCTTCGACGGAGAAATGCTCAGGTCACGCACAGTCGGCTCGGGTACCGGCTGAAGGTCGGCGCCAATGCCGGGTTTGGAGCGATCGACTTCCTCCTGGAGTTTCTTCGCCTGTTTTTGAAGGTCGCGCGCCTTCCGTTCGAGGACCGCCTCTTCACCCACGGCAGGTGCAGTTCGTTCCATTCGGCTTTGAAGCCATTCGCCGAGGCGGAAACCCGTGAGGAAAATCACGCTCACAACACCGAGTGCGGCGTATACGATTGTTGCGCCAATGGGCCCGAGCAGCGCGAAGCCGAAGTCGTAGTTCTTCGTTTGACCATACGTGAGGGAACCCAGGAAACCTCCAACGGTGTGAATGCCAAGGCGCTTTTGGAAATCGCCCAGCAGACCTGCTTCGCCCGCCAGGTAGAACAGGCCGGTCAGTGCGATAAGCAATACAGCAGACCACAGGAGGGACCAGCGAATGCGTTCGCAAAGGTAGTTCAAAAAGCCGAGCAGATAGGCTGCGCCGAACATCGCCAGGAGCAGCGGCACGATGTAACCCACGACGCCGAAGAGGAAAAAGATGCTCCATGCGAAGTATGCGCCCAAAGTTCCGATCCAGTTATGCAGCGGACGGTTGGCGGGAGTTCGGATAAAACCGATATCGCCGCGATCGAACGAAAATTGGGCAAACAGCAGCAATACCGCGGTGACGAGGAGAGCAAAACCGACAATGTCGCTAAAACCGCGAGGCGGTGAATCCGAATCTGCAGATGCCTTTCGTGCCATGGACACAGATTAAGTTCAAAGTTTTAAGTTCAAAGTTCAAAGTTGAACGGCGGCGCACGGCGTTCGCGCCGCCTCACCTTGGGGAGGGAATGACGGGGCGGCAAAGGCCCAATTATCGCAATCTTAACACTGAAGCACCCTGAAGGCGGCGGTCCTCGCTCTTCGGTATTGAGCCTGAAGCCACGAGCTGCAACTATCACACGCTGTTATGCGTTGGCTGTTGAATCTTTTGAAGAGTCTGTTCTCGTCGAGGAACCGAAAAACGGGACGCGGCGAATTGCTGGGAATGTACCTCGGGGAGAGCAATCACACGGGCCGCCGCAAACCCAATCGCGACCGCGCCTGACCCAGGGCTTGCTGCGGGACCTTAATTCCGAAAGACTTCGCCCTCACTGCTATGGCAAAAAAGGCTCTCATTACAGGCATCACCGGCCAGGACGGTTCCTACCTCACTGAACTCCTCGTGGCAAAAGGCTATGAAGTGCATGGAATCGTCCGCCGCACCGCCGCACCGTATCGCGGCCAGCTGGAGCGCGTGTTCGCCACGCCCGGTTTTGCTGCCGATCGCGTCAGCTTGCATCATGGCGATCTCAGCGATGCAGGGTCCCTGATCCGGCTCCTGGAACGCATCAAGCCTGATGAAGTGTATAATCTCGCGGCCCAGAGCGATGTGCGGATCAGCTTTGACATTCCAGGCTACACAGCGGACGTGACAGCCACCGGCGTGGCGCGTTTGTTGGAAGCGATTCATCAGCTGGGATTGCCAGCGCGCTTTTACCAGGCGTCATCGAGTGAAATGTATGGAAAGGTGCGTGAGACGCCTCAGACAGAATTGACCCCGTTTCACCCGCGGAGCCCCTACGCATGCGCCAAGGTTTACGCGTATTGGATCAGCGTGAATTATCGGGAGTCTTATCGCCTCCACGCCAGCAACGGAATCCTCTTCAATCACGAGTCTCCGAGGCGCGGCGAAAACTTCGTGACGCGCAAGATCACCCGCGCTGTCGCGCGCATTCACGCCGGGATGCAGGACAAGCTGCACATGGGAAACCTGGATGCCCGCCGCGACTGGGGTTACGCGAAGGAATACGTGGAGGCCATGTGGTTGATGCTGCAACAGCCGGAGCCCGACGATTACGTGATCGCCACGGGCGAGACTCACAGCGTGAAGGAATTTCTCCAGCTTGCATTTGAACGTGTCGGACTGGACTGGCAGAAGCACGTGGTCATCGACCCGCAATTTTATCGTCCTGCCGAGGTGGATCAACTGATTGGCAATGCCGACAAGGCGCGGCGAAAGCTCAATTGGAGCCCGGCAACGAAGTTCGCCGACCTGGTGCGGCTGATGGTAGACGCTGATGTTGCATTTCTCAAAGGTGGCGCCGCAACATCGTGAAACGGGCGCTGATCACAGGCATTGCGGGACAGGACGGGTCCTACCTGGCCGAACTGCTGATCGAAAACGGCTACGAGGTGCATGGCATCGTCCGCCCCGGATCCGGCCCAGGGCGCAACATCGAACATATCATCGCGGATTCCGAGCTCATCAATCGCCGATTGTTTCTTCTCGAGGCGGACATTGAGGATCGCGAGGCGTTGAAGTCGGCGCTTGGAGCCGCGAATGCAGACGAGGTGTATCACCTGGCAGGCCAAAGCCACGTGGGTCAAAGTTTTGAGAACGTTGAAGCCACCTGCCACGTTACCGGTTTCGGAACCCTTCGCATTTTGGATTTGGTGCGGCAGCTTCCAAAACCGCCGAGGTTCTTTCATGCGAGCTCCAGCGAAATCTTTGGAAATCCGGAACAGGTTCCGCAGGACGAAGCCACACCGATTGCGCCCGCGACCCCATACGGCTGCGCCAAGGCATTTGGGACGCAAATTACACGCGTCTATCGCCAGACGTTTGGTCTTTTTGCGGTAAACGGAATTCTGTTCAACCACGAGTCTCCCCGTCGAGGGCCAGGGTTTGTGACTCAAAAAATCTGCCGCGCAGCCGCTGCAATCAAGACGGGGCAGCAGAGCGAGCTGGTGCTCGGTGATACGAGCGCACAACGCGATTGGGGCGATGCGCGGGATTACGTGCGGGGGATGTGGCTCTCGCTTCAACATGAGACACCCCAGGACTATGTGTTTTCCACGGGAAAACTGCACAGCGTGCAGGATGTTGTGGAAATCGCGTTCGCTGTTCTGGACCTCGACTGGCGCGCGTGCACGCGTCAGGATCCCAAGCTGTTTCGGCCCGCTGACCCGCGGCATCTCGTTGGAAGTTCCGCCAAGGCGCACCAGCTCCTGAAATGGTCTCCGACCAGCGGTTTCAGGGACATGATTGCCGACATGGTGCACTGCGAGATGAAACGACTTCAGACGGGGCGGCATTCCTCGTGAAAGGTTCTCCGCCAATCGGATGCCCTACTCTCTCGGCTTGACGGCTTCGATTTGCAGATAGTGGCCGCGGTTGGCCACGAACTTTTCAAGCCATTGGCTGAGTTGATCAGGCAGCGGAAGAATGCTGATTGACCCCGTCTTCACGGAGCGGAATCCGACCAGTTCAAACAGTTCCCTTGCCTGCCGCACAGTGAGAATGCGAATGTGGCCTGAGACGCCTGAGAAAGCGGGGTGATCCAACGGCAGCGGTTCGCTCAAGGTTTCGTTGTAATGAAGCCCCAGGGGGTTTCCGAGATAACGCCCGCAGGTTTGCATGAGCGAAAAGGGCGTGTAGCCCATGATTAAGGCAGCGCAATTCAAAAGGCTGCAGAGATTTTCAGACGTGATGATTGCCGTTCCGCCTGGTTTCAAAACGCGGTAGGCCTCAGCCGCAAACATTCGACAGTTGTGAACGTGCTCGATCACCTGATTGCTGAACACCACGTCGAATCTTCCAGACTCCCACGGCCATCGTCCGTTCAAATCGCAATCCTTGACCGTCAGACCACGCTCCTTTGCGCGCTGCATCAATTCAGGGGCCCCCTCGATCCCGCAAAAATCGGACGGCAGATTCTTGAAATAAGGAATCAGGCGGCTCCCGTCACCGCAGCCAACATCCAATACGGACTTTGGATTGAGACCTGCGACGCGCCGGCCGCCCCAGTCGTCGCTTCGATTAATCCCTGCGTGGCGCGACTTCGCTACAGAATTTTGGATTTTTCGGATCAGGACGTTGGCCATGAAAGTTGCGTGAGGGAAAACGAGAGTCCCTGTGACGGCAAGCACCAAATGTAAATGGAAGAGGCCGGGATTGCTCCCGGCCTCGTGAGATTGCTGCGTAATTACGCGGCTTAGTAGTCCATTCCGCCCATGCCACCATGGCCGCCCGGTGCGGGAGCCGGCTTTTCCTTTTCAGGAACTTCGGTGATCAGGCATTCCGTCGTGAGCAGCAGCCCAGCGATGGAGGCTGCATTCTGCAGCGCGCTGCGTGTGACCTTCTTGGGATCAACGACGCCTGCCTTGACGAGGTCTTCGTAATTGCCCGTGGCGGCATTGAAACCTTCGTTGCCTTTGCGGCGGCGGATTTCCTGCACCACGACCGAACCTTCGTATCCGCCGTTTGCGGCCAGATACTTGGCGGGGTATTCGATTGCGCGCTTGATGATTTCAACGCCGATCTGTTCGTCCTCGTTCGCGCCTTTGACAGCTTCGATGGCTGCGAAGCAGCGGATAAGGGCCACACCACCGCCAGGAACGATGCCTTCTTCAACGGCTGCGCGGGTCGCGTGCAGCGCGTCTTCGACGCGGGCCTTCTTCTCCTTCATTTCGCTTTCGGTTGCGGCGCCCACATTGATGACAGCCACACCGCCAGCGAGCTTGGCCAGCCGTTCCTGCAGCTTTTCGCGGTCGTAATCCGAGGTGGTTTCCTCGATCTGACGGCGAATCTGGTTCACGCGGCCCTGAATGTCGGAGTTCTTTCCGTAGCCTTCAACGATCGTTGTGTTTTCCTTGTCGACAACGATGCTCTTGGCGCGGCCAAGGTCTTCGAGCTGCACGTTTTCGAGCTTGATGCCGAGGTCCTCGGTGATGCACTTGCCGCCGGTCAGGATCGCAATGTCTTCAAGCATCGCTTTGCGGCGATCGCCGAATCCAGGAGCCTTCACGGCGCAGATGTTCAAGGTGCCGCGGAGCTTGTTGACAACGAGGGTTGCGAGAGCTTCGCCTTCGACATCTTCCGCAATGATCAGGAGCGGCTTGCCAAGCTTGGCAACCCTCTCGAGGACCGGGAGAAGATCCTTCAGGTTGCTGATCTTCTTTTCGTAATTAAGGATGTAGGCGTCTTCCAGCTTCGCTTCCATCGTCTCAGCGCTGGTGACGAAGTACGGAGAGAGGTAACCCTTGTCGAACTGCATGCCTTCGACAACATCAAGAGTGGTCTCGATCGACTTGGCCTCTTCGACCGTGATCGTGCCGTCCTTGCCGACCTTGTCCATCGCGTCGGCGATGATTTCGCCGATGGTGTTGTCCCAGTTGGCGGATACCGTGGCGACCTGCTTGATTTCCTCTTTGTCCTTAACCTTCTTGGCGATGCGATCGAGGTTGGCGACAGCGGCTTCGACGGCCTTGTTGATGCCGCGCTGAATCCCGATGGGGTTGGCGCCCGATGTGACGTGCTTCAGGCCTTCGCGGAAGATGGCTTCAGCGAGGACTGTCGCGGTCGTGGTGCCGTCGCCCGCGTTGTCGCTGGTCTTGCTCGCGACTTCACGGACCATCTGTGCGCCCATGTTCTCGTATGGATCTTCCAGTTCGATTTCCTTGGCGACAGAGACGCCGTCCTTGGTCACCGTCGGAGAACCGAATTTTTTGTCGAGAACGACGTTGCGGCCTTTAGGCCCGAGGGTTGCGGTCACAGCCTTTGAAAGCTTGGTGACACCGCGGAGCAGCGCCTGACGGGCTGCCTCTTCGAAGAGTAATTGTTTTGCTGCCATATTTTAGTGTTGTTGAAAGTTGATGGTTTAAATCGTCAGTCGATCACAGCGAGAATGTCGTCGGCGCTCAGGATCTTGTATTCCTTGCCGTCGAGTTTGATTTCCGTGCCGCCGTATTTGCTCACCAGAACGCGGTCGCCCTTCTTGACTTCGAACGGAACCTTCTTGCCGTTGTCGTCAGTTTTCCCGGTTCCAAGCGCCACGACGACGCTTTCCATCGGCTTTTCCTTAGCCGTATCGGGAATGATGATTCCGCCCTTTTTCTGTTCCTTCTCTTCGGCCGGCTCGACGAGAATTCTGTCTCCGAGCGGTCTGATGTTCAGTGCCATAGTATGTGTGTTTGTTTATTGGTTTTTTCCAGTTTAATTGAAATCCTGCCGCCCAAGCGGCAGGTAAATAAATCGGGTGCCCGCGCCTGCATTTCTTCAGTCGTGAACACCCGAAAGCTGCTTATTTTTTCTCGTCGACGACTTCGGCGTCGATGATCGGACCTTCGTCCTTCTTTCCGCCCTGTGCGCCTGCATCAGGCCCGGGCTGTGCGTCCGGCTGGGGACCAGCCTGTCCGCCCTGGCCCTTTTCCCCAGCGGCCTTGTAAAGATCTGCTGAGACAGCCTGCCACGCTTCGTTGAGCTTTTCGCTCGCAGATTTGATGGCTGCGGCATCGCTGCCTTTCAGCGCGTCTTTGACGTCGGAAACCGCCTTTTCCAGTTTGGACCTGGCGTCGCCCGAGATCTTGTCCGCGCTCTCCTTGAGCATCTTCTCGGAGCGATAAACGGCATTATCCGCCTCGTTGCGTGTTTCCACTTCTTCGCGGCGCTTCTTGTCGTCTTCCGCGTGAGCCTCCGCGTCTTTGCGCATCTTCTCGATTTCGTCCTTCGAAAGTCCGCTGCTGGCCGTGATCGTAATCTTCTGTTCCTTGCCGGTCCCAAGATCCTTCGCGCCCACGTGCAGGATGCCATTCGCGTCGATGTCAAAGGTGACTTCGATTTGCGGCATGCCGCGCGGTGCGGGCGGAATGTCGGTCAGGTGGAACTTGCCGATCGTCTTGTTGTCACGCGAGAACTGGCGTTCGCCCTGCAGCACGTGAATTTCCACACCAGGCTGGTTGTCGCTGGCCGTCGAGAATATCTCGGACTTGCGGGTCGGAATCGTTGTATTGCGTTCGATCAACTTCGTGAACACTCCGCCAAGCGTTTCAATACCGAGCGACAGCGGCGTCACATCGAGAAGGAGCACGTCCTTGACGTCACCCTTCAGCACGCCACCCTGGATCGCGGCGCCAACGGCGACGACTTCGTCAGGATTGACGCCCTGATGCGGCTGCTTGTTGACCAGCGTCCGTGCAGTTTCCACAACCTTGGGCATGCGGGTCATTCCACCGACAAGCACGAGCTCATCAATTTTCGTCGTGTCGAGCCCCGCGTCCTTCAAGCAATTCTTTGTCGGCCCGATCGTCCGCTCGAACAAACTGTCAGTCAGCTGCTCCATCTTCGCCCGTGTGAGGGTCTTTTGAATGTGCTTGGGACCGCTCGCATCGGCGGTGATGAAAGGCAGATTGATGTCGTATTGCTGCGAGCTGGAGAGCGCGATCTTGGCCTTCTCGGCTTCTTCCTTGATGCGTTGCAGGGCGTCGGGCTGCTTGCGCAAATCCATCCCTGAATCCTTCTTGAACTCATCCAGAATCCAATCCATCAACGTGTTGTCCCAATCGTCACCCCCGAGGTGAGTATCGCCGTTGGTGGCTTTGACCTCAAAAACGCCGTCACCAATTTCAAGAACCGAAATATCGAAGGTTCCGCCGCCGAGATCGTACACCGCGATCTTCTCATCCTTCTTCTTGTCGAGCCCGTATGCCAGTGAAGCAGCCGTGGGTTCATTGATGATGCGGAGGACTTCGAGTCCGGCAATGCGGCCGGCGTCCTTGGTTGCCTGCCTCTGAGAATCGTTGAAATAAGCCGGAACCGTGATGACGGCCTGGGTGATTTTCTCACCGAGCCGTGTTTCAGCATCAGCCTTCAGCTTGGCAAGAATCATTGCCGAGATTTCAGGCGGCGAGAACTGCTGCACCTTGCCTTCAGCCTCGACTTCGACCGCTGCGTCGCCATTTGCTGCGCGAACCACCTTATAGGGGACACGCTTGATCTCTTCCTGGACCTCGTCAAATTTTCGGCCCATGAAGCGCTTGATGGAGTAAACAGTGTTTCGCGGATTCGTGACGGCCTGCCGCTTGGCGGCGTCGCCCACCACCCGTTCACCATTCTTCGTGAAGGCCACAACGGACGGAGTCGTCCGCTTGCCTTCCGAATTTTCGAGAACGAGTGGCTCGCCGCCTTCCATGACGGACATGCACGAGTTGGTCGTTCCCAGATCGATGCCTAAAACTTTTGCCATAAGAAATTCGTGTTGTTGTCTGGATGCTTCCCGTGCAGAGCGAGTGCCAAGTTTAGCCATTGATGTAACATCGTTGGATATCAAGGACTTACAACAGGAATAGAAAGACGGGCGCGCGGGACATCAGAGACAGTGTGACACACCCGCGGGCGGCTTGGCGCATGGGGTGTCTCAGGGCTTTAACGTTTTCTTCCGGTATTTCCAGTTCCGCAGCATTGAACCCACCGCATCGATTCGCCATCGTTCCGCCGCATGAAATCCAGCGTTCGCAAAGCCATCATACCCATCGCAGGCTTGGGCACCCGGCATTTTCCAGCATCTCACGCGGTGAAGAAAGAGCTCTTTCCGGTTGTGGGCCCAGACGGCATCGCGCGCGCACTCTTCCACTATCATCTACTCGAACTGCAATCTGCCGGCATTGAGCAGGTGTGCATCATTGTCCAGCCGGGTGAGGACGACATGGTTCGCGATTACCTCAACGGCCCTGGCGACGACTATTTGAAAAGGCTGCAAAAATATCCCGCCCTCCTGCGCGAAGCCGAACAGATGCGTGGCTTTGCCAAACGGGTCAGCTTCGCGGTCCAGCATCAGCAGGACGGATACGGCCACGCCGTGTTCCAATCTCGGGAATTTGCAGGCGGGGAAACAGTGTTGCTCGGGCTGGGAGATCACCTGTTTCGAGGCAAATCGGTTTCGCCCTATCGTGAACTGGCGGGGCTGGCGAGTCACTCCAACGGGCAAAGCGTCTCAGCCGTCAATCGAATCACTGCCGGACAGTTGAAAGGCTATGGAACAATTTCAGGGAGGCGCACAGCGGCCAATCCGCGGCTGATTGATGTTTCGTTGATCATCGAAAAACCATCGGAATCCGTGGCACGCGAAAAACTGCATGTCGACGGGCTGCCAGACGACACATGGCTTGGCTGGTTTGGAATGCATCTGCTGGCTCCATCGATTTACGACATTCTCGCAGAGATGATTCGCGATGATGTGCGCGACAACGGCGAATTCCAACTCACACGCGCACAGGAGCTGCAACGACAGCGGTTTGGTTACCTCGCGCTGGAAATGCCCGACGCGAAGCGGTTCGATTTTGGACTCCCCGACGATTTTGTCCGCAGCATCCAGGAGTTCAGAGATCGGGGGTGAACATGGATGGTTGGCCGCACCCAATGTCGGAGAAGGCCAGAACGGAGACCCAGCTCGCCAGCCTCACGGGCAAAAGCCCGATAGAAGCGACAAATTCGAGAGGTTTGGCGGATAGCAATCTGTCACAGAGAGACAGCTTCGCGCAAGCGTGAGGGAAACAGCAACTGCCAGGAACAACGAACAACTGACAACTCACCCCCTTCGCACTATTCTCATTCCGTGACCACAATCGAAGCAACTCAACTGCTGGAGAAGTTCCGCGCGGGGGGTGTTACGCGCGACGAAGTCCTGCACGCGTTCCAGGCAGCGCCGTCAGCCGACCTTGGCTTCGCCACCATCGACACGCATCGCGCGTTGCGAAAAGGTTTTCCCGAAGTGATATTTGGCGCCGGCAAGACGCCTGAACAGGTCGTTAAAATTGCCGCAAAACTTCTGGAGCACGGCCAGAACGTCCTGGCGACTCGGGTTTCCCCGGAACACGCAAGGATGCTGAAGAGGAAGTTCAAATCTGCAGTGCACCACGAATCTGCGCGCTGCGTGACCATTGAAAAAAAACCGTTCCTCAAACGGAACGGGATGATTGCTGTCGTCTGTGCCGGAACCAGCGACCTGCCTGTCGCGGAGGAGGCGGCCGTCACGGCAGAGATCATGGGCAATCGTGTCGAACGTGTGAATGATGTCGGCGTCGCGGGAGTTCATCGACTGTTCAGCCGCCTTGATCTGATTCAGCGAGCAAATGTCGTGATCGTGGTTGCCGGCATGGAGGGCGCGCTGCCGAGCGTGGTTGCGGGCCTGGTCGCAAAGCCAGTCATCGCTGTGCCCACGAGCATTGGCTATGGAGCGAACTTCGGAGGCCTGGCCGCGTTGCTGGGAATGCTGAACAGCTGCGGCAGCGGTGTAACGGTCGTGAACATCGACAACGGGTTTGGCGCCGGATACGCCGCAAGCCAGATCAACGCTCTGTGCAACGCAGCATGAAAACCCTTTATCTCGACATCTTTAGCGGCATCAGTGGCGACATGTTTATTGCGGCGTTGATTGACGTTGGCGTCGATGCTGCCGTTCTTGAAACGGAGTTGAAGAAACTGTCATTGGGCGGCTATCACCTGCACGTCGGACGAAAACAAAAGTCCGGGATTGAAGGGGTGAAGTTTGACGTGCATCTGACTGACGCGCACGATCACGAGCATTCCGACGACGGACATCATCATGAGCATGGCCCTTCTCATGAACACCCCCATTCGCACGTGCATGGCCAGCCTGACGCACGCAGTATTCTCACCGCGAATTTCCGCCCCGGGAATGCCAGCCAGCCTGAGTCCCATCAGCCGCACACGCACGAGCATAGCCGCGATTTCACCGCGATCCGGCAACTCATCGATGGCAGCGGTCTTTCGCCGTGGGTGAAGGAGAAATCGATCGGCGTGTTTCGTCGGATCGCGGTTGCCGAAGGGAAGATTCATGGGATGCCGCCGGAGCAGGTTCATTTTCACGAAGTGGGAGCGGTCGATTCCATTGTGGATATTGTTGGGGCGGCCATTGGGCTTGAACTCCTGGGGAAACCGCGGGTGTTGGCGGGACCCGTGATTGAAGGAACGGGATTTGTAATGTGCGCGCATGGACGGTTTCCGATTCCCGCTCCCGCCACGCTGGCGATACTGGGCGCGCGAGGCATTCCCATCACACAGTGTGACGAACCGCAGGAGCTGATCACGCCAACCGGCGCCGCATTGCTGGCGGAGTTGGTTGAGTCATTCGGGCCGATGCAGAACCTTGTAGCGGAGAGAATCGGATTCGGACTCGGCACCCGCGACAACAGATCGCGCCCGAACGTAGTGCGCGCGGTCCTGGGATCCATTGCAGCACACTCCACTGCAGCAGGTGCTGGGACGCATGATTGGGAAACCGACACCGTGGCTGTGCTCGAAACCAACCTTGACGACATCAGCGCGGAAATCCTCGGCCACTTTGTGGAGAACGCAATGAATGCGGGAGCGCTCGACGTTTTTTACACGGCGATCCAGATGAAGAAGAACAGGCCGGCTGTGCTGCTGAGGGTGATCTGCATGGAAGGCCAGGCTGATCGTTTCAGCGAGTTGATTCTGCGGGAGACCTCCGCATTTGGAGTGCGCCGCCAGACTTCGGAAAGACGGAAACTTCAGCGTGAATTTCAAACCGTCGATACACCCTATGGCCGCGTTGACGTGAAGCTTGGCAAACTGGACGGCGAAATCATTCAAGTCTCGCCAGAATTCGAATCCTGCCGAAGAGCTGCGGAGCAGGGCGGCGTCCCGGTCAAACACGTTTTCGAGGCCGCGATTCGCGAAGCCCATCCGCGGGCGCCCTTGTAATGGGGCATCGAGGGGAGACACCGCACATGCGCGGTTTCTCTTTTTGTTTTTGTTCGGTGCCACTAGCTTCTGACCTGATGAAAGAGCGGTTTGATTCGATCGAATCTGTTGTGGCCGACTTGCGCAAAGGCAGGATGGTAATCGTGGTCGACGATGCCGATCGGGAAAATGAGGGCGATTTGATTCTGGCGGCGGAGTTCGTCACTCCGAGCGCCATCAATTTCATGGCCAAATACGGCCGCGGCTTGATTTGCGTTCCCACCACATCCGAGCGGCTCCAGCAGCTTGGCATCGAGCGCATGGTCAAACAAAACCGCGAAAGCTTCAAAACCGATTTCCAGATCAGCGTCGATGCCGCCCGCGCCATCGGCAGCGGCATCAGCGCTGCGGATCGTGCCGAGACGATTCGCATCATGGCAGAGCCGACGGCGGTCCCTGAGGACCTCGTCCAGCCCGGCCATGTGTTTCCACTGCGCGCGGCCGTGGGCGGAGTGCTCCAACGCGCTGGCCACACGGAGGCCGCCGTGGACCTCGTCAAACTGGCGGGTTGCCGTCCGATTGCCGTGATTTGTGAAATCATGAGCGACGACGGCACGATGGCCCGCCTGCCGGAACTCAAGAAATTCGCGAAAAAGCACAAGCTGAAACTCTGCACGATTGCGGACCTGATCGAATACCGGCGGACGCGGGAGAAATTGATCGAGCGCGTGGAAGTCGTGAAAATGCCGACGGACTACGGCGACTTTGCGCTGCACCTGTATCGTTCCAAGCTGGATGGCAAACACCACCTGGCACTCGTTCACGGGGACCTCACAGGAAAGAAGAACGTATTGGTGCGCGTTCACAGTGAATGCCTAACGGGCGATGTTTTTGGCTCGCGCCGCTGCGATTGCGGCCCGCAACTGCACCAGGCCATGCGGCAGATTGCAGATGCAGGGGTTGGCGTCCTGGTTTACATGCGGCAGGAGGGCCGCGGGATTGGATTGGCGCCGAAGATCCAGGCCTACAAACTTCAGGAACAGGGATACGACACCGTCGAAGCAAACCAGAAACTCGGTTACGGAATGGATTTGCGGGAATACGGCCTGGGCGCGCAAATCCTGGCGGACCTTGGGTTGAAGACAATCAAGCTGCTCACGAACAATCCCAAAAAGATCGTCGGTCTGGAAGGTCACGGATTGAAAATTGTCCAGCAGGTGCCGATTCGCTCGAATCCCAACCCGCACAACGCGAATTACCTCGAGACCAAACGGAAGAAGATGGGGCACCTGCTTTGAGCATCCCGACCTCCGCGGACCTGCGCGTCTGCGCTGCGCTGGCCATACGTCGGAGTCCGCTGTATCGCAGGTTTCCACACCTGCACACGTGTTAGAGCGGACGCAAGCATTGTCGGCTTGCAGAGGGGACGTCTGCGAAACAGCAGGATGGGAAACCTCCGCTGCAGTCGTCGCCGTTTCAAGAGTTGCTGAGCTATGCTGACGAAAACCAAAAAGACTGCGCTTCGCGCGCGGAACGGGCGATTCGCGATTGTCGCTTCCGAGTACAACGCAGAATTTGTCGATTCGATGCTTCACGCCGCAGAGGCTGAGCTGAAACAGGCAGGCGCAGCCGTTACCGTCGCAAGGGTTCCAGGCGCATTTGAGGTTCCCGTTGTTGCAGCCAGGCTCGCACGCACGAAGAAGTTTGTGTCAATCATCTGCCTCGGCGTGATCCTTCGGGGCGAAACAGTTCATGCGCAACACATCGGCGACGCAGTCAGCGCGGCGCTGATGCAAATCCAGGTGGAAACCGAAGTGCCTGTCATTCACGAAGTGCTGCTCCTGGAGAGCCGCGAACAGGCGCGGGTACGCTGCCTTGATCCGGGACATAATCGCGGGATGGAAGCCGCCCACACCGCGATCCAAATGGCCGCGATCATGACGGGATTAAAGCGTTCCCGCACGAACACGTAGCGGGAAGTTGGGGTTCGCACCCTACCAAATTTGCCCACTGGCACGCCGCACGCCGCTTTGGTTTCTTGGCCGGCATGTTGATGTGCCGTCTTTCAGGGGCCAGGCGCGCCTTTATTCTTGCGAGTGTCCTGGTCCTGCTCCTGTTCGAGTCGATCGCTTCGGCGATTATTCGTCCGCCCGCTGCCACGAACGGTTTCCGGACCGATCGAATCATCGTCAAACTGTCCCCATCGGCAAATGCTTCCCTCCTTGAGTCGGCTCTCAACAGCTCTGGCTGCAAGTCCCGCGCTGCGTATCCTTCCCTCGGAAACCTTCACGTCATTGAACTTCCGTCAGGGGTTTCAGCTGAAGCGGGATTGCGATTAATCCGCAGGCTGCCCGGAGTTGAATATGCGGAGCCGGATTATGTGTTGCAGGCGGCGCGCGTGCCAAACGAGCCGCGCTATGCCGACGGCTCGCTGTATCATCTGTTCAATTGGGGCCAGCTCGGAGGCACCGTTGATTGCGACATCGATGCGGCTGAAGGCTGGGATCTCGCCTTCGATGCCACTTCCGTCATCGTTTCGGTTCTCGACACGGGCACGCGTGTCACGCACGAGGATCTCACCGCCAACCTGTGGCGAAACCCGGGTGAAATCGCGGGCAACGGGCTCGATGACGACAACAACGGCTACATCGACGACGTCCACGGCATCAACGCGATGAATGATTCAGGCGACCTGACCGACACATTTGGCCATGGCACGCATGTCGCGGGGATTCTCGGCGCCGTCGGGAATAATGGCATTGGTGTCGTGGGAACGGCGTGGAACGCACGGATCATGACTTGCAAGTTCCTCGACAACCAATTGCAGGGCTCGCTGTCCGATGCGTTGGAATGCATTGAATACTCGCGCGTGAACGGCGCGAGGATCATCAATGCCAGCTGGGGCGGAACGACCACCAACGTATTCGGTGCGCAGGCGCTTTATGACGCGATCAACAGCCTGCGCCAGCATGGGATCATCTTTGTAGCGGCCGCCGGAAATTTTTCCCTGAACAACGATGCTATTCCACGTTTTTACCCTGCAAGCTTCGATCTGGATAACATCGTTTCGGTCGCGGCGACCACGCGCGACGATGACATCGCGCACTTTTCAGATTACGGCTTGAACACGGTGGATCTTGGCGCGCCGGGATACATCGTGCTTTCCACGTGGGCGGGCCATGACAGTTCCTATGCGCTCGATGACGGAACTTCCATGGCCGCGCCGCAGGTGGCCGCCGCGTGCGCCTTGGCATGGGCGAAATATCCCGGCAGCACGTATCAACAGATCATTGCACGCGTCCTAGCGGGAACCGATCCCATTCCCGCGCTGGCGGGCAAATGCAAAACCGGGGGGCGCCTCAACCTCCACAAAGTATTGAGCCAGCCAGATCCGGCTCCTCACAGCGCGCCGCGGGTCATTGTACTTGGCATGGAATCGGGCAAATTTCGCTATCGGGTTGAGGGGGTGCCGAACGGTTCGTTTCACTTGCAAACCAGTCTTGACGGAAAGTCATGGACACCTGGCACGACGTTTCAAATGCCGCCGTCGGGCCACCTCGATTTCGATGACTTCATGAGCAACGGCGCAAAGCTGTACCGGGCGGTCAAGACCGCGCCATGACCTGAGGATGGAAATTCGTTGCGTCTGTTGCTGCTCAATCCTGCTTGCCCTTGATTCTCCGAAGCATCTGTTTACGCTTCTTCGGTGTCCAAATCGCCCGAGACGCAACGCTTCGAACTGGAAACACCCGCGCTGGCACATGTGCTTTCCGTCACTCTGGATGTTCCGCTGGGCGGTTTTCGTTTCGAGTGGAGACTTCCGGGTTCGGATGCGCTGGTGGCATTCGGGGAGCTGGTTCCGTATCCTACCCCCTTCATGGGCTTGTTCGCGCTTGCATGGCGGTTTGAAAAGGATGGAAACACAGAAAAGGACCAATGCAACAAAGCGGCATCCTCCGTGCGGGCACTCCTCAAGCGCATCGCCGCAAGGCTCCCTTTGGACGACCAGGCTGTTTCGGTCGGATTTCGCCTTGATGAAACCCTCCACACGTTCAACGCCGATGTCTTCTACAAGGTCAGGCTGCCCGAGAATCAGAATTGGGCTGTCTGGCTTCGAGTTCCTGTTCGGGAATTCGCGCTGTACCTTGAATCGATTCCCGCGACGGGAAACAATCACGAGCGCGGAAGGATCGCAATGCGGAGATACATCCGGGCAAACCTGGCATCAGGCCACGCCGCTGCCCCGCCTCCCACAAATCGGCAGCTCCGTCTGCGCATCACGAGTGACCTCGTTGGCGGTTTCATACAGTTGGAGTGGACGCGCATCCGCGACGGCGCTGCGTGCGCTAGCGGGCGCGTAACGTGCACGGGGATCGACGAATTGACTTGGGACCTTACGGTGAACGATGTCCGTGAAACGGAGCATTCTCGGCATCCATTGGATTCAATACGGGCGCAAATGCTTCGTTGGTTTGAGCGATTGCCGGTGGCCGACCAGGACGTTTCCTCCTGCACCATTTCTGCGTCCAGGCGCCGCGGGAAACAAATGTCTGAGGATCCACCTTTCGGACCTCACGAATCGCCGTTCAGATGGCTTGAAGACACCATTCATGCAATGGCCTCTGCTTTGAGCAATCAGTTCGCCGCATTCAGCCCGATGACTGGCGATGTCTCGCACGCTGACCCGGATTTCCTGAGGTATGAGGACCGTTTTCTGCGCAAGGAACGCCAGCGCCGGGAAGAGGAACAACGCCGGCGCGAAACAATGGTCCGCCTTGCTGAGGAACGCCGGCAGAAGGAAGAGGCCAAGGCGGCGCAACGCAGGGCGATGGAACTTCAGCGCGTCAAGGCAGCCCCTCACAGGGCAGCCCACCCAACGCGATCGCCCGACGAACACGCGCCTCTGCCGCCGGTGCCCTTGCGGATTGAACTGCCACAACTTGCGCTTCAGGAAACTGCGTTGCCTCTCGACGACCTCCGCGGGTATTTTCTTCGCGAACGCGCGGCACAATGGTGGGTTTCAAACCAGTCCGACGATTTAATTGCCCTGCCGTATTGCCGGATTCAACGGCTGGATTATCAGGTGCGCACTGCGCTGCGCGTGCTCGGCCCGCTGCGTGGACGCGCGCTGCTCTCGGACGAAGTGGGTCTTGGCAAAACCATCGAAGCGGGATTGGTCTTGAAGGAGTGGCTCACACGCGGGATGGTCAGACGCTTTCTCGTGCTCACGGTGCCTTCGCTCGTGGATCAGTGGGAGGAGGAACTGAGCGACAAGTTCAATCTCACGACTGCGACGACGAACCACGCTGCGTTCCGTGCCGAAGCCCCGGCTTTCTGGCGCGAGAACCCAGGCATCGTTGCCAGCCTGCACACAGTCAAACAACAGGCGCATCTGGATGTCGCCCGCGCGGTCAGCTGGGATCTCATCATCGTGGATGAGGCGCATTATCTTCGGAACCGCAACTCGCAGGCATGGCAGGCCGTCAACGCGCTGCCGCGGCAATTCCTGCTGCTGCTCACGGCGACGCCGGTGCAAAATTCTCTCGAGGAGCTGTACAATCTGGTGACGCTCCTGCAACCAGGACAGCTGCCGTCGCCCAAGGAATTTCGCGCGCGTTTCTTCGATTCCAAACGTCCGCGGCAGCCCCGGGAGCCGGAGGAACTGCGCAGGTTGTTGGGCCAGGTGATGATTCGCAACACGCGGGCGAACGCGGGCCTTAACCTTCCGCCGCGACGTGCCGAAACCGCGCTGTTCGAACCTGACGCCGACGAACTCGCATTTTGGCAGCGATGGGAAATGGAATTGCGGACGGAGCTGGCACAGCTGTCGCCAAGCCAGCAAACATTATGGGGCCGGCTTCTGTTGCAGGCGGCCGGAAGCAGTCCCGCGGCCTGGCGCCAGGCGTTGGAGAAATTCCCAAATCAGGAACGCGCCAAAGCATGGAGCGGATCCGCCCCGCTTGAACACAGCTGGAAACGCAAATGCGACCTGCTCCCGCCCCTCGCGCGCGGCGAGGGCGGGCTCGTGGTGTTCACGCAGTTCCTGCAAACCCAGGCCGCCCTGGCTGAATCCCTGCGCGCTGCCGGTGTTGAGACCTTCGTTATCAACGGCGCCACGCCCGCGCCCGAACGCCAGCCGATCACCGCGGAATTTCAAAAACGCGGCGGCGCTCTGCTCCTCACGCACAGCGGCACGGAAGGACGCAATCTGCAATTCTGTCATCGCCTGGTGAACTTCGACCTGCCGTGGAATCCCATGGAGATTGAACAGCGAATCGGCCGCCTGCATCGGCTCGGGCAACAACATCCCGTTCGCATTTATAACCTCGTCCAACGCGGCACGCTGCAGGAACACCTGCTGCAGATTCTCCAGGAAAAGCTCAACCTCTTCGAACTCGTCGTTGGCGAAACGGGATTGATCCTCGGCGAACGTTTCGCAGGGGACGAGTTCGCCGATGAAGTGCTCAAACGGTGGCGCGACTCCGAAGGCCACGTCGGTGAGGCGCTGGAATCGTTGGGCAATGAGCTGGCCGCCGCGCGCGATGGTTACCAGGAGGTTAAACAGCTCGATGAAACCCTTTTTGCGAAGGACTACGAATCTTTATGAAACTGGCGCGTCTCCCGCACGAACCCGCCGCCCTTGTCGATTTCTACCAGGAAACGCTCGAGCACATCGGGGCGCTTTGCGAACGCACCTGGTTCGACAGGTTGGAGGTCGTTGCCGAAGGCCGGGCGGCGCGGCTGTGGCACGCTGACGGTTCGCTGCATGAAGAAGAACTTCATTTTCCTGCGCCGGATTCGGTCGCGCCACGCGATGCGTCCCGCGACGTCTTTCCAGGCTGCCCGCTCACCTTTCAACTCACCGAATCCTTGCGCCCCCAGCCGCTCCCGCTGGAGCGGATCGTCCTTGCGGGCGATTCCGCGCCACGGCCGCCGGATGTCGGCGTTGCGGAAAAGCTCTTCCGCGCGCAACACGCCGGCGTGACGCGATGGCGCCTCGAATCGCCGTTCGTTCCCGCGCATCATTTTTCGCTGCTCGCGTTGGTGCGGTGCGAGATCCAGGCCATCGATCAGCATTGGTCGCTCCACCGCGTGGCGGCATCGCTGTCCGATGGCATCCGCGATGACGCCCTCGCACAATCGTTCCCCTTTTTCCGGCCGGCCCGTGCTGAAGGCGCAATCCAGTGGCCGGCGATGGACAACGCGGGACTCCGCACGCTGCTCAGCGCGGCGCTTGCCGAGGAGGTGGCGGAGGATCTCAACACGATCCGGGTTCGCCAGGAGAATCACCTGCGGCGCGAGCTGACGCGCGTTGATGACTACTTTGTAAACTACGAACGCGAACTAAGCGAACGCGCCACGCGTTCCCGTAATGAAAACACGAAACTGAAAGCGGATGAACGTCTGGCTGCCGCTCGCGCCGAACATCAACGCCGCCGCGCCGACCAGGTGCAGCGTCATGAAATCCGCGTGCTGCCGCACTTCGATGCATTGCTCCTGGTCGCGGAACCTGCATGGCGCGCAGCGATCGCCCTAACGCGTCACGCTGAAGCACAATCCGGCCCCGCACTCTTCATTCCTCGCGCGCGGCGGTGGGGCCCTTTCGGACAATGAACCGTCCCATGAATCGGGCGCAACCCGGATGTTTCCTGCGGCCTGTTGAAACGCTGGTGATCGGCGTCCTATGCTTCAGCGTCCTTCAGCGTAAACCTGCGCATGTCGTGGAACTTGTCCACACCTCCGGCAGTCCCGGCGCTCCAGCGGCGTGAACGCCGCGCTCCGTTGGTCCGCATCCGTCAGCCTGCCAATTCGCGGACTGACACGGAACGCGGATTCCGCAACACTTCGCACGATGTCGACGCTCGCGCGATTTTTTCGGCTCGCCGAAAACAGGAGTTCCGTAAAACAGGAAATCACCGCAGGGATAACGACCTTCGCGGCGATGGCTTACATCCTCGCCGTCAACCCAGTCGTTCTCTCCGCAGCGGGCATGGACAAGGGCGCGGTGATTACCGCAACGGCCCTGGCATCGGCCCTCATGACTGCCGCCATGGCGCTCGCCACGAATTATCCCATCGCGCTCGCACCCGGCATGGGAATGAATGCGTTCTTCGCATACACGATCTGCATCAACATGGGAATTCCATGGCAACCCGCCCTGGCAATGACGTTCATCAGCGGCTCGCTGTTCCTCGTGCTTTCGCTGAGCGGAATCCGGCGACGCATCATGGATGCCCTTCCGCTTGAATTGAAGCTGGCGATCTCGGCGGGAATCGGTTTGTTCATTGCATTCATCGGACTCAAGAACGGCGGTGTGATCGTCAGCGACCCCGTAACCTTTGTGCGCATCGGAAACCTCGCTTCATTTCCATGCCTGATGGTGCTGGGGGGAATCATCCTCGCGGCGGTTCTCGTATGGAGGAAGGTTCATGGCGCAATCATCCTGACGGTGCTCACCCTGACCGTAATCGGATTGTTTGTTCCAGCGAACGAGGCCGGCCAGCCACTCGTCAGCCGTCCTGAATCCTGGATGGCAATGCCCGCTTCGCTGGCGCCGACCTTCCTCAAATTCGACTTTCAATACGTGTTTGCAAACTTCGCAAAATGTCTTCCGCTGATTCTGGCCATCCTCTTCGTGGACGTCTTCGACAACATGGGAACGCTGATCGGCGTCACGTCGCGTGCGGGCCTGTTGGACTCCAAAGGCAACTTGCCCCGCGTGGGTCGGGTATTGGCGGCCGATGCGAGCGCCGCGATGGTCGGAGCGTGCCTCGGCACATCGACGGTCACGAGCTACATCGAATCGGCGGCGGGCGTGGAAGAAGGCGGGCGGACAGGATTGACCGCGCTTGTGGTTGCAGGCTGTTTCCTGCTGGCGCTCTTTTTTCACCCGCTCTTCCTGGCAATCCCTGCGATCGCGACCGCACCCGCCCTCGTGATCGTGGGAATTTTCATGATGCAAAGCATGGCCAAACTCGATTTGGGCGACTTCGCGAAAGCGGTCCCTGCCGTGCTGACGATCATCTTGATGCCACTGAGCTTCAGCATCAGCGAAGGCCTTTCGATCGGATTCCTCGCCTACGTCGCACTGATGATTGGAATCGGCCGTGCGCGCGAAGTGACATGGATTGGTTACGTGCTCGCGCTCTTGTTCCTCGCGCACATTCTTTACCGCTGAAAGCTTCGGAAGCGGGATCAACGTCCGGCTTCCCGCACCTGGATGTAGGGTCTCAGGAGGAAAATCCCGACAGGCGTGATCAACGCCATGCAGCCGATGATCAGCCACATCGTGGCAGAATCCTTGGGGCCTTCAGGCGGGCAATAGCGCTGCAGCATTGCGCCTGAAAGCATGCCCACGACAAATTTCGCGCCGAAATAAGGCAGCACCGACAGCGCCATGTACGAGGCCTCCTGGCCGCGGGGCGCGATGGCGGCGGCGTATTCGTAGAGTCTTGGCGACCACAGTGCCTCACCGATGGATAACAGCATCACGAACAACGAAATGGAAACGAACCACGGATTTACATCGCCGGGGATGTTCAGCCATTCGTGGGCAATGAGGTGCCCAAACCATCCGTCTGCAAGCGGCTGAAACCAATGCAAGGGCATGGCGAGGAAGAACACCGAGCTTGCGGCAACCAGGGTTCCGACCATGACCATGCGATACGCAGTGAAGCGGCCCGTCAGCGCGCCGCAGATCGGCACAAGAATGACGATCATCACAGAATTGAGCACGCTGTAGAGTCTCCCGATCGGCGCGCCTTCACCCAATTCGCGGAGGCCAAATTTCGGGAAGGTGAATGCCATGTGATAGCCGATCAGTTTCACCCCGACCACGAGCAGCATGAAGATCAGGAACCGATACAACGCGGGTTCACGCCAAAGACCAATAAAGATTTTCAACGTAGCCACTGCAGTTTCGCGGACGGTTCGCCACAGCGCGATGAACGGATTCGCGTGGCGGTCGCTGATGCGAGCCCGTTCCGTGATCACCACGCCTTCCTCAGTGGCTTCAACCCCTTCGCGCAGGAACATCCATGCAATGATCAGGCCGGGAATCGTGAACAGGGCACTTTCCAGGATGAGCACTCGATAGGTGCTGAGCGCCTCGCCCAGCAGCGGAATGGTCCACGAACCGTGCTCGCCCAGCACATTGCGCGTTGCATCAAAGATGTAGCCCGCGACGGCATATCCGACGTTCATCAAAGCGTAGTAAAGGGAGAAAGCCAGCGTGCGCTGCCGGGTCGTCGAATAGCGCCGCATCGCCGCCGTCATGACGGGTCCCATCAACGCCAGGCCCACGGCCTGGAGGAACAAACCAAACGGAAGCGTCACGCCGGGCGTGGTCGAAAAGGTCATGACGATTCGGCTGACGAGGCAAACCCAGAACCCGAGGAGAAAGGTGCGGCGAATGCCAGCGGCGTCCGTGAGCGAACCGACGAGAACCGTGGCGAGCGTGACGACAGTGGAATACGCGGCGATCATTGTGCCCGCGCTGCGATCGCTGAATCCGAGATCCGACGACAGCCACAAGCTGACCACGGACGAAGCCCCCAACCCGTAGGCAATGTTCTCGAGAACGTATGCCGCGAGTATGATCCACAATTCGCGCGGTGCGGAACGAAGGTCAGCGAAGCGGGAGAAAAATCCGCGCGGCTCGGATGAGAGGGGCTGGCTCATGCCGTCAAGGGCTGCAGAAAAACGACACGACGCGCATTTAAATTCATCCGAATAAATCCAGCTGCGGCGCGGGCGCGAGTTTCTTGAGCTTCTCGCGATCCTGCTGGCGGCGGGCGTGGCGCACGTTGCCTTCGGGCGTCAATTCGGATTCCTCCAGGTTGCGCAGGATTTCCTTGGCGCGTTCGAGGACGGGTTTCGGAACTCCCGCAAGTCGCGCCACCTGGATGCCGTAACTTTTATCCGTGCCGCCTTCAACGATCTTGCGCAGGAACACAATGCTGTCATGCCACTCGCGCACGGCGACGTTGAAGTTCTTGATGCGCGGCAACCTCGCCGCAAGTTCGGTGAGTTCGTGGTAGTGCGTTGCAAACAATGTCTTTGCCCCGACCTGATGATGCAGGTGTTCAACAATGCTCCATGCGAGGCTCAATCCGTCGAACGTGCTCGTGCCGCGGCCAATTTCATCCAGCACAATCAGGCTGCGCGCCGTTGCGTTGTTCAAAATATTCGCCGTCTCGCTCATCTCCACCATGAAGGTGCTCTGCCCGCGCGCGAGATCGTCGCTCGCACCAATACGGGTAAAAATGCGGTCGACAAGATCGACACGGGCAGATTTCGCGGGGATGAACGACCCGGTGTGCGACAGCAACGTGAGCAGCGCAACCTGTCGAATGTAAGTGCTCTTGCCCGCCATGTTCGGGCCCGTGATCAGCGCAATCTGCGGACCCCGGCATTCGGGCAATGCCGATTCCGCGGGCGCGCCACTCCGAAATGACGTTTCCAAATGCGTGTCATTCGGCACAAACCGCTCATCGACCAGGTTCTGCTCCAGCACGGGATGCCGTCCATCCGTGATCGCCAGCACACCAGCATCGGCGACATCCGGACGTGTGTAACCGTAGAGCCGCGCAGTTTCGGCGAAGGATCCGAGCACGTCGAACTGGCCGAGAGCGGCCGCGGTTTGCTGGATGCCGGGGAGCTGCGCCAGGACAGCTTCTCGAATGCGCTGAAACAACTCGTATTCGAGCTTCACGCTGCGTTCCTCCGCCCCGAGGATTTTGCCTTCCATCTCCTTCAACTCGGGCGTTATGAAGCGCTCTCCATTTGCGATCGTCTGCTTCCGGATGTAGTGCGAAGGAACTTTGTCGAGATGGGATTTCGTGACCTCGATGTAATATCCGAACACGGAATTGAAACGCACCTTCAACGACGGGATCCCTGTGCGTTCGATTTCGTCCGCCTGCAGTTTTGCAATCCAATCCTTCCCGCCGCGAGTCGCCTGCCGCAGTTCATCCAGACCGGGATCAAACCCGTCGCGAATCATGCCTCCGTCCCGAATGGTCAATGGTGGTTCGTCAGCAATGGCTCGGCCGATCAATTCGACAAGGTCAGGCATTTCCATGACCTGCGCCGCAAGCTCGTCCAGCAGCGTGGCGCCAGTCGCTGCGATTTCGGGCGCCGGATCGTGAAATATTTCGGGTTCGGTTGCAAAGCCGCCAGGCCAGTCATGCGCGGCCGCCGAATGACTGGTGATCGCCGTTCGAAGCGCCGGAATCTGCTCCAAACCCTGCCGCAGCATCGTCAGGTCGCGCGCATTTCCACTGCCGGAACTGAGCCTGCCGATCGTGCGCTCGAGATCACGAATTTCCGCCAATCGCACGCGCAGCGCGTTCAGAAGGGCAACATCCGAAATCAGGGATGCCACAGCCGATTGCCTTCTTTGGATGAGATCCACGGCTGCGAGCGGTTGCGATAGCCAGTCGCGAAGCCGGCGCGCGCCCATCGGCGTCACGGTGCGGTTCATTGCACCATAAAGACAGGCAGCGCGCGGTGCGTCGTGGTGCAGCGGTTCAAGGATTTCCAGGTGCCGCAGCGTGGTGTGATCGAGCGTCAGGAAATCGTTTCGCTGGTAAAACGAGATTCGGGTCAGGTGTGCGCAGTCGCGTCGAAGATGCTGCGCCAGGTAATGCAGGATCGCGCCCGCAGCGCAGCTCGCAGCCATGCGGTCGCGCAATCCAAAACCATCCAGCGATGCCACCTTGAAGTGCTCGCGGAGGGAATGGATTGCAGTCTCCGGCGCGAAGACCCAATCATCGTGTCCATTCAGGATTGGAAACGACGCGCCGAGCAATTCCCGCACGCGACTTTGCTCGCCTGGAAAAATAATCTCAGCCGGGCGAAGGCGCTGAAGCTCCGTGAGCAACGCTCCCTCGCTCTCCACCTCCGTCGTCAGGAAGTCGCCCGTGGTGAGATCCGTGAATGCCAGGCCGAAAGTTCCGCCTGAAGGATAGATCGCGGTCAGGAAATTATTCCGTTCGGCCGCCAGCATGCGTTCGTCAAAGTGCGTGCCCGGCGAAAGAATCTGGGTGACTTCCCGTTTGACCAGCTGGCCTGGCTTCGCATCCTCGAGTTGCTCGCAAATGGCAACCTTTCGGCCGGCCTTGAGCAATTTTCCGATGTATCCGTTGGCGGCGTGGAACGGAATACCGCACATGGGGACCACGCCGCGTTTTGTCAGGGCGACGTTGAGGATCTGCGCGCCGGCCTGCGCATCCTCGAAGAACAGCTCAAAAAAATCGCCAAGTCGGAACAGCAGGAGCGCGTCTTTGGGCAGCTCGCCCTTGATGCGCCGATACTGCGCCATCATCGGAGTGAGTTGCGCTTCGGCCATGATGCGGCAAACGGTAGGCGGAAATAATAAACGCGTGAAGGAAATTTCGTCCCAAGCGCCCGCGAAAGGCATGGGCCTTGCCCTGCAATGTCCGGGTTAAGCTAAGGCCGCCGGAAATTTCTCGCCTCCATGCGGCTCGCGGAGCATGTTGAACCCGGCTCTCAGCCCAAAAGGACTCATGAAATTCATCTCTTTGCTTGCAGCGTGGGTTGTTCTTGCAATGTCGCAGAACGCCACCGTTGCAGCTGAATATGGCAACGTTGTGACCGCGGCCGAACAGCTGGTGCGCGATGGATCCTACGAGCGTGCGCATCAGCTCTATTCGTCGGTCGTCGTGACCAGCCTTCCCCGCGCAGAACAGCGCTGGGTGCAATTCCGCCTCGCCGACACTGCATGGCGCTCGCGAGCCGCAGCACCGGGAGCTGACTCTTCGCGAACGGACGAAGCTCGACGGCAGCTCGAGGCGCTCGTGCGCGACATCCAGCGCGAAGAGGATCGGGATCGTGTTTGGGCTGAAGTCCAGGAATCGCTGGGAGATCTGGCCGTTACCGAGCACAACCAAGGATTGGACCGTTATCAGCAGGCGCTCGACTGGTGGGCGGGCGCGCGCGATGTGGGCCTGGCACGGACCCGCTACCTGGAGATCGTGTGGAAAATGGCCCGCCCGCGCGGCACGGGCCGTGGCGATTACTTCGCTTATTGGCATCCAACCGTTCCGTTGCCCGTGCTCGAAAACGCCTTACGCATTGCCACCAACGTGAACGACCGCGCACGCGCCAGTTACCTGCTGGCGATCACGCTTCGAAGCCAAGGCTCACCAGACCAACCTGCCCGCGTGCCCGAAGCCTTCGAGGCCGCCTTGGCCGCTGGTAAAGCCACGGACTGGCACGATGACGCCCTTTACAATTACGCCGAATGGATGATGGGCCAGGGCGAAGTAATCCCGCTGGGCAACGGGCAATGGACAACCCAGCCGAATTATCGGAAGGCGCTGGAGCTTTTCCGGCGGCTCGTGAGCGAATACGGCAAGGGTGAGACACGCTATTTCGACCAGGCCGAAGCGCAGATCAAAAGCATCACGGATCCGCAGGTGGATGTGTCGGTTCCCAACGTGTTTCTTCCCGGATCCGAAATCCAATACATGCTGAGCTGGCGCAATGTGGATACGGTCGCACTCGCGCTGTATCCCGTGGACCTGCCACAAAACGCGCGATTGACGGGCGGGGAGAAACCCACGGGCTGGTTGGAATCGATCAATCTTTCCTCAATTGAAAGGATCCGTTCCTGGTCACACTCCACATCGAACTCGGCCAACTTCATGCCGGGGAATGCCACGCTCCGACTCGACGAAAAACTCAGCCCCGGCGCTTACGTCCTCACAGCTGACGCGAATGGCAGGCATGCGCGCGACCTGGTCCTGGTGACGGATGCCGCGGTCGTGCTCAAAACATCCGGCAGGCAGGCGCTCGCGTATGTCTGCAATGCGCTGGACAGCTCTCCGATTTCGAATGCGACCGTCAGAATCTGGGAGCGATGGCATGAGGACCGCCGCTGGCATGTGCGGGATTACACATTGCAAACAGATACGAACGGGCTGGCAGTGGTGGCGCTTGAGACGAACGCGTCCGTGAACAGCCGCGAGGTCATCGCGCTCGCCCGTGCATCCGATCGCCAGGCGTTCAGCATTGGAAACAGTTATTGGCACCGTCAGAATTTCGATGAGTGGAAAATCTTCGCCTTCACGGATCGCCCGGCCTATCGTCCGAATGAAACCGTTCACTGGAAGTTGATCGCGCGACAATTCGACGGCGCCAATTATTCCACGCCCGCCAGCCAACAAATCCGCATGGAAATTACTGATCCGCAGGGTTCAAAACTTCAGGATGAAACAGTCACTCTAAACGCATTCGGCAGCGCTTTCGGAACTCTTCCCGCGACGTCCGTGATGCCGCTGGGCGAATATCGCGTGCAATTCTTCGAAATGCAGACGGCGCGCGGGATCGGCGGAGCGACGCTGTTTCGCCTCGAGGAATACAAACTTCCCGAATTCAAGGTGTCGGTGAAGACGCCCGAGTCGACGAACTCCAGCGGCGCCGCGATTCGAAAAACGTTCCGCCTTGGCGATGAAGTCGAAGCTTCGATTGAAGCCGAGTATTATTTCGGCGGACCTGTTGCGAACGCGTCAGTCGAGGTTGTCATCCATCAAAGCCCTTACTGGCGCGTGTGGCCTGAACCACGGCCCTTCCCCTGGTTTTACGAAGACACGAGCAGCGCGGTTTCAATCCGCTGGCATCGCGGCTTTGGCGGCGATCAGATCGTAAAGCGTGAGACTGTGCGCACCGATGCGCTAGGTCGCGCCACGGTGAAATTCGAAACCCCAGCGAACCACGGCCAGGATCTGGAGTATCGAATCGAAGCCCGCGTCACGGATGCTTCCCGGCGTGAAATCATCGGGAGCGGAACGGTGCGGGTGACCAGGCAGAGCTATTACGTGCAGGCGCGGGCCGGCCACAACATATACCGGCCGCAGGATTCGGTGAGCGTGACGTTCAAGGCGCTGGATGCGAACGATCAACCCGTGCAGGCGGAAGGTTCAGTGAAGGTCACCCGCGATTACTGGTATGAGATCTGGGTCGCGCCCGACGGAACCGAGTTCCGAGGCGAGGAGTTGAAACGACGCCAGGCCCAATCGCGCATCTGGCCTCCGCCCCCAGAGCGCCCCGATCAAAAGGGCTGGCAGTTGAAATTCCGCGGCTACGAGCACGATGACATCGTCGCGCGCGCCGTGAAAACGGACACGAACGGAATGGCAACGTTCAGCTTCACGCCGGAACGGGAAGGCTACTACCGCGTTGCGTGGAGCAGCGCCGACGTCGTCCGTGTAACGCAGTACGCTAGCTTCACAAACACGATCACCGCCGACACGACAGTCTGGGTGGCGAACAACTCAACAACAGAACTTGGATATCGACGCGACGGCATCGAAATTATTGCGGACAAGGACACGTTTCGCGTCGGACAAACCGCGCCAGTGATGCTGATTGCGAACACGGCTGACCGCTATGTCGTGTTCAGCGTGGAAGGCACGGATCTCTACAGTTACCAGCTGGTGCATCTGAGCGGAACCGTGAAGCTGGTGCAGCTGCCGATCGAGGAGAAGCACGTGCCCAACATTTTTCTGAATGCAACGCTCGTGAGCGACCAGCAGATGTTCGCAGACACGGAGGAAATTGTCGTGCCGCCCACCAAAAACTTCCTGGATGTCGAAGTGAAATCGGATCGGACCACCTATCGGCCGCGCGACGAAGGGACGCTCACGATCACCACGCGCGACGAACAGGGCCGGCCCGTCCCGGCGGAGGTTGCTGTGGGGCTGGTCGACGAATCGGTTTATTACATCCAATCGGATTATGCAGGCGATCCGCGGCAGTTCTTTTACGGATCGAAGCGGAGTCACCAGGTGGAGTCCCAAAGCACGCTTCAGCAGAAAAGTTATGCGCGGCTGACCGAGACGGATGCGAGCCTTGAGGAGGAAGGAATGGCCGCTGGGGGTTATCCGGGGGAGGACTTCAGATTCGCGAGAGCGAAGAACCGTCGGTCGAGCCGCGACGACTTTTTCGACGCCCTAGGTGTCGTCAACGGCGTCGAAAACCTGTCGCGTCGTGCTGGTGCGGAAGTTTCAACGCTCTCAGCGGCCGCAGAAATGGTCCCGGTCGAAACGCCAGCGCAAGCTCAAGCGGAGCCGAACGTGGTGGTGCGATCCGACTTCCGGGCAACCGCGGTGTGGCAACCGGATGTCACAACTGACGCCTTTGGAAAAGCGACCGTCGCGGTGAGGTACCCTGATTCAACAACCAGTTGGAAAGCGACAGCGCGCGCCGTCACGCGTGAGAACCAGTTTGGCATCAGTGAAACCAACACACGGACGCGGCAGCCATTGATCGTGCGCCTGCAGGCACCCCGGTTTTTTGTCGTGGGCGACAGCGTCACCATTTCCGCTGTGATCAATAACAACACGGATCAGGAAATGAGCGTTCGCCCCGAGCTGCAGTCAGCCGGCGTGTTTTCTGGAACACGGTTCGAACCTGCAGCTGCCATTCGAATCCCGCCTCAGGGCGAAGGACGGGCCGATTGGAACCTTAAAGCGGCCCAGCCAGGCGAAGGTCAATTGAAGGTCATCGCCAACTCCGGGAGCCACACTGATGCCATGGAACGTTCCTATCCCGTGTTTGAGCACGGCATTGAAAAATTCATCGCCAAGTCCGGAAAAGCGCGCGCGAACGAGATCACTATTAAACTCGACCTGCCCAGAGAACGCAAACCAGGCTCAACGTCGCTGGACGTGTTCGTCACGCCCAGCATGGCCGTGACGATGCTCGATGCGCTTCCCTATTTGATCAACTTTCCCTACGGCTGCACCGAGCAGACGATGAGCCGCTTCCTGCCTGCCGTAATCACTGCCAGAACGCTGCGTGACCTTGGGCTCAAGCCTGAAGACGCAATGGACCGCGTGTTCGGCGGCATTGAAACCAATGCAATCGCGAAGACACAGCCTGGCGGGAAGCGCTCATTGAACCAGTTGGAGGAGATCACGCTCGCGGGGCTGGAACGCCTGTACGATTTCCAGCACAGCGATGGCGGCTGGGGTTGGTGGAAGGAGGGCGAAAGCGATCATTGGATGACGGCTTATGTCGTGTGGGGTCTCACGCTAGCGCGCCAGGCGGATGTGGAAGTGCGGGAAAATGTCATTGAAAGCGGGGCTGCCTTTCTCGAAAAAGAAATCGTTGAAGAGGAGGAGAATGTGGATTTGCAAGCGTTCATGCTGCACGCGCTCGCAGTGCGCCGCGCAGGAATCCCAGCCGTCCAACCCTCGCGGTTCGAAACTGCGGCGATTCAGAATCTCTGGTCAAAACGCGATCGTCTGAATGCCTATACCCGGGCGCTGTTCGCGTTGAGCACGCATTATTTCAACGATGCGTCGAAGGCGCGCACGCTTGTTGAGAACCTTGCAAACGGAGTGCAGCGCGACGATCGGCCAGACACTTCGGTCCTGCTTCCGCCCGCAGCAAACCAAGGGTCCAACAGCGCTGTGCAGGGAACCGCGTTTTGGGGATCGCAACGCGATTACTGGCGATGGTCGGAAAGCGGCGTCGAGGCCACGGCATTTGCACTGCGCGCGATGCTGGCGATTGATCCCACGAACTCGCTTGTCGAGCCTGCGTGCAATTGGCTGATCAAGAACCGACGGGGCGCCCAATGGAGCAACACGCGGGATACCGCGATCGTGATCCTGGCGATGAATGACTACCTGCGCACGAGCGGCGAATTGAAGGGGGAAGCCGGGTTCGAGGTTTCGGTGAATGGCCGCGCGATCGGGGGCAGGCGGATTTCCGGCGCGGAAATCTTCAACGCGCCGAGCCAGTTTGCCGTCGCGCCTGAGCTGATCCGTGATGCCAACGAAATTCGGATTCGGCAGACTGGATCCGGGTCATCCCTGTATTTCTCAGCGCAGGCGAAATTCTTCAGCACCGAAGAACCCGTGGCGCCGGCGGGCAGCGAGATTTTCGTGAAACGTGAGTACTTCAAACTGGTCGGGCGGCCCACTCTGCTGAAGGGATATGTGTATGACCAGCAACCACTGCGCGATGGCGAGGAGATCCGAACTGGCGAGCGCTTCCAAACTGTTGTGACAATCGAGGGGAAGAATGATTACGATTACCTGGTGTTCGAAGACCTCAAGCCGGCCGGGTTTGAAGCCGTGGCGATTCGCAGCGGCGAATCACTTTACGCGAAGGAACTCAAACGGTCCGCAGTTCAGGCGGCCGCGCCTGAGAATCGTGAGGGAAGCGACTTCACTGGGCGGACGCGCTGGGTGCATCAGGAACTCCGGGATCGCAAGGTCGCTCTCTTCGTTGATAAACTGCCGCAAGGTTTGTGGGAGATCCGTTACGACGGCCGTGCTGAAGTTCCGGGAAAGTTCCACGCGCTGCCGCTGTTGGGCCAGGCAATGTACGTTCCTGAAATCCGGGCGAACGGCGCAGAACTGCGGGTGACCGTTCAAGACAATTAAGGCGTTTTATGAATCCTTCCAACAAACCCGACCCAAAGGCCGGTGTCCCAGAACAAACGGCTGCCCCTGACGGGAATGAGTTGCCGGCGGCTCCGGCGGATCCATCCCTTTCCACGGAGGAACAGATGGAGCGCTACGAGGCTTACCTCAAGGAAACCGATTGGGGTCATCGGCCTTGCTGAACGTTTAGTCTTTCGCGGACGGCCTCCGCCATTATACTGAAGCACGATGTTCCGGACTCAGGATTTACACGTTAAAGAAATCGTTCGATTGTCGGCGCCTCGCGAGCTGAAGGCGGAGTTTCCGATCACCGCAATGGCGAGTGCCACGGTCGCCCGCGGCCGCGAAGCCGTTACCCGCATTCTTGAACAGCAAGATGCGCGACTGCTGGTCGTCGTTGGCCCATGCTCCATTCACGACACCACGGGAGCGCTCGAATACGCGCGCAAACTGGCGGCCCTGCGCAACGAGTTTTCCACCCAGATGGAAATTGTGATGCGCGTCTATTTCGAGAAGCCACGCACGACAATCGGCTGGAAGGGATTGATCAACGATCCTCGCCTGGACAATTCCCAGGACATCATCTCGGGACTTAAAATCGCGCGGCGCCTGCTGCTCGACGTCGCCGATCTGGGATTGCCCGCGGCGACAGAATTTCTCGACCCGATTATTCCTCAGTATATCGCTGACCTGATCGCGTGGGCCGCGATTGGCGCGCGCACAACGGAAAGCCAGACCCACCGTGAACTCGCAAGCGGGCTCTCCATGCCAGTGGGTTTCAAGAACGCGACTGATGGCAGCCTGCAAACTGCTGTCGACGCCATGTACTCTGCCCGCACAAGCCACAGTTTCCTGGGCATCGACCAGGAGGGCTTCACCAGCATTGTCCGCACAACGGGAAATCCGGATGGGCATGTTGTCCTGCGCGGCGGCCGTTTGCAGACGAATTACGACGCAAAAAGCATCGCCGATGCGGAAGCAAAGCTGAGTCAATCCAAACTGCGGCCCGTCCTGATGGTTGATTGCAGCCATGCGAATTCCGGCAAACAGCCGGCACGCCAGGAGGATGTATGGCGCAGCATCATCGAGCAGCGCATTGGCGGGACGCGATCGCTGATTGGCGCGATGATCGAGAGCTATTTGCAGGAAGGCGCGCAACCCATTCCCACCAACGCTGCGGACCTGCGATACGGCGTTTCGATCACCGATCCATGCATCTCCTGGGAAACCACGGAGCGCCTGCTGCGCTGGGGCTTCGAGAAGCTTGCCACCGCTTCGCGCGAAGCCATCGCGGCCGCCTGATCCGCAGCTATTCACGGGACGCCCGCCGTCCGCCGGCTGCTGGAAAACCGTGCCATGTCCGACACGCTCGTCATCAACGAAATCTATCTCAGCCTTCAGGGCGAAAGCACCTGGGCCGGGTTGCCATGCGTCTTCATACGACTGACAGCATGCAATCTCCGCTGTTCCTACTGCGACACTGCGTATGCGTTCACGGAAGGCAAACGGCAAAGCCTCGCGGAAATTCGCAGCACAGTCGAACGGCTCGCGGCTCCCTTCCGCCTGTCTCCTTCCACATCTCCAAATCGAAACCTTCCGCTCGTTGAACTGACGGGAGGCGAGCCGTTGCTGCAAGGGAATTCCATTCAGTTGATGCAGCAACTCTGCGACGGCGGATTTACGGTTTTGCTCGAGACTAGCGGTGCGCACGACATCGGTCCTGTCGATCCCCGCGTGCATCGCATCGTGGATTTGAAATGCCCAAGCAGTGGCGAGGTGGAACGGAATCGATGGGAAAATTTGGGGTGCTTGAAGAACAAGGACGAGATCAAATTCGTTCTCGGAACGCAGGAGGATTATGCCTGGGCCAAAGAGACGATTGAGAAACATTCGCTCGCCGGCATTTGTCCGTTGCTCTTCTCGTGGGTGCATCCGCTCAGGAGGGAGCAGCAGCACCCGTCGTTGAAACCGGTGCCGTCAGGACAGACGCCGATCTCGCGCCAGGAACTCGTCGAACGGATCATTGCAGACGCATTGCCTGTGCGCTTTCAGATCCAGATGCACAAGGTGATTTGGGCGCCAGAACAGCGTGGGGTTTAGGCGATGAATACGCGCGAAACCATTGACCTGCTCCGAACCTACGAATCGCGCAACGTGCTGCATGTCGAGCCTGACGGTTCGTGGCCGATCGTGTGGGCCAAGGCGAAGGGCGTGCATGTGTGGGATGCGGAGGGTCGCAAGTACCTCGACCTCACGGCTGCTTTCGGGGTGGCTGCCGCGGGCCACGCGAATCCGCGTGTCGTCGAAGCAGCGCGGCAGCAGTTGGGAACGCTCGTCCATGCAATGGGCGATGTGCACCCGCACGCGCGGAAGGCCGAGCTGGCCCGCACACTCAGTCGCGTCACGTTCGAGCGCTGGCAAGCTCCCGGGCGATGGCTGCACGGAAAAACCATTTTCTGCAATTCTGGATTCGAGGCCGTTGAGGCAGCCTTGAAAACCGCGATGCTTGCAACTGGCCGGCACGGTGTGATCGCGTTTCACGGGGGGTACCACGGCCTCGGCTACGGTTCATTGAACACGACGCATCGGGAACATTTCCGCGGTCCTTTCAAAATGCAGCTGAAGGAGTTCGGGCATTTCGTCCAATTCCCGTCACGCGCCGCCGATCTGCCCATTATCGAACTGCTAATCCGCCGTATTTTTCAACGCGGCTGGGTGGGCGCGATTCTCGTTGAACCGATTCAGGCGCGAGGCGGAATCAATGTTCCCCCGCCGGAATTCCTGCGACTGCTCCGCCGGCTTTGTGACGAACACAAGGCGCTGTTGATTCTCGACGAAATTTACACTGGCTTCGGCCGCACGGGCAGGATGTTCGCGTGCGAACACGATGCCGTGGTGCCGGACGTGATCTGCCTGGGCAAAGCCCTGACGGGCGGTTTCCCGTTGTCGGCATGCGTCGGCAAAGCGGATGTCATGGATGCCGCCTGGCCGGAGTCAACAGGCGAGGCGATCCATACCAGCACCTTTCTGGGGCATCCTGTCGGGTGCGCGATGGCACTCGCGCACATCGACGAAATCGAAACCCATGCACTGGCGGAGCAAAGCAGCAGTCTCGGCGAATTCCTGCTTCAAGAGTTGCAGGCGCAACTGCCAATGACAGGATTGCACATGCTGGCACGTGGTATTGGCCTGATGGTGGGCCTCGAATTGCGAGCGGCCGACGGAAAACCGGCCACAGCTGCGGCCCTGAAAGCGATCAAGGCGATGCTTCAGCGGGGTTATATTCTCCTGCCGGAAGGAGAGCGCGGCAACATCATCAGCTTCACTCCGCCTCTCACGATCAGCAGGCAACAACTCTCTGAAACATCGGCAGCGCTCGCCGAAGTTTTGAACCAGCAATGAAACTGAACGAAATTCGCGAATGGCTGGCGCGAGAGGATATCCAGTTAACCAAGTCCCTGGGGCAAAACTTCCTTCACGATGAACATCAACTGGATCGGATCGTCGCCGCGAGCGAGCTGTGTTCGACCGACAAAGTTCTGGAAATCGGGCCGGGCCTGGGGCCGTTGACCGAACGTCTCGTCGAGAAGGCGGGAGAGGTCTTTGCGATTGAAAAAGACCAGCGGCTCTTTGACGTTCTGCAACAACGCTTTCCCGCGGCCATCGTTGACTCCACGCAGCGGTCTGCCGAGGCGCAGACGGAACGTCCCGGGGGGCCGGAGCAGGCGATCCTGCGTGTTCGTCATGACGACGCCCTGGATTACCTGCAGCATGCGCCGCGCGATTGGAGTGAATGGAAGTTGGTGGCGAACCTGCCTTATTCCGTGGCCTCCCCGATCCTGGTTGAGCTGGCGCAGGGCGAGCGTTCTCCACAGCGGCTGGTGGCAACCCTGCAGTTTGAGGTTGCCAAACGTTTGATGGCCCAGGCCGACGATGACGATTACGGAGTGCTGACGCTGCTGGTTCAGCTGGATTTTGAGCCACGCGCTGTCTTCAAGATTCCCTCGAGCTGCTTCTTTCCCGAACCCGGCGTCGATTCGGGATGCGTTACATTGGTGCGGCGTCCGACGCTCCTGCTGCAAGGTGACCAGCGGCGAACATTTGTGCGCCTTGTCAAAACCGCGTTCTCCCAGCGGCGAAAGATGATGCTGAAGTTATTGAAGCAGAACTGGCCGCTGGACAAGCTCAACGATGCTTTTGCCACGCTCAAGATTTCACCGCAGGAACGCGCTGAAAAACTGAGCCTCGACCAATTCGTCGCGCTCACGGAACTCCTGCATTGAAGCCCCATTTAATCCAGCCACCGCAACGTCACCAAATTCCATCGCGAACGTTATGCCTGAAGACATTTTTGATGTGGTGAATGAGCGCGACGAAGTCATCGGCCAAAAGCCTCGAAGCGAGGTTCATCGCCTCGGCCTGTTGCATCGCGCTGTGCATGTGCTGGTATTCAATGCCCGCGGGCAAATTTTCCTGCAGAAGCGGTCGATGAAAAAGGACCGCCATCCGGGCGTGTGGGACTCCTCGGCATCGGGACATGTCGACGCCGGCGAGGATTATGACACGACATCAGTTCGCGAACTTCAGGAGGAAATCGGGCTGATCGTCACCCCGCCGCCGCAACGTGTGTTCAAAATCGACGCGTGCGACGAAACCGATCAGGAGTTTGTCTGGGTGTATCGTTGCGCGGCAGAGGGACCCTTCGAGTTGAATGTGGAAGAGGTTGAGAAGGGCGAGTGGCGGGATGCTGGCGCCGTGGACCTTTCGGTTCTCCAGCATCCACAAGACTTCGCACCCGCGTTCGCCTTCCTGTGGCGGCGATTCAGGAGCCTGACGTACGATGGCCGCTGACCTGAAAAGCACGCGCCTGATGTGGTTGAAGGCAATCCTCTTCATCGCCATCGCCTTGATCGGATCGGCTGTGATCCTGATTCAAAACCCCGAGGCCGGGACGGCAGTAATTCTCGCCTTGACGATCTGGGCCAGTTGCCGCGCCTACTACTTTGCCTTCTATGTCCTCGAGCGGTATGTCGATCCATCATTCCGCTACTCCGGCCTAGGTTCGCTGTTGCGTTACCTGACAAAAACAAAAGCGCGGTCGCACTTACCAGGCGACGGCCGCGACAGCGCGAAACCCTGATTGGCATCGGCCGCGCGGCCGTCAACACGGCATTCTCAAACTTAAACCGTGGAAAAGCATTGACGCGGCGCGTCATGTCTACTTACCGTTCGGTAGGCTATGTCCAATCCCAGCAGCAATGTTTCGGTTACCCGCGAGCAGATCCTGCAAGCGGCGCTGAAGCACTTCGCGCACAGCGGCTACTCCGCGACTTCAGTGCAGCAGATCGTAAATGACGCCGCTGTTTCGAAACCCGCGCTCTACTATTATTTCAAGGACAAGGCCGGCCTCTTCCAATCGCTCGTCGACGAGGCTCACGATGAGCGATATCGATTGATGCAGGCCGCCTGCCGCCGCTCGCCGGATTTCAAGGCGCAGCTCGTCGAGATCATGGCGTCCCTTTCCGATTACGTGCAAAAAAACCGGGAGCTGATGCGCATCGCCTTCGCCACAGCCTTTGCCGCGCCGGGGGAGGTCCCAGCCGGGCTGAAGTGTTCCGAAAAATGCGAGCGAAACTTTGAGTTTATTCATGGGCTGATGCGGAAGGCCCATTCAGCCGGGTTGTTGGACAAGCGCTTTGACAGCCGCGAGCTGGCATTTGTCTTTTACGGGCAACTCAACGCGCATCTCGTGGCGTTGTTGATGAGCCCCGACCGCACGCTGGATCGCAAGACAGCTGGGCGGGTCGCCGAAATGTTTTTGGCTGGCGCTGCCGCAAAAAAGCGCGCAGCTTAACCAGCTCTCAATCGAAGGAACTTTTACATGAAACGGAAAATTGCGCTCTCGACATTTATTGTCGTGATCATGTTGGCGAGTCTGGCGGGGATCAAGTTGTTGCAGATCCAAACGCTGATGGCAGCGGGTGAATCCTTCACCGCACCTCCCGAAACGGTTTCGTCCGCCATCGCGCGCGAGCAGACCTGGCAGGAAACGCTCGCGGCCATCGGTTCCATTTCCGCCGTGCAAGGCGTCACGATCACACCCGAGGTCGCGGGGACGGTGAGCGAAATCGCGTTCGAGTCCGGTGCCATGGTGAAGAAAGGGGACCTGCTGATTCGCCTGGACACCTCCACCGAAGAGGCTCAACTGCGCGCGATCGAAGCGCAGGCAAACCTCGCCCGCATCAATGCCGAACGCATGCGGCAGTTGCGGTCCGACAACACGGTGTCGCAATCGGAAGTAGACACTTCGGAAGCCACGCTCAAGCAGGCGCAGGCGAATGCGGATGCCGTCCGCGCGGCAATTCAGAAGAAGACCCTCCGCGCTCCGTTTGGGGGGCAATTGGGAATCCGGCAGGTGAACCTCGGGGAGTACGTTGAAACCGGCAAACCCATTGTGTCGCTTCAATCCCTCGCTCCCGTCTACGCCGATTTTTCACTGCCCCAGCAGGAGTTGTCGCGTTTGAAACCGGGAATGAAGGTGCGCGTCACCACGGACACTTACTCGAAGCGGCAGTTTGACGGGGTTCTCACGGCCATCAATCCCGACCTCCAGGCCAGCACGCGAAGCATCCGCCTGCAGGCAACACTGGAAAACGCGGAGCAACTGCTGCGGCCGGGAATGTTTGCTCGTGTTGAAGTGTTGCTTCCAGTGGAACAGAAGGTCCTGATCATCCCCGCAACGTCGATCCTGAGCGCGCCTTACGGCGACTCAGTCTACGTCATCGAAAAGGGAACCAACTCTGCCAGCCCAGGGCTTGTTGTGCGTCAACAATTTGTGCGAACCGGCCGCGCTCTGGGCGATTTCGTTTCGGTTGAGACCGGCCTGCAGCCCGGCACCAAGGTCGCCGCCTCGGGAGTTTTCAAATTGCGCAACGGCATGGCGGTTGCCGAGAACAACGATATTGCACCGCCCGCCAACGAAGCCCCCCGTCCGCCTGACCGCTGATCACCGCCATCGACACGAAAGACATACGATGAAGTCGATTACCGATATCTTCATACGGCGGCCGGTTCTGGCGCTCGTCGTCAACTTGATCATCCTGCTGGCCGGTTTCACGGCCATCAAAACGTTGAACGTCCGGCAGTATCCGAAAAGCGAAAACGCGACGGTCACGGTCACCACGGTCTATGTTGGCGCAAGCGCAGAACTGGTGCGCGGTTTCATCACGCAACCGCTGGAGCGCGCCATTGCCGCCGCGGACGGCATTGAATATCTGCAATCGAGCAGCGCTCTGGGATTGTCGACCATTACCGCGCGCCTGCGCCTCAACTACGATGCGAACAAGGCCCTCTCGGAGATCAATTCCAAGGTGAACCAGGTGCGTAACGACCTGCCGCCTGAGGCGGAAGTTCCCATCATCAACATCGAAACCGCCGATTCGCGATTTGCCTCCGCGTACTTGAGTTTCACATCGGAAATTCTCGAAGCAAACCAGATCACGGATTACCTCGTGCGGGTCGTGCAACCGCGTTTGTCCGCGCTGGAAGGTGTGCAGCGGGCTGACATTCTCGGCGGACGCACGTTCGCGATGCGGATCTGGCTTAAGACGGACAGGCTCGCGGCGTACGGGATCAGCCCGGATGAAGTGCGCGAGTCGCTCGCGGCCAATAACTATCTATCGGCCGTAGGCCGCACGAAAGGCGCCCTCGTTCAGGTGAATCTCACGGCGAATACCGATCTTCGCTCAGTGGAGGAGTTCCGGAATCTGGTCATTCGCGACGCGGGGGATTCCCTGGTCCGTTTGCGCGATGTCGCAGATATCGAAATGGGCGCCGAGGATTATGATTCCGAAGTGCGGTTCAATGGCGAGCGCGCTGTGTTCATGGGCGTCTGGCCGCTTCCCAATGCAAACTCCCTCGACGTCATGAGCCGGGTGCGGGAAGAGATTGCAGCGATTCAGAACGAGTTGCCCTCGGGTCTGGAGGCGAAGATCGCCTACGACGCGACCAAATACATCGATGACGCGATCCATGAAGTAATCAAGACTTTGTCTGAAACGCTGTTGATCGTGGCCGTCGTCATTTTCCTCTTCCTCGGCTCGCTGCGATCGGTGCTGATTCCGCTCGTTGCCATTCCCGTATCGCTGATTGGCGCGGTCTTCCTGATGCAGATTTTTGGTTTCTCGCTGAATCTCCTGACGCTGCTCGCCATCGTCTTGTCCGTCGGACTGGTCGTGGATGATGCGATTGTCGTGGTCGAGAACGTGGAGCGTCATATCCGAGAAGGACAAACGCCGTTGAAAGCGGCCGTACTCGGTGCTCGCGAGCTGGTCGGGCCAATCATCGCCATGACCATTACATTGGCCGCCGTGTATGCGCCGATTGCGTTTCAGGGAGGGCTCACGGGATCGCTGTTCCAGGAATTTGCGCTCACATTGGCTGGCGCGGTGTTCATTTCGGGAGTTGTTGCTCTCACGCTGTCGCCGCTCATGTGCGCCAAATTGCTGAAACCTGGCAGCGAGGAAGCCGGATTGGCGGGCCGCATCAATCATGGATTCGATCGTTTGCGCCGGGGATATGCCCGCCTCCTGGATGTGACGCTCAACGCCCGACCTGCGGTGTACGTGCTGTGGATCGGGCTGAGCTTGCTGTCGGTTCCCCTCTTCATGTTTTCGTCGGCGGAACTCGCGCCGGCAGAGGACCAGGGATTTGCTCTTGGGATTGTGACAGCTCCTGCCGATGCGACGATTGATCAAACGACGTTCTACACCGAGGAAGTGAATCGAAGGCTAATGAGCATTCCCGAGGCGGATCGAACGTTCCAACTGACGTTTCCGGACAACGGCATTTCCGGCCTGGTCCTGAAACCCTGGGGCGAACGTGAGCGCAGCGTGTTTGAGATCGTTCCGCAGGTGCAGCAGTCGGTCAGTGAAATTCCCGGCATTCGCACTTTCTTCGTCACGCCGGCTGCGTTGCCTGGTGGCGGCGATTTCCCTGTGGAATTTATAATTTCCGCCACGGCGGAACCCGCCGAAATTCTGGGCTTCGCGCAGCAGATTCAAGAGAAGGCTGCGGCGAGTGGTTTGTTTGCGTTCCCTCCGGAAATCGACACGAAGGTTGACCAACCCGAAGTTGAACTGGAACTCGATCGCGACAAGGTCGCTTCGCTGGGACTCGACATGCAGACGATTGGCGCGGACCTGTCAGCGTTAATCGGCGGCAACTACGTCAACCGCTTCAACTTCGGCGGCCGCAGCTACAAGGTCATTCCGCAAATGAAACGAGCCGACCGCCTTACTGCCGATCAATTGAAGAACACCTACGTCAAAGGCCCCGGCGACCAGTTAATTCCGCTGGACACATTCGCCAAGTTGAACAAGCGCACGACGCCGCGCGCGCTCAATCGCTTCCAGCAGTTGAATTCCGTCAAGCTCAGCGGCGTGGCTGTTCGCCCGCTCGACGAAGCACTTGCATTTCTCGAGAAGGAGTCCAATGCCATTCTGCCTGCGGGGTACAAGCTCGATTACACTGGCGAATCGCGGCAGCTCCGCACGGAAGGGAACAAATTCTTACCCGCGCTGGGACTCTCGATCATCCTGATCATCCTGGTCCTCGCTGTGCAGTTCAACAGCTTCCGCGATCCATTCATCATCATTCTGGGGTCGGTGCCGCTGGCGATGTTCGGCGCGCTGATTTTTACCTTCCTGAAATTCCCGAATCCAAACATGGCGTTCTGGACCGACGGATGGACGACAACTCTAAACATCTATGCGCAGGTTGGGCTGGTGACCCTGGTGGGACTGGTGTCAAAGAATGGCATTCTGATCGTGGAATTCGCGAATGAACTGCAACGCAGCGGCATGGACAAGATCTCGGCGGTGCGCGAGGCGGCGCTCACGCGATTGCGTCCCGTCCTGATGACGAGCGTTGCGACTGTGGCCGGGCATTTCCCGCTCGTGCTCGTCACGGGCGCGGGAGCAGCAGCGCGCAATTCGATAGGACTGATCGTTGTCGCGGGAATGGCGCTGGGCACCATCTTCACGCTGCTCGTGATTCCTGCCATCTACGTGCTCATCGCAAAACAGCATCAGGGCGAGGAAGCAGGCGCACTGGGCCAGAGTCACACCGCGCATCATCCCGCGCCAGTGCCGGTGAAATAAAGCATTCCTGCGAACCGGCTTTCGGTTACGCCACACCCGGACTTTGATCCGCAAACAACCCCGGACATCACCGGTGTGAGGCCTGGACCCATTCCCACGCTTAACGCGTCCGCGGTCGCACCTCAGTCCCCCATATCACTGCCGCAGGCACTCGATCAACCGACGAATTTCTTCGCGATGATGCTGGCGTTGTGCCCGCCGAAACCGAAGGAGTTGTTGACGATGGCGTTCACCGGCATCTGGCGCGCGGTGTTCGGCACGTAATCCAAATCGCACTCCGGATCGGGATTTTGCAGATTGATCGTTGGTGGAACGATGTTGGTTTGGATCGCCTTTACGCATGCGATCATCTCGACCGCGCCCGCCGCGCCCAGCATATGGCCCGTGGCTCCTTTCGTTGAACTCACCACGAGTTTGCGGGCGTGTTCTCCGAACACGGTCTTGATCGCCTGGGTTTCTGCAATGTCCCCCTGCGGAGTCGATGTGCCATGCGCATTGATATAGGACACGTCGGTCGTGTTCAGCCCGGCGCTGCGCAAGGCCATCTTCATGCAGCGACCCGCGCCTTCGCCGCCCGGGGAGGGCGCCGTAAGGTGATGCGCATCGGCGGTGTTGCCGTAGCCGGCGAGTTCGGCGTAGATCCGGGCGCCGCGCGCTTTGGCGTGCTCCAGCTCCTCGAGCATCACAACACCCGCGCCTTCTCCCATCACAAAGCCGTCGCGATCCTTGTCGAAAGGCCGCGATGCGCGTTTGGGGTCGTTGTTGCGCGTGCTCATCGCTTTCATGGCGCAAAAACCGCCGATGCCGATGGGCACGATCGCCGCTTCCGCACCCCCAGCCAGAATGGCCTTGGCATCGCCCATTTTGATGGTTCGCCAGGCTTCGCCCAGCGCGTGGTTGGCGGTGGCGCATGCGGAACAGGTCGCGAAGTTTGGACCCCGCAAATTGTAATACATCGAGACCAGCCCGGATGCCATGTTCGAGATCAGCATCGGAATCATGAAGGGCGAAAGCCGTCCCGGACCCCGCTCCAACAACACCTTCATCTGGTCGCCCGTGGTTTCCAGGCCGCCAATTCCCGAGCCAATGAAGACGCCGATTTCATCGGGGTTTGTCTTGCTGAGATCGAGACCTGAATCCTTCAGGGCCTTCCAGCCTGCGAAAATTCCAAACTGCGAGTAACGGTCCGTGCGGCGTGCTTCCTTGGGAGATGGAAACGCCGGAATAGGATCGAACTCTTTGACCTGCCCGGCGATCTGGGTTGCAAACGGAGCGGCATCAAAAGCAGTGATCTTATCGATTCCGCACTGGCCACTGGTGAGATTGTTCCAAAACCCTTCAACCTCGTTTCCGAGCGGAGTAACAAGTCCAATCCCGGTCACAACAACCCGGCGATCGATCCAATTCGTGGCCATAGAGTAAAACGAAAGGGGCAGCTTAGGCTGGCACGCAGCTCAAGCTGCCCCGGAAAATCCGCGGTGACAATTACTTTTGCTGGGTCTCTTCGACGTACTTGATCACGTCCCCGACGCTCTGCAGTTTCTCGGCCTGTTCATCAGGGATCTCGCTGCCAAACTCTTCTTCGAGAGCCATGACCAATTCGACGGTATCGAGCGAGTCAGCGCCGAGGTCCTCAATGAACTTCGCTTCGGGCGTGACCTGGTCTGCATTCACCCCCAACTGCTCGACAATGATATCCTTTACTCGCTGTTCAATAGTTTTTTCAGCCATGGTTTTCTCCGGTTCTTCGTTATTTGCAGTGTGTCTATGCCACGGTGAAGGGGGCGTCAAGCCCCGATTCACATTTTCTTCCCGCGCAAATTATCGTGTTTTTCTGACGCAATTTTGCTGTCCAAATCTGCTGTTCAAGCCGCAGTTACATTACCATTCCACCATCAACGGTGAGCACTTGCCCGGTGACGTAACGAGCCCCGGGACTCGCCAGATACAACGCGGCGCTTGCAATGTCATCCGCCCGGCCAAAGCTCCCGAGCGGGATCCGCTTCAGCAGTTCCGCTTTCAGTTCGGCATTCAGAGCTGAAGTCATGTCCGTCTCAATGAATCCGGGTGCGAGTGCATTGCAAGTCACGGAACGGCCGGCAAGTTCGCGCGCGACCGATTGCGTGAAGCCGATCAAACCGGCCTTGCTCGCAGCGTAGTTGGCCTGTCCCGCATTCCCGATCAAACCGATCACCGAAGCGACATTGATAATACGGCCAGAACGCTGTTTGGCAAATTGGCGTGCAAAGGCTTTTGTGAACAGGAAGGCGCCCTTGAGGTTCGTGTTCAAAACCGTATCCCAATCCGCCTCACTCATCCGCATCAGCAACCCATCGCGCGTGACCCCGGCGTTGTTCACAAGGATGTCGACCTTCCCGCATTCGGCCAGGATCTTTTCGGCAGCACTGGCGACCGCCGCCCCGTCTGAAACATCGACGGAATGAGCCCACGACGACCGGCCCAGAGCCCGGATTTCGGCCGCAACCTTGTCTGAGTTCTCCTGCGTTCGCGAGACGCAAACGACATCCGCCCCTTCGGCGGCGAACTTAAGTGCGACCGCGCGGCCGATCCCACGGCCCGCACCCGTCACCACCGCGATCTGATTGGCAAGTTGACTCATGGCGCTACGTGATACGTGATGCATGGAATGGGATCAAGTTCCCAAAGCCGCCGCCGTTGCGTCGAGACTCGCAACATCCGCCACGTTCAGCATTTGCGCGGATTTGTCGATGCGTTTCATAAACCCGCTGAGCGCGGTGCCAGGGCCGAGTTCGATGAAACGTGTGAATCCCTGGCCCAGCAGGTATCGCATGGATTCTTCCCATCGCACAGAGGCGGTGACCTGTTCGACCAGCCGACTGCTGATGGAAATGGGCTCCGAATGCGGCTGGGCTGTCACATTTGAAATGACGGGCACCAATGGCGGGGATATCCGCGCGGACGCGAGTTCCGCCCGCAGCTTTGGCTGGGCACTGGCCATCAAGGGCGAGTGATACGCGCCTGCGACCGCCAGAGGGAGGGCGCGTCGTGCGCCTTTTGCCTTTGCCAGTTCGCATGCATTCTGAATGCGATCGGCCTCACCTGAAATCACTAGTTGGCCGGGGCAGTTCAAGTTGGCAAGTTCGACCCCGGCGTCCCTGCAAACTTCGCGCGTCGGGGTTTCATCCAGCCCGATAATTGCGGCCATTCCGCCGCGCGTGGCCTCGCAGGCCTCCTGCATAAAACGTCCGCGTTGCCTCACGATCCGAAGCGCATCTTCAAAGGTCATCGATTCCGCTGCTGTCAGGGCTGTGAACTCGCCCAATGACAAGCCTGCTGTAGCTTGGAAGCGAAGCCCTGGCACCCGCTCCTTCAGCAGCTGAAACGCAACCCAGCTCACCAGGAAAATTCCAGGCTGCGCATTCTCCGTTTTCGTGAGTTCCGCCTCCGGCCCTTCGAAGCAGACGGAAGCCAGGTCAAATCCGACCGCGGTGTTGGCTCGCTCAAACCACCATTGTCCCGCGGCTGATTGCGCGAAGAAGTCCTTTCCCATGCCAACGGTCTGCGCCCCCTGGCCGGCGAACAATAAAGCTGTCTTGCTCATAAAGGCCGGGACATAAGCACAAAAGGCGCACAGCGAAAAGCGGAAACCTCGAAATCAATGCCGTGGTTAATGCTTCAAGGAACAAACAACTGACAAGGGGCTGCTGTTTACATACGCTCGCGCCCATGTTTTCACACGTTGTCATCTTTTGGACGGATCCTGAGCAGGCCTCGGCAGCGGATGAAGTGATTGCGGGCGCAGAAAAGTATTTGCGGCCTGTGCCGGGCGCGCTCCATTTTCATGTCGGCAAAATGGCAGGAAGCCATCGACCGGTCGTCGACCAAACGTATCAGGTCGGTTTGAACATCGTTTTTCCCGATAAAAAAACGCAGGACGACTACCAGGTGCATCCGCTGCACATCGAGTTTGTCGAAAAAGTGGTAAAGCGCGTGGTCAAACGCGTGGTGGTTTACGACTTCGCCTAACCCGCCGCCATTCCAGCGGCATACGTTCCCCAGCCAAACCCGCGGCATAAATCTTTACCGCCGCTGCGGTGTGTCCTCCTCCAGGGTGGACTCAAGTTCCACGCATTTTGCGGACAAAACACACTCTTTCTCCGGTTTCACCTCAGGAATGCACGCGATCTGCCGATGGACCTTGAGCCGGCCAAGAATGGCTTAGTCCAGCACAGCAAAAGACGCTAGGAACAGCGGACCGGCTCGATACGAACTGGGGAACTTCGACACGCAACATGATCGCGATCGAGTGCCCATCAATCAAAAATGACAGATCGGAGCCCAACTCTGCACCGAGTGATGGCCGAGAGCGAACCTCGCTGGCCCGGCAAATGCCGGGCGCGGACATCTTTAGGCGGATGAGATGAACCAATCCATCGTGCCAATGATGTTCAGGCGGGCGTTCACCCGCTTGCGCGCATTCCCTGGATTCCGCTCCGTTTGCATTCTTCTGATGGGAGCGACCAGCGGGACGGCTCCGGCTGTGGAAAGCCAGGACCTGAGTGATTTGCCCTTGGAAGTGTTGATGGAGATTGAGGTGCCAACGGTGTTCGGTGCTTCCAAGTTTGAACAGAAAGTCACGGCCGCGCCCTCGTCCATTTCCGTGATTACCGCCGACGAGATTCGGCGCTACGGTCATCGCACCCTCGGAGATGTGCTCGAAAGCGTCCAGGGATTTCATGTTTCGTATGATCGAAACTATGCAATCGTCGGAGTCCGCGGCGTCAGCCTCGGCGACTTCAACAGCCGCATCCTCCTGCTGATCAACGGCCATCGGGTGAACAACAACCTGACGGATGGCGCGTTCATCGACACTGCGTTTATCCTCGACGTTGACCTGATCGAGCGGGTGGAAATCATTCGGGGACCGGGTTCCGTTCTGTACGGCAACAACGCATTTTTCGGCGTGGTGAATGTCATCACCCGGCAACCTGCCCAGCTGAACGGAACCGAGGTCTCCGCCGATTACGGCGGTTTCGAAACGTGGAAGGCGCGTGTGAGCTTTGGGAAGGAATTCTCGAACGGATTCCGGATGCTCCTCTCTGGAACATTTTACGAAAGCAGCGGAGACGATCGGCTTTTTTATCCGCAATTCAACACACCCGGCCAGAACCGCGGCATTGCTGAAGACCTCGACAGCGATCAATTCGGAAGCTTATTTGGATCCATTGCTTTCGGGGACTTCACCTTGGAAGGGAGCTATATCCGACGGGAGAAGGAGAATCCCACGGCACAGTTCCTCTCGGCGTTTAACCAGGCAGGGCTGCGAACGGTCGACGAACGCGCCTACACGGCCCTGCGTTATAGCCATCAGTTCGATGACGGCCTGGCGCTGACCGCGCGGCTGTATTACGACCGAAATGATTTTTCAATTGGGTACCCTCTCGTAGCCGCCACGTCCACAAACGTGACCCGTGAACGGCAGGCAGGCGAGTGGTGGGGGACTGAGATCCAGGTAAGCAAGAAGTTGTGGGATCGCCACATGGTCAGCCTCGGCGCTGAGTACCGGGATGATTTCAGGCAGGAAAAGGCGGTGCTGGTTCCGGGCGGCACGCAGATTTCGCTCGACCGCCGCAGCTACGGATTTTACGCGCAGACCGATTTTGAAATACAGAAGAACCTGCATCTGAGCGGCGGGGTGCGCTACGACAAGTACGGTGACACGGACGGGGCGGTAAACCCGCGGCTGGCGGCTATTTACAACGCATGGGAAGGTTCCTCCTTCAAGGCGGTATACGGCACGGCATTTCGCGCGCCGAACTTTCGCGAGCTGAGCGATCCCAATTTCCGTGACCTCCAGCCAGAAACAATCAGCGCATATGAGCTCATCTTTGAACAGGAAATCACCCGAACCCTGCGTTCTTCGATTTCCGGGTTCTGGAACGAAATGGATGACCTGATTTCGTTTCAGGCCGGGGAGTTTCGCAATTTCGACGCGCGCGCGCAGGGAGTTGAACTCGCAATGGATGGCGCCTGGACCAACGGAATCCGCACGCGGTTGAGCTACACATTGCAGAATGCCGAGGATCGGGCAAATGGCAGCCACCTGCCGGATTCACCGAATCACTTGGTCAAATGCGCCCTGAGCATTCCCCTCGTGCGGGAGAAGCTCTTTGCTGCCTTGGAATTTCACTATCAATCGGCACGCCACTCCATCTTCACCGGGACAGCCCCGGGTGAATCAACCGTTGGCCGGGACGCTGCCGGTTATGGAATCGTTAACTTCACGTTGTTCAGTCAAAACCTGATCGAGAACCTCGAAGCATCAGCCAGCATTTATAACCTCTTGGACCGGAAGTACAACGACCCGGCCAGCCGGTTTCATCGGCAGGATTTGATCGAACAGGATGGCAGGAGTTTCAGGTTAAAGCTCACGTATCGGTTCTGATGCGGCACAATATTCGCTCCTGAAACGGCGCACCCTATGAAGAACATGACACACCTTCGAAACCTTGCCTCAAGAGGGGTTCTGCTGTTGGTTTTCTTCGCCGCAATGGTGCCAAAAGGGCTCGCGCAGTTCGGTCCGCCCCCAATCGTCGTTGTCCAACCTTTAGCCATCCGTGTCCAAATTGGAGGCACCGCGGTGTTTTCGGTCGTAGCCTTGAGCGCCACGTCCCTTCAATACAAATGGTACAAGGGTGCCCAGCGGATTGGGGGTGCAAATTCAAGCATCCTCATTCTGAACGACGTGAGCGCAAATGACGCAGCGAACTACTGGGTCGAGGTAAAGAACGGAAGTGGAACCGTGGACAGTCAGCCAGCCAGTCTCGCCGTCGTCGGCATCGATTCACCAGTCGCCAATCCGGATGGCTTCACCACAGTGGAAAATCAAATCCTCCAAGTCCCTGTCGCGGGCGTCCTTGCGAATGATCTCGAGCCGCGCAACGAGCCATTGCTGGCAGCCATACTGAGCGACGTCAGCAACGGATCTGTGGTTCTGAATTCGAATGGTTCATTCGAATACACCCCACCAGCAGGTTTCAGCGGCACTGCGTCATTCAAATACCGCGCAGCGAGTTCGGCGCTGCTGGCGCTCGAGCAATCAGCGATCGGGGGCAGCAAGGAAGGCATCAAGCAGGGCCAGGAGGGATCGCAATCGTTTCGTCATGGCGACACCGGCCAACCGAATTACATGATTTCAAAAGTCGTGCTGCGTCTCTCCCGAGAGTCCAGCGCCCCCAATTCTGACCTGATTTTCAGTATCGGCACATCAATCAACGGCGGCGCCATCGGTGGAAGCACGGTGGCAATCGACTCCTCCAGCGTGACGAACACCACCGCTGGAAGCTCCTTTCAAACCTACGAAATCGCTTTCGATGAACCTGTTGGTCCGTTTGTTTCAGGCACGACATACTACCTGAATCTCGAATGCGGCGCGTCGAATGGAAAAGAATTCTTCCTGGAAAAGGGTGCCAACAATTACAGCCGCGGCAGTTACTACAAACACTCGACAAACCAGGGCGTGGACATCTGGTTTCAGGTATTTGGCAGCACGATTTCCAGCCCTGCAACTGTCACCATACAGGTGGCCGCGATTAACGATCCGCCCGTGGTCACCAATGAGGAAACCAACACGTTGGAAGATACGAGCGTGGTGATCGGTGTCCTTGATAACGATTTCGATCCTGATGGCACCCCGCTGACCTTGCTCGCCATATCCGCAGAAAACGGCAGCGCTGTTGTGGATGAAGGAGCCATCTTATTCACCCCGGCGGCGAATTTTCATGGCAGCGCCCTGGTAACGTACACAGTTTCCGATGGAACCAACCAGGTTGCCGGATCTGCGACGGTGACTGTCGTTCCAGTGAATGACGCGCCTGTTGCCCAGGACGATTCGTACAGCACGACGATTAATGTGCCATTGAGCATCCCGGCGAACGGGCTTCTCGCAAACGACACCGACGTTGATAATGAACCAGCGGATTTGCGGGCAGTCCTTGTTACCGACGTGACAGATGGAACGTTGGTCCTCAGCGCTGATGGAAGCTTCACCTACACGCCGGCAGGAAACTTTCATGGAATCGATTCATTCTCGTACCGCGGCTCTGACGGAATTGCGCCGGGCTCCATCGCAACGGTTTCGCTCATCGTCAACGATCCAGTGCCGAAATTCACTGGGAGCGGACTGACCCCAGAGGGGTTCAAGCTTCAGATGTCGGTTCCGATCGGCAGGAGCTATGTGATCCTTGCTTCCACAAACCTCAGTCATTGGGAGCCGATCGCGACAAACACGTCCCTAACGGGCGTCGCTGAAATCCTGGACCAATCCACCACAAATAGGGTCCGTCGGTTCTACCAGACCGTCACGCAATAGTGCGGCTCCTGCATCGCGCGGGTCACGCACGCGGGTGGAAGCGTCGATGAATATCCCTCAGCCGGTTCCCACTCACGTGCGTGTAAATCTCGGTGGTGCTGATGTTCGCATGGCCGAGTAATTCCTGAATCACTCGCAAGTCCGCCCCGTGTTCCAGCAGATCGGTTGCAAAGCTGTGCCTCAGCATGTGAGGGGTGATGTTGCGGGAAACGCCGCTGCGAGCAACGCGACGCTTGATTCGCTTCCACAATGTCACCGCTGCAAAACCACTCCCGCGGTTCGTCAGGAAAACTGTCGCAGGGGATCTTGGCGTCACGAGCCTGGGTCGGCCGGATTGCAGATAACGGTTCAATGCCTCTGCCGCTTTCTTGCCCACCGGGACGACCCGCTCCTTGTTGCCCTTCCCGATGACGTTGATAAAACCTGCATCCAGGTGCAACTGTTCCAGTCTCAGATTTTTAAGTTCGCTCAGGCGCAGGCCTGAAGCGTAGGCGAGCTCAAGGACAGCATGATCGCAAAGTGATTGCGGTGTTGCTGGCTCTTCCTTCGCGAGAACCTTCTCAATTTCGGCGGGGGTCAGCCCTTTGGGCAATCTTTTCCACCGGCGCGGCAACGAAAGGTTTTCTGCGACATTTGAGGGCAGCATTTTTTCGTTTTCGGCAAATCGATAGAAGGCCCGCAACGCTGCGATCGCAAGATAAACGCTTTCACTGCTGAGCCGCCGGGCGGATCCTTTTTCCTCGGTCTCCACCGGCCGTTCCCGCTCGTTTTGGAGAAAGGCCATCAAATGGTTCAGGGTCACGCCTTCCCAGGATGCAATTTGCTGCCGTTGCGCCCACCTCACGAAGTTTCCCAGCAGGGCTGCGTACGTCTTCGCGGTGTTCGCCGACTGCCCGCGTTCGTGACGCAGGTACTGCAGAAAATCTTCAACAAGCTCGTTCACACGTTGGATTGGCCGCCGCAGCGGCAATGACGACAACACCTGCTGTAACTTCGCTGCCCAACCGAGCCGCTTTCCCGCTGATCCCGATGTGAGGCTACAACGCCCGCCCAGTCAACCGCTGATACGCATCCACGTACTTTGCGCTTGTCTTGGCTACGACGTCGTCCGGCAATCGCGGACCCGGCGGCGTCTTGTCCCACGCCAGCGTTTCCAGGTAATCACGGACGAATTGTTTATCGAAGCTCGGCTGGCCCTTGCCTGGCGTGTATTGGTCGGCTGGCCAGAACCGCGACGAGTCAGGCGTCAGAACCTCGTCGATGAGTATCAATTCGCCATTAAACATTCCGAATTCGAATTTGGTGTCGGCAATGATAATTCCCCGTTCGCGGGCGTAATCGCGTCCCGCCTTGTAGATCTTCAGGCTGAGATCCCTCGCCCGCGCCGCGATGTCCTGGCCCACAATCTGTTCTGCCTGTTGAAATGAAATGTTTTCGTCGTGGCCTGCCTCAGCCTTGGTGGAAGGCGTGAAAATGGGTTCGGGTAACTCGGCGGATTCGGTGAGGCCAGCCGGCAACTGGATACCGCAAACAGTTTGCGACTTCCGATATTCCTTGAGACCTGAACCGGAAAGGTATCCTCGAACAATGCATTCGATGGCCAGCGGCGTCGCTTTCTTCACGATCATGCTGCGCCGTGTGACAGTGTCAGCAAACGGCTGCAGGTTTGCCGGCAGCGGATCGTCAGCACGCGCGAGCAGATGATTCGGGACGAGCGACGAAAAACGATCAAACCAGAAATGGGAAATCTGGGTGAGGACTTCGCCCTTGCGAGGGATTCCATTGGGCATCACGACATCGAAAGCGGAGATCCTGTCCGTTGCAACGAGCAGGAGGCGATCGCCGAGGTCGAAAATCTCGCGAACCTTGCCGCTTTTCACCTTTTTGAATCCCGGCAAATCGAGCTGTAGAACTGTTGGGTTTGGCATGGGCCGAAATATAGGCACGGAAGACCCAGTGCCAAGGGTTTTTGTTATGGACTGCTGACGTGCCGCGTGACCTGTCCGACGCCAACGGCTGGCGGGGACGCAATCCTTGTCCACGATTTTGTCCGCCAGCAATTCCCCCTTTCCGCCTTGTGCTTTTCCCCGTAGCTTTCGACCCGTGAATTTTCTTGTTACGGGTGGCGCTGGATTCATTGGCTCGCACGTTTGCGAGCGCCTGCTGCTGTCCGGACATGCTGTATCGGCGTTGGACGATCTCAACGACTTCTATAGTCCAGAGCTGAAGAAAGGAAACGTTCGGGATCTGGAACGCCTGGCGAAACCTTTCGCGCTGATCCAAGCCGATGTGACAGACCGGTGCGCGGTGGATCGAGTGTTTTCCGAAACGCGTTTTGACCAGGTGATCCATCTCGCGGCCCGCGCCGGAGTACGGCCCAGCCTGGAGAAACCGGCGCTTTATCAGCGTGTCAACGTAGAGGGAACCGTCAATATCCTCGAATCGGCCCGTCGTGCTGGCGTCAAAAAACTGATCCTCGCGTCTTCGTCTTCCGTTTACGGCGTGAACTCAAAGGTCCCCTTCTCTGAAGGCGACGCCATATTTAGCGCGATTTCCCCGTATGCCGCCAGCAAGCTCGCGTGTGAAGCACTCGGCCACGTCTATCACCACACATACGGGATGGACATTGCCATGCTGAGATTTTTCACGGTTTATGGGCCGCGGCAACGCCCCGATCTCGCAATCCGCAAGTTCACCGCCCTCATCTCCCAGGGCAAACCCATCCCGGTATTTGGCGATGGTTCAAGCGCGCGGGATCATACATACATTGCCGATATCGTCGATGGCGTGATGGCATGCACAACCCGGGAATTCGGGTTTGAGATTTTCAACCTCGGCGAATCTCAAACCATCACCCTTCGACGCTTAATTGAGGTCATCGAGTCGGCCGTAGGCAAAAAAGCCATCATCGAGCGTCAGCCATTGCAGCCGGGCGACGTGCCGATTACCTTTGCAGACATCGCCAAAGCTCGGGATCGACTTGGCTATCATCCGAAGGTGAAGGTCGAAGAGGGTATCCCTATGTTTGTGGAATGGTTTCGAAAAACAGCAGTTTAATTATGCCAACTCTGCCGCCTTTCACCCGTCCGACCTTTGAAGCCGCTCTGACTGAATGGGAGCGCATTCTCACCGGGCGCAACCTGCCTGCGGACGTCATCTGGATATTTGACGAGAATCTGATTTTTGAGCGCGCTGAAACCGGGGACACGCAAATCGCTTTTCAGCGTGCGCTGACTCCGCTTCCGCCCGGGGCCGAGCGAATCGCGTTCAACTATTTTTCGGATTTCGAAGCCCGGATTGTATTTTACCGCGTTGGCTCCTGCCGAAATCAATCCGTCTGCATGATGCTCTGTGATTCATGGTTCGAAGGAAAAGAGGAGCGCGATGGGTTTCAGCGAAGGGATGACTGGCTGATGTCCTTTTATCCGGGGCAGCCCGTGGAGTTGGAGGAAACGGCCGATGAAGCCCGTTGGAAGAAGCGCTTGGTGCGGGACAGACCGCTTCATGATCTCGATTTTTCCATGACCTTGCGGGCTGTTCACGAAATCCTGGCGCACGGCCGTGTGCTTACCTCGTACGAGCATTACGCGCTTCGGCTGCTTCATAGCTGGAGCAAGCTTCCCGGGCAGCGAGCGCCATGAACCTGACCCGCCACTGCTGGAAATGCGGAACGGAATACACCTTGTCGGGTTCGCCTGGCCGCTCGGAAACCTGCGATAACTGTGGTGCAGATCTGAAGACTTGCATGAATTGCGTCCATTACGACGCCCGGGCGGCTTACCAGTGCAGGGACCGCAGGGCCGAACCCGTCGAGGAAAAGGGCGCGGCAAACTTCTGCGAATACTTCGAAATGGCACGCCGTGAATACGTTCGCAAGGTGGATGCCTTCGGCACAGCGCGCGAGAGCCAGGCAAGAAACGCGCTGAAGAAATTGCTGGGCGACTGAAATGTCTCTGCGCCGGGACTGGCAGGCGGGCAGTCGCTCTTCCCCTCGACCGCCAAGCCTTTTTGTCGTGAAAAATTCACCCGTATTGGGGGCATACACATTCCGGAACTGCTGGTATGTTCCAGAGCCATGATGAGCTATACGCCCAAGGTTCCTCGGTGCCGGAGTTCCTCAGCTTTCACATTGATAGAATTGCTCGTGGTGATCGCCATTATTGCAATTCTCGCAGCCATGCTGTTGCCAGCATTGAGCAATGCCAAGAACCGCGCGCAAATGGCAAACGACCTCAGCAACCACAAGCAGGTCATGATCGCGACGCACATGTACGCCTCGGAAGCTTCAGATCATCTGCCGGATCCAGGATGGCAAACTCAATTCGACTCCTGGGCCGCAGCCGGGGGAATGCCTTACACCGCCGCAGGCGCAGGCGGCGAAACCTCTGTTCGGAACATCATGGAAAATCCCGGGAACGGACAATTGCGTTTCTTCCAACGAGGATTGCTGTATCCGTTTCTCAGAACCCACAAGGTGCTCCTGTGTCCCCAGGACACAGTTCGGAACAACCAGTACTATGCGCGTCAACAATACCTGACGAGCTACACGTGGAATGGCGCGGTAGTTAAGTACACCACATCGGGAACGCGGGTGCGGACGGTGAAACTCTCGGATCCCAACCTGAAGATCACCTTCATTCTCCAGTGGGAAAACGATGAAACCAAGACTTCGTTGAACGGCCGGAATGGCCAGTGGAACGACCTCGCAAATTTTCCTGACGAAGGATTATCCGCGCGCCACGGCAAAGGCGCGGTCGTAGGTCTGCTCGGCGGGAGCGCGCATCGCATGCCTCTCCGCGAGTTCTGGGCCCACGCAGGCACGGCGGCCACGCGAGGCGACAACGGCGGCAATGCGGGATCGCGCAAGGGTTTCGCGGTGCCGACCGCCGGCCGCGGCGAAAACATCCTTTGGTGGTGGCCGTAGCCTGGCGAAGGCGACTCCCCTGTTGCCGTTCAATTTACAACGCCAAGGTCACCCTTGGAGTGCAAGGCTGGCAACATACGCGCCGTCACATCCATCGCGAAACGGCTGTAATTCCCTTTGATAGTCACATGTAAAACGGGGTTCCCTGGCCAGAAACTCTTCAATCAAAGTGCCGTTCTCTTCAGGTTCGAGGCTGCACGTGCTGTAAATCAGGGTTCCGCCCGGTTTTAACGAGCGCCCCGCTTTCTGCAGCAGATCCATTTGAGTTGTCCTCAATCGTGTGAGTTCCGCGGGTTGAATTCTCCATCGTAAATCCACGCGTCGTCGCATCACCCCTGTATTCGAGCAAGGCGCGTCCAGCAGGATCCGATCAAATTTGAGAGCGGGATCAAGCGACTGCATGCTGCGAACAATTTCCACGCAGGTGACTCCCAATCGAGCACAATTCTCCTGAACCAGCTTCAATCGTTCAGGCGACGGATCGTGCGCAAGAACACGGCCTCGGTTCTCCATCAACTGCGCGATAAATGTGGTCTTGCCACCAGGCGCGGCGCACAGGTCGAGGACCGTTTCGCCCGGCTGCGGATCAAGCTCCGCCACCGCTGCAAGCGTGCTGGGATCCTGAATGTAAAAGAGGCCCAGTTGAAAACTCGCCAGCTTGCTGATCGGCGGGTGCGACTTGAATTCAAAAACAAGGTTGTCTTCAATCCAATCACGTCGCACGAAGTCATACTCCACTCCCTCGTCCCGCCATTGCAGCAGGACGTCTCCGGCATCCTTGAACGTCCGATCAACAAATGGGCGCCGCACACCGTGTCCCATGCTGCCAGGCGGAAGGGTTGCCCCGCTGCGGCCTGCGAACATCAACGTGTTGATTCGCGCAAATACTCTGGCCGGCGTGTTGTTCCATTCCATCAGGCGCGCTGCGTTGGCCGCGCCATACCGCTCCGTCCATCGCTTGACCAGCCATTCCGGATGGGCATGGCCCAGGTGCGGTTGGGATGTTTTCAACTCCTCAAGTGACGCCTTGGTTTCATCAAACTCCCTAAGAAAATTGCGCAGGACCGCGTTGATGAATCCCGCTTGAGGCCCAAAACCGGCTCGCTTCGCGTGTTCCACCGTCTCGTTGACGGCGGCATGATTTGGAATTCGATCGAGCCAGAAGATCTGATACAGGCCCATTCGCAGGAGGACCTGCAGCATGGGTTTTTGCTGGCGATCCGGCGCTTTTAGGTCGATCAGCCAATCGAGAGTTGTATGCCATCGCGCCACCCCATAAACCAATTCCTGGCAGAGTCCGCGATCAGGACCTGACAGGCGGGAGGATGACAGTGACTGCTCCAACAGATTTTCTACATATTCCGTGCCTGCCGACCATCGCAGAAGGACCTGCCCCGCAATTTCTCTTGGTTTTTGTTCGTTCACCACTTTTAATATCACCAGTTCGCTTCCGGGAAGCGAGAGCTACCTGATCTTTTATGCGAGAGGAATTTGAAAAACTGGCGGCTGCCGGGAAAATTGAGGCGCGCCACGTGGAACCCCTGGTGGTCCTAACCACCAGCGGATTTTGCATGCACCGCAGTTGGGGATTCGGCCGCATCACAACGGTCGACACCGTCTTCGCGCGTTTCACGATCGATTTCACAAACAAACCCGGGCACACGATGGACCTCGCGTTTGCTGCCGAATCGCTCAAGCCCATTGCAAAGGATCATATCCTGGCTCGCAAGGCGTCTGACCTGGAAACCCTTCGGCAACTCGCAGCCACGAACCATCTCGAACTGGTGAAAATCGTCTTGGCCAGCAACGGCGGCAAGGCGACGGTGGACCAGATCCAGCAAACCCTGGTTCCGGAGGTCATCCGCGACGACTGGAAAAAATGGTGGGAAGCGGCGAAGCGCGAGCTGAAAAAGGATGGGCATTTCCAGGTTCCGTTGAAGAAGACCGAGCCCGTCGTTTACCAGGCGCGTGAGGTGACTTTGCAGGATCGTTTGCTTGCGGAATTCCGGTCCGCAAAGGGTCTCAAGGCGCGCATCGTGGTTGCCACCGAGTTGCTCAAGAATGCTGCCGATCTCACGGATAAGGCTGCGGCTGCGAACGAGATCGTAACCGCTTTCAACGCTGAAATCCCGAGCTATCAGCGCACCCAGCCTGCTGTCGCCCTTGAGGCCATTTTCCTTCGCGACGATATCCGCGAAATGGGCGGACTTCCCGAAGTTGACGGTGAGTTGAAAGCAGTGTCGATCTGGGGGCAGGAGAATCGCATTGGTCCTTTGATCGAACAACTGCCGGCGATCAAACATCGCCGGGCAGCAGAGTCATTCAAGACAACGAATCCTGAGAATTGGCACGAGGTCCTGCGCCTTTCAATGAACGGCGTGTCTGCGAAACTTTGCAAGGAATTCGCGAACGTCTTGGTCGAAGCGGGGAAGATCAGCGAGTTGAAGGAAACGCTCGCTCGACTGGTAAGCCAGCACACTGCAAACAGCGAGTTGCTCTTATGGCTCGCCAAGGAACGGAGTGACGCGTTTGCTGACATCCTGGGACCGGAAGTGTTTCGCGCCATGCTTACCGCGATGGAGCGCGATCAGTTCAACGAAAAACGTTCGAACCGGCTCCGTGATTACATCTTGTCCGACCAGGACCTGCTGCCCGAACTGACGGCAGCAGCGGAATTGGATGTGATTAAGGACCTGACCCGCGCCCTGCAACTGTCCCCGGTCTTTGACGACATGGACAAGCGCTCGCTGCTGGCTCGCATTGTAAAGAGTCATCCTGCGGTGCAATCGCTCATCAGCGGCGCGGAAACCCGCCAGGACACATCCCTGGTGGTGTCGTGGGAAAGCCTTGAGCGCAAAAAGACTGAATACGCCGAACTGGTGCATAAGAAAATTCCAGCGAACTCAAAGGAGATCGCGATCGCCCGGAGTTATGGCGACCTTCGTGAAAACCACGAATACAAGGCTGCGAAGGAGATGCAAAAAGTTTTGATGCGGCAGAAGGATGAACTGGAAAATCAAATGGTCAGAGCCCGCGGAACCGATTTCCAGAATGCGCGCACGGACGTCGTTGGCATTGGCACCATTGTGCATTCAACCGATTTATCAACAAACCAGCGCGAGCGATTCGTTGTTCTGGGAGCCTGGGATTCAGATCCCGACAAGGGAGTGATTAGCTATCTGTCGCCGGTTGCTCAAGGATTGATGAATCACAAGGTCGGCGACGACGTTGAATTTGAGATTTACGGTGCGCGCCACAAACACCGCATTGAATCCATCGAACCTTACAAGGCACCGGTTCCTGCGCCCTCCAATTCCGGCTTGCCGGCGCCAGCATCTGCTCAGCCCGAAACCGCGACAGAACCGAGTCCGCAGGTCTGAAGGGTAGCAGCCCCACTGCTCTCCTCAGCCGATCAGTTCCTTGACTTTGGCTGGAATGTCGCCGTGCCTGACCAGGGATTCGCCAACGAGGATTGCGCCTGCACCAGACTTGGTGAGTCGCTTCACGTCTTCCCTGGAGTGAATGCCGCTCTCGGCAACCAGCAATGGTGAACCCTCTTCTCCAGCTTTCAGCCTGGCGCCGAGTTGTTCAGTGGTGGCGAGATCCACCTTGAAGGTCTTAAGATTTCTATTGTTTACGCCAATCAGCGGCGCCCCCAGCGCAATCGCCCGATCCATTTCCGCCTCGTCATGCACCTCCACAAGCGCTGCAAGCCCGCTGTCGACGGCCATGCTGTGAAACCTTTTCAGTTGCCCGTCATCCAGAATAGCGGCAATCAGCAGGATCGCGTCCGCGCCCCATTCAATGGCTTCCAGAATCTGACGCTCGTCGATGATGAAATCCTTGCGCAACAACGGCAGTTTCACTGCCGCCCGAATCTGTCGCAAATACTCCAGGGAGCCTTGGAAAAATTTCTCATCGGTCAGCACCGACAAGCAATCCGCGCCAGCAGCTTCGTAGGCTTTTGCAATTCGTATGGGATCAAAGTCCTGGCAGATCACGCCCGCCGAGGGGGACGCTTTTTTCACCTCGGCAATGAGAGCGACTCCCCTGCCCTTTCTCCGGCGCAAGGCCGAAAGAAAATCCCTTCCCTCGCCGCGTTCAAGCAAGGCGTCTCGAAGATCCCCAACCGCGAGGAGACGCTGAGGCAGGCGGGCCACCTCGCGACGTTTCTCGTCAACGATGGTATCGAGGATATTCGGTGACATTGTCACGCCGCCACCCTGCGAAATGCAAGGGCGCCGATTCGGTTAACGCTTTGCCGGAGACTTGATGGGTTCATCGCTCGGGTCAGCCGGCGAAAGCAACCAGGCGATCAAGGCAGGACCAAAGCAAATCGTCAGGCCGATCGGCATCGCAAATAGGCTCCAAAACACGTCAGCTTTCATAAAGGCGGTAATCATTAACAGGCCAGTGACAGTGTTCAAGATGCAAAAATCCGGGGCGGCACGCTGGGGTCTCACGAACGCGGGTGAGATTAAACTGCATACAGCCGAAGCGGGATTCTCATCATGCGGAATAACTTGGACGCGCCGGGCACGCTTGGCAGTCCCGGGCTGAAGGATGGATGTCGACGCCGTTGGTCACCGATAATCTGCGCAATGGATGGTGAGTGATTCTGCAAAATCGGTGTATCGGGAGCACTGGTTCCAATCGATAGGTATGACATGAACGCGCGGGGCAACCCGGCGTTCCCCTACTTGGAAGCGCGGCTCATGGCGCGTTACCACGGGGCAGCCTATATCTCCCAGGCTGCCCCGCCTTCTTTCAGCCAACCCGAACGGGTGGGTTCATTTGATTCGCCACATCGAGCAGATTGGAGTTTGATTCCGTGGTGAAACGCGTTCTTTTTGTGACTGGCACCGACACTGACGTCGGCAAAACCGTCGTCACGTGTCTCCTCACGCGGCATTTCCTGGCGCGGGACCTGCCACTCGCCGCGCTTAAGCCGTTCTGCTCCGGCGGCCGCAATGACGCAGAGGCTTTATTCGCGCTGCAGCGCGGCCGATTAACGCTCGATGAAATCAATCCCTGGTTCTTTCCGGCACCCTTGTCGCCAATGATTGCGGCGAAATTGACGGGCAGGGCGATTCAAAAAGTGCAAGTGCTGGAGAAAGTGCGCCGTGTACAGAAGAAATTTCCAATGATTATCATTGAAGGGGCTGGAGGGTTGCTGAGTCCGCTGGGCAGGAATTTTGATTCACTCGATCTCATAACGGAGTTGAAGGCATTTCCCATCGTCGTTTGTCGGAATCGACTGGGTGCGATCAATCAGGCGCGGCTTGCCATGCGCGCCCTGCCACGGTTTTCATCCGAGACTGCACAGCTGGTGCTGGTGCAGGAGCGTAAGCCGGACGCTTCCCAATCCTCAAATGCTGCGGTCCTTCGCGATTACTTCAGTTCAGAGCGCGTCCACGAACTGCCATGGACGCGGTGGAAAAGCATGGATATTGAGCCGACTGTGCGGCGCATGTTAACTCGACTGGCGAACAACATTTTGAACTAATCCGCAATATGACCACGCGAAGGAATTTTCTGAAAACCGCCGCTGCAGCGGGTGTTGCTGGGATGGTAGCGAAACCGATTGAACGGATTCTTGCGGCTGACCCTGGTATTCCAGTGGATGGAGGAGCGGACCGCCGTTATTGGTTGTCCGTTGTAGAACGGCTGGCGACACCCGTCTTGGGTCACCTGGCGGCGGGCGAACTCAAAAAGCGCATGCCCGTTGAGGCGGCGAATCCTGCGGACCGCCGCCGCTACACGCATCTCGAAGCTTTCGCCCGCCTGCTCGTAGGGATTGCTCCGTGGCTGGAGTTGAAGACGATTGATGGCGGCGAAGCCGATCGCCAGAAGCATTTCATCGAACTCGCGCAAAAATCCATCGAACGGGCCACGCATCCAGGGTCTCCCGACTTTTTGAATTTCGACACCGGGGGTCAGGCCCTGGTGGACTCCGCGTTCCTGGCGCAGGCGTTGTTGCGCGCGCCTACGGCCTTATGGAGCAGCCTGGATGATGACGCTCGCAAGCGGCTGATCGAGGCCCTGAAATCCTCCCGCGCTATCGGGACTCCGAACGGAAGTAATTGGGTGATGTTTGCCGCTATGGTTGAAGCACTGCTGTTAATCGCGGGAGAACCAACGATTGAGGAGCGGCTGGAAACCTGTGTTGGCCGAATGCTCAATTGGTACGTGGGAGACGGCGCATATGGCGACGGCGAGCGATTCCACTTTGACTATTACAATGCATTTGTCATCCAGCCGATGCTGCTCGATGTGCTGCAGGTGCTACGCGCGAAAGACAGCGCGTTCGATCCGGTTTACCAACAGGTTCTTCGCAGGGCGCGCCGCTTTGCCGCTGTTCAGGAGATGCTGATCTCACCCGAAGGCACGTTTCCGCCCTTCGGCAGGTCGCTCACGTATCGATTTGGCGCGTTCCAGACGCTGGCGCAGGTCGCATGGATGCGGGAACTGCCGAGTTCACTGGAGCCCGCCCAAGTTCGTTGTGCCATGACGGCGATGATTCGGCCTCTCATTGAAGCGCCGGGCACATTTAACTCGGAGGGATGGCTGCAATTGGGGTTCTGTGGGCATCAGCCGGCGCTGGCGGAAGGCTATATTTCAACAGGCAGTCTTTACCTCTGCAGCGTAGGATTGTTGCCACTTGGTTTGCCTCCGTCTGATCCATTCTGGAGTGGAGCCTCCCGCAAATGGACATCCCAGCGGATTTGGGCTGGAGAAAATCTACAAGCTGACAAAGCTCTTGGCGAATCCCGGCCGATTCCACTCCCCACCTTGAGACGCCCAGCCTGAGGCATGCGATGGCCTGCCGCAGAGGGTCGCAGTTCGCCAAACCGGAGCAAAAAAAACCCGGCGGGTAAGCGCCGGGTTTTTGAGAAATCCGCTGATTATTGTTTGCTGCGGTAGCGAAACACCAGGAACACAGCTCCGAAACCAGCGAGGAGCGCGTTGATGGAAGGCTCGGGAACCACAGCGATGTTTCCGAATGTGAACACTGGGCCGTTAAAGCCTACGTCCGTGATGCTCCACGTTGCCGGGGTCGAAAGCTGCCCGGTAATGTGTGCGATGCCTTCGCCAGTCAGATGCAGGAACCCGCTGCCCTGAAGTGCGATTGTGACTGAAGTAATGTCGAAGCTATAAGTGGTTGGCCCGACCGAAAAGGTCCACAGCTGGGTTGGAGAACCAATTGGAGCGTCGAACGCGAACGGGGTAAACGAGACAGGAGTGCCTCCAGGAACTCCCGCATAGTTGCCAGTCGGCCCGCCGCCAACAACAGGAACGTCAGCTCCCGGCCCCAAGGGACCGAAGATGGAGGTGAACGCCGTCGCCGTATCTATCGGTCCGTTTAACGTGGCTCCCCCAGTGAAAGCGATTTCGCCACTGATGTAGGTCGCTGCCTGAACTGGCAGCATCAAGGCACCGAACCCAACAACCGCAACCGCGCAAAATTTCAGGATCTGGTTCTTCATAGAATTGAGGGTTGCTCGCTTTTACTTCTGAGTGCCTACTCCGGTCAAGGAGTAGTTGTTCACAATTCAGGAAATCCGCCGCCGAATCAGTACCAGACCCGACATTCCAACGGCGAGCAACGTGAACGTCATTCCCGCGTCTGGAACGCGTCCGGCGTTTTCCGGGAGGTCAGTCGTGGTGGCGGCTCCGAATGTGGATACACGGTTGCCCGTTGTATCGATCACCAAATTCCATTGGCCTGGGGCATTATGTGCATTGATATGGACGATCCCGTCCCCGGCCAGAAAAAGCGTGCCGGGACCTGGGTTCACCAAGGTAATGGATGTGCCATCCAGCTTGAATGTCACTCCGTTGTAAATCAGTTGCCAAAGAGTGAAGCCGCTATCGCCTGTGGAAAAACCCGTGGTCCAATCGGCTGAATGGCCCAAGGGAATGGGGCTAAATGCTCCGGTTGTGTGGCTGACAGTAATGTTGACCCCGGAAAGGTCCACGTTATATGGAGGCCCCCCACTGAACGCAGGAGCGTTGCCCGTGTTTACGAATTGAATCTCTGAAGGAACGGCATAAGCCCCCGTGAGAGATGCGGCGAGAAGAGCGGCTGCTCCAAGTCTGCTAACGAACGTCTTTGTGATCATGTTTTCACCCCGGATTGTATCTGTGGCAAGATATCTTAAGCAGCGATTGAGCCAAGACGTTGGCCAAAATTGAGACAATCAGTGGTGGTTGTTTTCACCGAGGAGGTTGCGTTGAAAAAAAAGCTTCAAACAGCGGCGGCTCAAAAAGGAGGGAAGACACAAATGTAAAAAGGGCCGACAGCCCCCCTGGGTTTTCGATGCTTAGTTATCGTCATCCTTTACACCCTGGATGCGTTTCATCGGGCAGCCAGCCCGCAACCAGCCGTTCACAAAAGGATCCAGATCCCCATCCATCACCCGCTGCACGTCGCTCGTTTCAACCCCGGTTCGCAGGTCTTTAACCATCCGATAAGGCTGAAACACGTAGCTGCGAATCTGATTACCCCACGAGACGCTCCCCTTTTCTCCATAGAATCGCTCCATTTCCGCTTTCTGTGCGTCCACTCGTTGGGCGTATAACTTCGAAATCAACATCCGCATGGCGGTCGCACGATTCTGATGCTGCGAACGCTGGTTTTGCGATGCCGCCACGATTCCGGTCGGGATGTGGGTGATCCGCACTGCGGTCTCGACTTTATTGACGTTTTGCCCCCCTTTCCCGCCTGAACGGTACGTATCCACCTTTAATTCAACCGGCGGAATGACAATGTCGGAAGACGTCTCTTCAATTTCCGCAATCACATCAACGCTCGCGAAACTCGTATGCCGGCGCTTGTTGGCATCAAATGGCGAGATGCGCACCAATCGATGCACTCCGCGCTCGGCCTTGCAAAACCCATAGGCGTTCTCGCCCGAGATCAGCATGGTTGCGCTTTTGATTCCAGCACCTTCCCCGGGGAGCGCGTCCTCGATTTCCACCGTCCACCCCCGGCCTTCCGCCCAGCGTTGATACATCCGCAGGAGCATATTCGCCCAATCACAGGCTTCCGTACCGCCCGCGCCCGAGTTGATGCTGAGGAGACAATTGTTTTTGTCGTGAGGTCCTGTCAGAAAAACCCGCAACTCCAAAGATTCCAGGTCCCGATAAAAGCCCGTCAGGTCGCCTTCGAGATCCTTCTCAATCGCCGTCTGCGCCTCGGCGGGTTCAGCCTCGCCCAGCTCGAGCATCACCTTGAAGTCATCCAGCTGCTTTTCGGCCTTCAACAGCGGCTCAATCCGGCCTCGCAACGCGTTGGCTTCATCGATGTGCTTCTGCGCCTGTTCGCGATTATTCCAGAACGTTTCGCCTGCCATCAAGGCGTTCAATTCCGTCAGCCGTTTTTGCGTTCCCGGGACGTCAAAGAAACCTCCGCAGGTGCGTCAACTTCTCCGATGCCGTCAAAATCTGCGCCTTAATTGTGTCAAACATAAGCGGCGCAGACCATACAGGACGGAGAACGCGACGCCAATGGGGATTTGACGATTCGCAAGTGCTTATGGAATCAACCGAGCGCCGCCAGAATCCGTTCCGCCGCCGAGCGCGGATTTTCGGAGGCCGTAATCGGCCGGCCAATCACCAGCCAGTTCGCGCCGGCTTGAAGCGCCTCCTTCGGACTCAGCGTGCGCTTCTGGTCATCGCTCTTTTCATTGCCAGTCCGAATACCCGGCGTAACGAGCTGGATCGTTGCCGGCAGGAACTCCCGCAACCTTGCTATTTCCAAGGGCGAACACACCAAGCCGCGCAACCCTGACTTCACCGCAAGTTGCGCGAGCCGTTCCACCTGCCTGCCGACATCGGTTCCACAGCCCACTTCATCGAGACCCGATCCGTTCATGCTGGTGAGAACCGTTACACCGAGCACCAGCGGCGCGCTGCTGCCTGTCTCACCCGCCGTTTGGCTGGCGGCCGCCTCAGCCGCCCGCATCATCTCCCCGCCGCCGCTCGCATGAATCGTGAGCATATGAACATCCAGTCGAACAGCCGACGCAACCGCCTTCGCAACAGTGTTTGGAATGTCATGGAATTTGAGGTCAAGGAACACCGCAGCGCCTGTATCCCTGATGCGCCTCACGATGTCAGGCCCGGCCGCAGTGAAAAGTTCCTTGCCGATCTTGAAGGCGCCGACCGCCGGAGCGAGCTGGCGCGCGAGTGCCAGCGCCTGTTCGGTTGAGGACACATCCAATGCAGCGATAATCGGGTTGCGCATCAGTGACATTCAACCGCCCGACACTGAATTCACAAGCAGTTTTCCGAGGGTGCACTGATTGATTTTTTGCACACGTCATTCAGGATGCTAAGTTAGAGCATCCACGGGCACGTATCCCGGGAATCAAGGAAATCAAACAGAGGATATGAAGAACACACTGATCATAGTGACGGATTTGGAGCAACTGAAAGCCTATCGAGTTGACAATGACCCTTTGCACAGCAACCCGCGCCTGGAACTGATCGATACGTTCAAGACTGGCGCTGCGCGGAAGCTCGTCGAGGAAACCACGGATCTGGCCGGCCGTTTTCCGCGGGCGAGTGTGGCGCATGAGATCATGGGCGGCATGTCCGCAGGCGAACGCCACAACATCGAGCTTGAGAAACGCAAACGCTGCCTGCGACAGCTTTCACGCCGAATCAATGGTCTGGTGAAAGCCCCCGATGTGGAACGCTGCTTCCTGGCGTGCAGCCGTGAAATCAACAATGCGCTCCTGGCGGAACTTGATCCCGAAGTGCGGGCCAGAATCGAAATCGATGTTGCGTCCGACCTTACCAAAGTGAACCGATCGGACCTCCTGAGTCATTTTAAATCTGCCAGCCGGGCGGGCGCCCTGGCGTGAATGTGGCTCGGCCGTGGCGAGGCGTAAGGACCTCCGCGCCTTGCGGATCTTTGCGTCTGCCACGGTTGGCGGACTGCCGGTATCACCCCCCCGCAACGATCTTTACAATCTCGAGCCGGTCGCCTTGCTGCAGCGAATGTTGTGCAAATTGAGAAGGCGCAACCGCCTCCCCATTATGCTCGACCACCACGCTGCGCGGCAGCAGGCCCTGCTGAATCAGGAACGATTCAATCGAGCAGGGCAGCGTAATCTCGGCGGGTTTGCCGTTGGCTGTGATGCTTGCCATGGTCAACTCGTCAGCGCCACATCCCAATCCTTCCAAACAGGCTCGTATCCGAGGCGTTGAATGATTCGTGCCACCTCCGCCGCCGAGCGTTCATCAGCAACGTTGAATTGGCCCGTGGCATTTGTCGGGGATGCCTGGGAAAGTGCCGACCATTCGCTGCCGCCGCTTTCGACGATGCGGCCTCTAATGGTCTGATGCGTATTCTCTCGACCCGCTCCCGTGTAACCGCCCGGCTCTGTCCGCGCGCCAGCGCTCATCATCGTCACCCCCAACGGAATCAATCCATCGCGCAGGCGCGGTGTCTCGCGAGTCGAAAGGACGATGCCGACATCCGGAAACATGAGCCGCAACGCGCAGATCAACTGCGTCAACTCGCGGTCGCTGATATGGGTCAGGGGTTCAAATTCCCCGGCGCAGGGCCTGATGCGAACTGTGGAAATCGTAAGGGACGCTTTCCAGCATTGACGCAGGAGGTAATCAGCGTGAGCGGCGACGCTCAAGGCTTCGTGGCGCCAGTCGGCAAGGCCATATAACGGGCTGATTCCGAGCCGGCGGAAACCTGCTGCGTACGCACGCTCGGGTGTCTCGAGCCGCCAGTCGAAGTTGCGTTTCGGTCCGGCTGTGTGCATCTCCGAATACACCTCGCGTTCGTAAGTCTCCTGGTACACCACCAGCCCATCTGCTCCCGCTGCAACAAGCGGACGGTATTCATCCGTTTCCATCGGGCCGACTTCCAGCGACAAACTCGGCCAGTCCGGATGCAAGGTCTGGATGCAATCGCGCAGGTAATTGCTCGAAACGAATTTGGGATGTTCACCCGCCACGAGCAGGAGATTGCGGAAGCCTTGCGCCCGCAATGCTTCGGCCTCTTGCCGCACCTCGTCGAGGCTGAGCGTCACCCGCAGGATGGGATTGTCGCGCGAGAAACCGCAATACTGGCAGTTGTTGATGCACTCATTTGACAAATACAGCGGCGCAAAGAGGCGCACCACCTTTCCGAACCGCTGCTGCGTTACAGCGTGGGCACGACGACCCAGAACCTCCAAAAGTTCCCCTGCCGCCGGCGAAAGCAGCACGGCGAAGTCGGCGAGCGATAATTTCGCCTTGCCCATCGTCGCGCGTACCGATGCGGTGGTCGCGGCAAGCGACCGAGCCTTCAGCGACGCCAATGGGAGCGAATTGAACTCAGAAACAAAACTCACGTGCGCAACCTAGCACAATCACTCGCCAGCAGCAGGCATCCCGCCGCCTTGTTGCATGCGCTTCATTACTTCCTGCTGCATGAGCGCCATCATGTTGTCGTATTTCTTGAAGTCGCCAGGCGGGTTGAACTGCGACGCTTCCGGCTTGGAGAGCTTTACATTCTTGAATGAGAGCTTCATCGCCATTCCCTGCTCGGTGGTTTCAATCTTGACGGGAAAGTTCTTCAAGTCGGTCGCGTTCCAAACAGTAGATTCATGCTTGGTGCCTTTCTCATCGGTGACGACGGCCTTGTTCTTCACGCACGGATGTCCATCAACTGTCTCCTTGCCGATTTCGGTGGTTTCAATTTTTAGGGTGCCGGCCTTGGCCGCTTCCTCGGGCATGGGCATCTGCGCATAGGCCTTGAGTCCGGGGTAAACCATGTAGCTCTGCTTTTCTTCGGGCCGCGAGATGATGACCATCTGGTCCATGCCCATTGTCTTCATCTGCTCTGCCATCTGGGGCGGCATCGCGCTTCCCTTGGCCTCGCTCATGTTCATCTCGAAGCGGGACTTGCCCGAATCGAAGCTCATTTTTCCAGGCACCGAGATCGTTTCTCCGCCCGACATCTTCACTTCCGATTGCACCGCAGCTGAGAACGCCTGGTTGTCCCCGAACAGTTTGGCCATGGCCGCACTGATCTGCGGGGTTCCGCTGGCTGGCCGGCCGGGTTGCGCGTGCAACGGCAAAAGGCTTGAGCAGAGCACAGCGAGTAAAAGTCCCTTGAATTGAGTTTTCATAAAATGCAGTTGTTGCGCCATGGTGGATACTCACGTGACCGGGCAAAAACCAGTAGATTGTTCTACTACTTTAGGCCGGGGCGCAGCGGAGCCCCTGCCCAAAATGCATGATCGCCACGAGCCAATCAGGTCGATGTTGAAGGGGGAACCTCCAACATCAAAGACTACTGCGGGATCTGTCGCGCTCGGTAATAACGTTGCTGGTGATTGGTGAAGTGCGTGTCCACGTATCGCCAGATTCCGTTGGTGCGTTCCATGGGTCCGATGATCACCCAATTCGTACTGCGCAAGTTGGTGTTGGCAAGCACGCTGTAATCGCGGCCTGGCTCGCCTTGCATGCAGATTTTGAACGTGTTGGTGCGCACGCCTCCGAGCGACAGCACGTGCGGCGGCGGTGTAACAACTGACACCTGCTGCGTGATGGACCGGCTTCCGCCCCTGTTGTCGATGACAGTTCCCACAAACTCAAGCGAGGTGGGAAAATCAAACTCTGCCGAACTTTGCAGCGACCCGCCGTTCACCGTTGCAAACGTGCTGCCGTTCAGCCGAACGCTGAGGTTTGTGACGGTTCCGTCAGGATCGTTCCCGCTCGCGAGCAGCGAGAAGGGGCGGCAAACGAGCTGCGTCTGCGAACCGTCGGCGACACTGAAGGTGATCGACGGCAACGCATTGCTCGCGCGCAGCAATAACGCAGTCGGGGTGTAAAGAACCTCGAAGTCGTAACCCGGCATGACGACTTCGTCGAACTCACCCGAACGCGCAACGTAGGTCATTGCGGTAAAGGTGTTCCCAATGATCGGATAAAAGCCATTGGTAAAGGACAGCACCAGCTTTCCGGCAAGGTGCGCGGTTCCGCCGATATTCACCGTCGGATACAGGTTCGTGCCACCGATTGGCAGCAGTTCGATCCCGTCACTCCGGTTGGTGAAGTTGCCCGTGATCGCGAGGTTTCCAAACGGACGTCCCGGTGCAAACGCGGCGGCATTCTCCACAGTGCCGTTGACGACATTGGTGCCTGTCAGCGTGCCGCCAAGAATCCGCAATGCGCCGCCAACTTGTCCCCGCAGGATTTCAGTTGCGCCGCTGAGCTGAACGAACAGGCCCAGGCCGAGGTTGCGCCCGAGCGTGTCATCGGCGACCACGCTGTTGAAGTTCGTGCAACTCACGCTGATGCCACCAAAACCGCTAATCGTCCCAAAGTTCGCAATTGACGCCGGCCCGCCGCCAATTGCCCCACCATTGAAATACAGCTGAGCAGCCGCCTTGTTTTCGAAGTAGCTGTTCCCAGTCAAGGAACTGGTGCCACCCGTGACGGCAACGGTGCCAGAATTCTCAATGCGTTGGGCGTCCACCGCCATCGCCTGGAAAGTTGCCGTGGCGCCCGGCGCAAGGATCGTCGTGCCGCTGCCGAGTATCGAACTATTCGAAATGTGCGCGTTCGTCCGGATCACCATGGTGCCGCCATTGCCGATCGAGTAAATCGTGTGACTCAGGTTGTCGACATACATCGTCCCTGCGTTCGTGATGCCAAAAGACCAGAAGCTGACAAACCCGTCGCTGAGAGAACGCAGGTCGGTGATGATTGCCGGGTCGAGAATCGAGAGCGCGCCGAGAAGGATATGCACCTGCGATGTGTTTGTGTAATTCGCGAGCACCCGGAATTCAGGGTTCGGATACTTCGCGCCTCCCGATGCTTGAGCAATATAAAGTCTCCCGTGATGAACCGTATTGGCCGCACGCCACTGCACGGGCCCTGCGCACGCGATGTTCACATGTCCGCCAGTCAGTTGCGTTCCCGGTTCAAAGCTGAACGCTTCACCCGTTGAATCGCCAAAGATGCTGTACTCGGCCAGGGCGTTGTAGTTCCAGAATTCGCCGTAGTTCGCACCACGGAAAATGTAGACGTAACTGTAGTTTTGCACCCGGCCGTAATTGATGAAATCAATCCCGATCGTGCTTGGAGACCACACCGATGAGCTTGCCGTGTTGATTGTTCCATGATTCACGAGGAACGACCGCGGCAACTGCGATCCTGCGTAGTTCAAACCGTTCGCGCCCATGTGGATCACGCCGCTGATGTGGTTGGTCAACTGGGCTCCGCCGCTGAACATCGGCAATTGCCCCGGCCCGATGCCCGCGTCACGCGAGGTGGTGAACTCCCCGTAATTCTCCACGATATTCGTGACGATGTGCTTCTGCTGCTGGCTCCCTATGAAATACAGGTGTCCGTTCGTTCCAACCACGGTCCTGCCAGCACCGGAAAGCGCGCCTGTATACCAGTTTACAAGACCGCCGAGGTAGTTGGATCCGCCCGACGTTTGCAGCAAGCCATCGAGATTCAACACCGTGTTCGCTGCAAACCGCGAGTCGCCGCCCAACGAAAGCGTCCGCCCCGCGGCAAGATGCACTGTTTGCGTCCCCGTATAAGAGCCCACCAGCAGGTTGCTGACGGCAATGTTCCCATCAATCGTCACAGAATAGGTTCCTGCAGCAGAAATCGACGCGGTGTTCGTTGGGCCTGGAACCCGATTCGGCAGCCAGTTGGCGGCGACGGACCAATTGCCACCCAGCGTGTTCGTCCAGTTAATGGTGCCGTCAAAGGGAATCACGCTGAGCGTCGCGGACACATTTGTCGTGGCAAGGGTCGCGTCGGTGACAATGACATTGTAAACACCGGAATTCGCCGGCGTTGTGGATGCAATCGTGAACACCGCGTTCGTCGCACCAGGAATATTGTTGCTGTTGAACTGCCACTGAAAGCTGATGGGTGTGGTTCCCGAAACTCCAACGACGAATGTTACGGGATCGGGTTGCCAGACTGTCTGATTGCTCGGGAAACTTGTGATCTGGAGCGGGACATTCGTCAGCGCACCCACCGTCAGCACCAGATTCGTGCTGGTGTAAGTCGCCTCGAATGTCACACCGGGCGGCGGCGTGATACTGTCAAACATTCCGAGGCGTGATCCGAAAGTCATGACGGTGAAGGTGTTGCTGAGCGACGGAGTAAAGCCCTCGATGAGACGCACATTCAATGTCCCCTGCAGCGTCGCGGTTCCCGACAGTCGCAGCTGATCGTAATTCGTTCCGGGAACCGATGTGCCAGCAAGCTCGACATTCAACGCGGCCGCAATCGTGTTTGTATAGTTTGCGGCTGTGATAAGACCCGGAGACGCGCCGGGATTCACGACGCCGTTGTTGTAGAAGGATCCCGCAATTGTTCCGCGACCTGTTAGAACACCGGATTCAACGCGCACCTGCGATCCGCAACTGAAATTGGTTCCGAGGAATCCGGAGCCGGCGGTTTGAACAAACGGACCGGCGAGGGAGAGACTGCCCACATTGAAATCAAACGTGCCGCTGTTGGTGATCGTCGTGCTCCCGAATGTCGCGATTCCAGTGCCGCCAGATTTGGTGAAGGTTCCAATATTGTGAAGCACCGTCGCAGGCCCTGTCCCTCCCCAGACTAATGCAACGTCCGCTGTCACGGCCAGTGAGCCGTTGTTGCGAATCGTCGCACCACCCTGTCCTGTGATGCCCACGCCGCCCCAGGTTCCGGTGCCGTGGTTGATCAGCGAACGGCCAGGTGCGACCCAATAACTCATCGATTTGGCTGTATTGCCAGCGATGTTCAAAGTCTGGTTCACAGTGACCGTGTCCTTGCCGGGTCCATCCGAATTCAATGCGCCTCCGAGCCAATTGAAATGGTCCACTGTGAGGTTTGCACCGCGCAACTCGCCGTTCGTGAGATTGAAGCTCGTGGCAGATGCTGGCACATCCAGCCGCCACACGCCGGCGGATTGATTCACCACCGCGGGCACCGTGCTGGCATCCTGCACCAGTGTACCGCCCGAAATCAGCAGCGAGGGAACTTGCAGGTCGGTGGAGCGCAGGTACACCGTGCCACTCGGAATTCGAAGCGCATTCGGGGGACCCCCGGAAACGATCGAACCGGGATTCAGGGTGGTTCCCGACCCTTGTTCGTTGACCAGCGGAACTGCGGCTCCCAGCAGGATCGCTCCGCCCGAATGATTCGTAACAATGGACGCATGCAGCGACAGGATTCCGGACCGCGCGTCGATGACGCCGTGATTGTTCAAGTACGCCGAGTCGAAATAGAAGGTCGAAGATCCGTTTGAACGCGTGATCGTTCCGAAGTTGTTCCAAACGGGTCCGGCCCCGTTTCCGTACCAGTCGAACTGAACATTGGGCGAATCGCCCGTGACAATCACATTTCCGTAATTGTTCACGGCCATGTTGTTGTTGCCGCGCAACTGAATTGCAGCGGCCCAGTTGATCGTTCCGTGATTGTCGAGCCCGCGTCCCCTGTTCGAACTGTAATAGCTGAATCCGCGATCTGCGGTTCCCAAAATGTTCGCGACGCCGCCAGCCGGAATGATCGTGCGATCGGGCTGGGCGAGTGGACCATCGGATGGCGACCCGTTGTTCATGTCGCCCGCGTACCAGTTCAGGTTGGTGACGGTGAGATCACGCCCTCGCAACTCCCCGTTGGTAAAATTGTAGTTTGCCAGCACGGCCGGGACGCGCAGTTCAAGGCTGCCGCCCGACTGGTTGATCGTTGAAACCGCGATGTTCGTGCGCTGGTACACCGTGGCGCCGTTCAGCCACAGCGAGGGTGTGACGAGATTTGTCGTCGCGATATGCACGGCTCCGCTCACGAGGCGTACGCTGTTTGCAGCGGGAGCAGTCAGCGCGGATGACGCATTCAACACAACGGTGGCGCTGTTTTCCACGGACAACAGCGACGCTGCCGAGATGGCGATCGCGCTTTCGTTGGTTAGTGATCCGCCATAAATCCGCAACAATCCGCCATTTGCGACGAGTGGACCCTGGTTGATCGCAGCGGACCCATAGAGCGACAAGGCACCGGTGCCGGCTTCAATCGCCCCGAAGTTGTTCAAATAGACGCCATACCAAAAAAACACATTCGAGCCGCCCGATTTGTTGAACGTTCCGTGATTGTTCCACACTGGGCTGCCGTAGCCGGGATAGTAGGCGAAATACGCGTCGCCGGCACCCGTGTGATTCACGGTGCCAAAATTGTTTACGGCCGACCCCATCTGCAAGCCATACAGCACAGCGTCCCCGCTCCAGTTCCATGTCCCGTAATTATCCAGCGATCGGCCGTTGCTTGCTGGGGCGTTGTAACTGAAATATCGCGTTGTGTTACCCATAAAATTTAACACGCCGCCAGAGGGAATAATCGTTCGATCGCCGTTTGCGTCCGCATTCATGTTGCCGCCGGCCCAGTTCAGGTTCGTCGCGGTCAGAGTACCGCCGCGAAGTTCGCCGTTGGTGAAGTTGTAATTCTGCACCGCGACAGGCACGCTCAGCCGCCACGTGCCTGAGGATTGGTTGATGGTCGGGATGAAATTGTTCGTCCTGTGCCATAGCGTTCCACCAGCAATCAGGACGCTGGGAGTCGTGACGTTCGTCGATTCCACAGCGAGCGTGCCGCTGATGAGACGAATGGAATCCGCGCCCGGCGATGTCATGCTGGACACGGCGCCAAGGGTAACCAATGCGCCATTGTCCACTTGAAATCCCGCATCAGATGCCAGGCTGACGCTGCCACTGTTGGTCACCCACCCGCCGTACGCGTGAAGCAAACCGTTCTGTACCGCGATCGAACCTTTGTTGGTCACGGCCGCGCCGTAGAACCAGAGCTTGCCTGCCTGGCTGCTCATCGTTGTCTGGTTGTTCGCATACACTCCGTAAAAATAAAACGAGTTCGTTCCGCCGGACTTGAGAAACGTCCCGTAATTGTTCCATGTCGGCCCACCGTAACCAGGATAATACGCGAAATAGGCATCGCCGGTTCCCACGTGATTCATCGTCCCGAAATTGTTGATCACGCAGGCGGGCTGGAGACCGTAAAGGACGGCATCACCGCTCCAGTTCCAGGTTCCGTAATTGTCAATGCTGCGGCCGTTGCTGGTCGTTGCATTGTAAGTGAGGTAACGGGTTGCGCCGCTGACGAGGTTGAACACGCCGCCCGACGGGATCACAGTCTTGTCGCCAGTGGCGTCCGCATACATGTTGCCGCCTGCCCACGTGAGATTCGTCACCGTGAGGAGGCCGCCCCGAAGATCGCCGTTCGTGAAATTGTAAGTGTTCAACATGGCGGACGACAGCAACCACAAGGTTCCTCCAGTCTGATGAACCGATCCCCGGCTGCTGAACGTTCCAGCGGCTTGAAGGGCTCCGCCTGAAATAAGAATCAATCCGTTGCTGGCGCAGCTTCCGTTGGTGACGCTCAGGGTTCCGCCAGCGACTTGCAGCGTGCGCGTTCCGGTTGATAGCGAAGACCCCAATGTCAACGCGTCGACAGAGGCGTTCGCGGATACAGTCACCGTGTAGCTGCCGGAATTTGTGATCCACGCCGCATCAGCCCCAGTGGGCACCTGGTTCGGGTTCCAATTCGCTGCCGCACTCCAATTACCTCCCGCCGCATTCGTCCAAACGACATCCGCAGCAAAACTCGATTGTTGACCAACGGACAAAGCAACCGCCAGGAAGAGATATTTACGCGTGGTCATAGTTAAGCTCATCGACAAACCTCCAAGCTGCTTCAGGCAAAAAAACAGACTGACTGATGCTCACAATGAGGCGGATCATTTCTATCGCAACGCGGTCTGGACCAACAAGCTGCGTTTGATCAGGAGTACTACGCGGCAGCGCCCCGGGAATTCTACGGACGCCTCGTGCTCCCGCCTGGAAAATCAAACCTGCATGTTTGTTCAGAATCCGGGGTCGAGCGCACGGCTTGACGCTGCCAACCCTTCAACCTACCTTCCCAGCATCACAGGGGAGCCAACCATTGGATTCGCTTTTGCAGGCGGACCGAGGCTGAGAGGGCGACGCGGGAGCGTTGCCGACCCTTGAACCTGATCCAGGTAATGCTGGCGTAGGAAGGCACGGGCGTCATTCACGCTTTCTTTCCCGCTCGCTCCTGGAAAAACCTTGGTAGAATTATGATCGCGACCCAGGAAAGCTTCGAACCGTCCAGCGGGGAACCATTGCCGAACAGCAAACGCATTTACGTCAAGGGCAAGATCCATCCAGAGGTCCGCGTCCCAATGCGCGAAATTACGCTGTCACCGACGAAGTCATATTCCGGCGCGATCACTGAGAATGCCCCGGTGCGCGTTTACGATTGTTCCGGCCCGTGGGGAGATCCTGATTTCAAAGGTTCCGTTGCGGAAGGGTTGCCCGCCTTGCGTGGCGATTGGATCCGGAAACGCGGCGATGTGGAGGAATACAACGGGCGAACGGTGAAACCGCAGGATGACGGCTACCTGAGCGAGGTGCACCAGGCGAGCGCACGTGCGACTAAACTGAATCCGGAAGTCCGAAATCCCAGATCCGCCGCGCGCCGGCCGTTGCGTGCCAGCAACGCCCATCCCGTCACTCAATTGTGGTACGCACGCCAGGGCATCATCACGCCCGAGATGGAGTTTATCGCCATTCGGGAAAACACCCGCGCGGCGGAAATTGCGGACCTTTCAAACGACATCGTGCGGAACAGGCTGGACAAACAGCACTCCGGGTCGTCGCAGGCTTCAACCCTCAATTCCCGCAGTGCCAGGTTTGCACCAGGGGTCTTCGCCCGTTTCCCCCAACGCATCCCGAGCGAGATCACCCCGGAATTCGTGCGCGACGAAGTCGCCGCCGGCCGTGCCATCATCCCCGCCAACATCAATCACCCTGAACTCGAGCCCATGATCATCGGGCGCAACTTCCTCGTGAAGATCAACGCCAACATCGGCAATAGCGCGGTCGCATCGAGCATCGAGGAGGAAGTCGAAAAGATGCGCTGGGCCACGAAATGGGGCGCCGACACGGTGATGGATTTATCCACGGGCAAGAACATCCACATCACGCGCGAGTGGATCCTGCGCAACTCGCCGGTTCCGATCGGCACGGTTCCAATTTATCAGGCGCTTGAGAAAGTCGGCGGCAAAGCCGAAGAGCTCACGTGGGAAATCTTTCGTGACACGCTCATCGAGCAGGCTGAACAGGGCGTTGATTACTTCACCATCCACGCCGGCGTGCTGCTGCGCTTTGTTCCGCTTACGGCAAATCGCATGACGGGAATCGTCTCCCGCGGCGGGAGCATCATGGCCAAATGGTGCCTGGCGCATCACAAGGAAAATTTCCTCTACACGCATTGGGACGACATCTGCGACATCATGGCAGCCTACGATGTGTCGTTCTCAATCGGAGACGGTCTGCGCCCGGGCTCAATCGCGGACGCGAACGATCAGGCACAATTCGGCGAATTGGAAGTTCAAGGCGACTTGACGAAACGCGCCTGGGCCAAAGGAGTTCAGGTGATGAACGAAGGTCCGGGACACGTGCCGTTGCACATGATCGAGGAAAACATGGTCAGGCAACTCGAGTGGTGCGGCGAAGCGCCGTTCTACACGCTGGGACCGCTCACGACGGACATCGCCCCGGGATACGACCACATCACGAGCGGCATTGGCGCCGCAATGATCGGATGGTACGGCTGTGCGATGCTGTGCTACGTGACCCCCAAGGAGCACCTCGGCCTGCCGAACAAGAAGGACGTGAAGGACGGCGTCATTGCATACAAGATTGCCGCTCATGCAGCAGACCTGGCCAAGGGCCATCCCGGCGCGCAATACCGCGACAACGCATTGAGCAAGGCGCGATTTGAATTCCGCTGGGAGGATCAATTCAACCTCAGCCTGGATCCTGTCACTGCGCGCGAGTACCACGACGAAACACTGCCGCAGGAAGGCGCCAAGACCGCGCATTTCTGCTCCATGTGCGGCCCGCACTTCTGCTCGATGAAAATAACTGAGGACGTCCGCAAATACGCAGCCGAGCAAGGGATCGCGGAGGACCAGGCCCTCAAGCACGGCCTGGAAGAAAAGTCGAAGGAATTTGTGGAAAAGGGCGCTGAGGTTTACGGGAAGGAATAGCTAATCAAAACAGAGCATAGACAGCGAGCCACCCCTACGCTCCTGGTGCAAAACGAACTCGACATTGTCCGCGACGTTTCCTGCAGGCTGGAACGCGGCGGGTTTGCGTTTATGCTGACCGGTTCGATGGCGATGAACTACTACGCGCAACCTCGCATGACCCGAGACATTGACATCGTGGTCGCGCTGACGCCCGGGGACACGGATGCGGTCGTTCTGCTGTTCACGCCTGACTATTACGTTTCCCGCGAAGCCGTCAGCAGTTCGATCACGCATGAATCATTGTTCAACCTGATTCACAATGAGAGCGTCATCAAAGTGGATTGCATTGTGCGCAAAAGCAGCCCGTATCGGATGATCGAGTTCAAACGACGCCAGAGGATCACGATCGAAGATTTCTCCACCTGGATTGCGAGCAAGGAAGATCTCATCATTTCCAAACTTTGGTGGGCAAAAGATTCGTTGTCCGAACTCCAACTACGCGACGTGAAGAATCTCGCGAGCACCGGGTGCGATGCTGAATACATCGAGCGCTGGACGACAGATCTGGGGCTGCAAACGCTGTGGCAGCAATGCAAACCATGACGGACACTTCGCCTGAAATTGCGGAAATGGTGCGGGCCCGCTTAATGGCGAAATCCGGAGCCGAACGTTTCCGAATGGGCATCGAAATGTTTGAAGCCGCCCGCCGTATGACCCTGGCTTCGCTGCCTGCCGATTTGTCAGATGCCGAACGAAAACGCCGCCTCTTCGAACGTATCTATGGCGAGCCCTTGCCGATGGAATGAAGCGCGTGACGAGGTCCGCAATTACGCCGCGGAACACGGCATGAATGAAGACAATGCGGTGAAAAAGGGAATCGAAGAAAGTCGAAGGAATTTGGAATTCGGTTCGGTAAATCTGAATCAGTCGGGCCCATCACAGATTTTCCTCCTGTCGTTCTGGCACGGGGTTTAGGTTGGGGCGCATGGCATTTCTCGGGAAACGTAACACGCTTTCGGTTGTGAGGGCTGCAGCGCCTGGTCTGTACCTGGATGGTGGCGAGTTGGGCGAAATTCTTTTGCCCGGTCGCTACATCCCGGCGGACCTCAAGCCCAAGGACCAGATCGACGTCTTTATCTATCGCGATTCCGAAGATCGGCTTGTCGCCACCACGGAGATTCCTTACGTCACGGTTGGTGAGTTTGGGTGCCTGCGGGTTGTCAGCGTGAATGACCGCGTCGGCGCATTTCTCGATTGGGGACTGGCGAAAGACCTGTTGATGCCGTTTCGCGAACAGGAAGGACAAGCGCGCGTCGGACAGCGGCTTGTTGTCTTTGTTTATCTTGACCCGAAGACTGAACGCATTGTTGCGACATCGCGACTGAGGCGTCATCTGAGTCGCGAGCGCCCGCTCTATCGCAACAGTCATCCCGTCGACCTTCTCATCACGGGACAAACACCGCTCGGTTACACGGCCATCGTGGATAACGCCTACAGCGGATTGCTTTATCACGACAACATCATGGTCCCGCTTCAGATAGGGCAGCGGCTGAACGGATTCGTCCGCAACCTTCGCCAAAACGGACAGATCGATCTGAGTCTCGACGCAGGAGGTTACAGACGCGTGGCACCCCTCACCGATGAAATCGTCGAGGCACTGCAACAGAATGGAGGTCTACTGCCGTTCGATGATGACAGTTCACCGGAAGCGATCCGGGACAAGTTCAGCGTGAGCAAGAAGGCATTCAAGCAGGCGCTCGGCAAACTTTACAAGGCACGGCGAATCGCTTTCAAAAATCCTGGAATTGAGCTGCTCGACAACTCCTCATGGTCGCCAAGGGAATAGCAGGCGCGTGGCAACGCCGCCGCACCCTATTATTTGGTAGGGCAAAGCTGCCGCTTTGCAGATACTCGTCCCACTATGAAGATTAAGTCCGCCATCTTTGAATGCAGCGCTCCCGATCTAGGATCGTGTCCCCCTGAGACCTTTCCCGAAGTGGCTTTCATCGGGCGATCGAACGTAGGGAAATCTTCATTGTTGAACGCGCTCGCCGGGAAGAAAGGACTGGCGCGGGTTTCGGATATCCCAGGCTACACGAAGCTCATCAACTTCTTCGTCATCAACCGCACCTGGCGGCTGGTGGATTTGCCGGGATACGGATTTGCCCAGGTCGCACGCGAAAACAAAGCGAAGTTCAACGAGGCAGTGAACGATTACCTTCTCAATCGTCCAAATCTCGCCGGCGTGTTCGTTTTGATTGATTCCCAACAGACGCCGCAGAAGATCGATCTGGAGTTTGTGCATTGGTTTGGCGGCCAATCGATTCCGCTGGTGCTGGTGTTCACAAAAACAGACAAGGTTCGCCCCGAGCAAGTGCAGCAGAACATCAACTTGTTCAAGGAACACCTTGCCGAGTGGTTCGAGGCAATGCCTGAAATCTTCAAATGTTCCTCAGTCACCGGACGGGGATTGCCCGAGTTGCTGGCGGTCATTGAGGCGATGCTCGAATCGAGTTAGAGTGTTTTCATGGCAACCGATCCCGATCCATTCTCCGAAAAGACGAGCGACGAAGCTGCGAAAGACACGGCTCCACTGAGCCGTCGCGAGCATCCGCGGGACCCGCTGCATGGAATCACGCTGGAAACGATCGTCCAGACTTTGGTGGACCGGCATGGATGGAAGGAAATGGGCCGCCGCATTCCGATCCGCTGCTTTCTTTTCGATCCCACGATTAAATCCAGCCTGAAGTTTTTGCGACAGACCCCGTGGGCGCGCGCCAAAGTGGAGGATTGGTTTTTAACGGAACGCACGCCCGATGGCCTCGAGTGATTCCGCAGTAGAACCGGGACAGCCGCCAAGGCATGACTTGCCCTTGCAGCCAAAGCCTTCGCGTGGAACGATGCGACCTTATGTTGACTGAAATTCTCAGGGAGCAAACCCGCAGGCAACACGAAGAATTGGAATCAGCCAATCCCCTGCCGCAGTCGGAAGCGGATTACGTAAGGCAACTCAAAAAGTTCTTCGGCTTCGTTGAGCCGTGGGAACGCGCGGTAGCCCAGGCCTTGCCTGCCGACGACATGATCCGCGCAGGCCGCCAGAAAACTTCCTGGCTGGAACAGGACCTGGAATTTTTCGGGATCAACCATGCCGATCGGGAGCAATTGCCGCGAATCAACGAACTGCCATCGCTCGCGTCGCGCGCCGAGATCCTCGGCGCCGCTTACGTGCTGGAAGGCTCGACGCTCGGCGGGCAGGTCATCGTGCGGCATCTCGAAGGTGAACTGGGACTGCGCGATGGACAGGGCTATCGCTATTTTCGCAGCTACGGGCCCGACGTTGGCGCGCAATGGAAAGCATTTCGCGATGAATTGCTTCGCGCGTCGTCCACCGCCCATGATCCGGTGATCGTTGGGGCGGCGCGTGAAACGTTCGAAATGCTTCATCGCTGGTTCCGCCAATGCGAAGGGGGCCGTTCATGAATGCACCTGGCAATACTCCGCCTTCGCCGGCTGACATTACAATGTGTGATCGGGAGCCGATTCATATCCCGGGTGCGATTCAGCCGCACGGATTTCTGCTGGCGCTGGACGCAACCTCCTGGACGGTTCGTTACGCCAGCGAAAACGTCGGCGATTATCTGCGCATCCAAGCGAGCGCCTCCCTCGGCCGTCCCGTCGAGGACCTCTTTACGCAGCCGGTTATCGCCGCCCTCCGCGAAGCTGCTGCGCATCCGCTTTTCACACAGCGCCCTTTGTTCGTTGCCTATGTGCGTCGCGATGACGAGCGAAGCGCCGTGCCTTTTTCTTTGCTGGCCCATCGATACGGCGGGTGCGTCGTTCTTGAGGGCGAGGCGATCGTGGGCGAGCTCAAGGTCGATCCGCGTCCCGGCGTTCATCACGAGATGGACATCCTGATCGCCGGCATGGAAAGCGCGTCCGACATGCGTTCACTGCTCCAGATGGCGGCCGCAGAAACTCGCCGGATCACCGGCTTCGATCGCGTCATGATTTATCAGTTCGATCCGGAATGGAATGGAATCGTAATCGCTGAGGACCGCAACGATCGGCTTCCCTCGTACCTCCACCTGCGGTTTCCCGCTTCGGACATCCCGCGGCAGGCCCGCGAGCTGTATCGCATCAATCGATTGCGACTGATCGAGCGAAACGATTACCAACCCGTTCGATTGCTCGCGCAGCCGGATGAAACCGAGCCGCTGGACCTCAGCCTTTCGACACTTCGCAGCGTCTCGCCTGTCCACCTGGAATACATGCGTAACATGGGAATGGCTTCCTCAATGTCCATTTCCCTGATGCATGGCAATGAATTGTGGGGACTGATTTCGTGCCACGGTCGTGATCCAAGAATTGTCCCGTTCGACATACGCGCAACCTGCGAGTTGTTTGGCCAGGTCCTGTCATTACAGATCACCACGCGGGAGCAAACCGCCGGGCTGGCGTACCGGAACAAGCTCAACGCGGTGCTCACCCGTCTCATGTCGGGCATGTCGCGGGAACAGGACATTTTTTCGAGCCTCTGCGGACAAAGCGCCGACTGGCTCGCACTTGCAAACGCCACAGGCGCTGCATTGTTGCTGAACGACCGGCTTGAATTGATCGGGCGCACCCCGACACGGGCGCAAATTATCGCGCTCGCCGATTGGTTGCATCAAGACGCCAAAGGCGACGTCATTGCGTTTGAAAAATTGGCGGAACCTTGCTCCGCCGCCCTTGAATACATTGATGCAGCGAGCGGACTCCTGGCGATCCCGGTGTCACGCGTGCACCGGAACTACGTGATGTGGTTTCGTCCGGAAGTGGTCTCGACAGTCAAGTGGGGCGGCAATCCTGCCAAACCTGTCGAGCAGCCGGCGAATGAACCCACTCGCCTGCATCCACGAAAAAGCTTCGAAGCCTGGTCGGAAACCGTGCGCGGGCGCTCCACGCCGTGGAAGCCATCGGAGCTGGACGTCGCCCGTGAATTGCGCGGCGGGATCATGGAAATCGTTCTGCAACACGCGGAACAGCTTGCCGCCATCTCGGAAGAACTGGTGAAGGCGAACAAGGAGCTGGAAACGATTTCGTACACCATCTCGCATGATCTTCGGGCGCCGCTGCGTACAATGTACGGCTATGCGGATACGTTGCGCGAGGAAGCAGCCGAAAGGCTGCACGCGGACGAACTGGACCGGCTGGACAGAATTTCGGGGGCAGCCCACCGCCTGGATCGAATGATTCGCGATGTTCTGCGGTACGGCCATGTCTCGCGCATTGAAATCCATCTCCAGCCGGTGAGCCTTGAGAAGATTGTGCGGCAGATTCTCGAGCAGCATCCCGCGTTGAAAGCGCACAGGGGAGAAATCCATATCCAGGGATCGTTGCCACCCGTCATGGCCGATGCAGAATTTCTGGAGCCTTCGCTCGCGGCCCTCCTGTCAAACGCAGTAAAATTCGTCAGCCCTGGCACTCTCCCGTGCGTAACCGTCAGGGCCGAACAACGCAACGCGCTGACGCGGCTTTGGATCGAAGATAACGGCATCGGCATTGCGCCAGAACATCAACAGCGCATTTTCGATGTCTTCCAGCAGGTGCATCCGCAAACGATGTTCGAAGGGAATGGGATCGGCCTCGCCATCGCCAAACGCGCTGTCACGCGGCTCGGTGGAAGGATCGGCGTGGAATCCATTCCAGGCCGCGGCAGCCGTTTCTGGATTGAACTTCCCAGCGCCTGACTGGGAACGCGCGGGTTGGTCCTTCTTCAGTGCGGCGAGGGCGGCCCATAAACGCCGCCCTCGCGCCCGATGAAGGACGAGCAAAGCCACGGATCTGCCCTGCCGCCTCTACTTCAGATCAAATCGATCCAGGTTCATCACCTTGGTCCATGCAGCGACAAAGTCCCCGATGAACTTTTTCTCTGCGTCCGAACTTCCATAGACCTCGGCGACGGCGCGGAGAATCGAATTGGAACCAAACACGAGGTCCACGCGTGAAGCGGTCCACTTGGGCTGCCCCGTCTTTCGATCGGAACCAAGGAAGGCATTACCACAGGGAGATATCTGTTTCCACTCCGTGCCCATGTCGAGCAGGTTGACGAAGAAGTCGTTTGTCAGCGTCTCCGGGCGGCGCGTGAAGACGCCGTATGCTTCGTTGTTGAAGTTATTTCCAAGGACACGCAAGCCGCCGACAAGAACCGTCATTTCCGGGGCCGTCAGCGTGAGCAGCTGCGCTTTGTCGATGAGCAACGCCTCCGCAGGCACGGTGTACTTGCCCTTCAAATAGTTGCGGAAGCCGTCAGCAATCGGTTCCAGCACCGCGAATGATTCGACGTCGGTCTGATCCTGGCTTGCATCCATGCGTCCGGGCGTGAAAGGCACAGTGACTTCGTGACCAGCCTTCTTCGCCGCCTGCTCAATGCCGACGCCACCTGCGAGGACGATAATGTCCGCAAGCGAGACCTGCTTGCCATCCGTTGCCGTCTTGTTGAATTCCACCTGAATGCCTTCAAGCTTTTTCAACACCGCCGCGAGTTGCGCCGGTTGATTAACGGCCCATTCCTTTTGTGGCGCCAGACGAATACGCGCGCCGTTTGCCCCGCCGCGCATGTCTGAGCCGCGGAACGTCGAAGCCGAAGCCCACGCGGTGGAAACGAGCTGCGAGACCGAAAGTCCCGTTGCAGCAATCGTGCTCTTCAATGCCGCAATGTCCCTTGCGTCAATGAGCGGGTGATTCACCGCCGGAATCGGGTCCTGCCAGACGAGCTCTTCGGCGGGAACTTCCGGCCCGAGATAACGCGAACGCGGTCCCATGTCGCGATGCGTTAGCTTGAACCAGGCGCGGGCAAACGCGTCGGCGAACTGATCAGGATTCTCAAGAAAGCGGCGGGAGATCTTCTCGTATACTGGATCGAATCGCAGCGAAAGATCCGTTGTGAGCATCGTCGGCAAGTGCTTTTTCGTGCGGTCGTGAGCATCCGGGACGATGGCTGAAGCGTTCTTCGCCACCCATTGTTGCGCACCCGCCGGGCTCTTTGTCAGTTCCCATTCGAACTCGAAGAGATTTTGGAAAAACCCGATGCCCCACTGTGTCGGTGTGCTGGTCCATGTGACTTCGAGTCCGCTCGTGATCGTGTCAGCGCCTTTGCCGGAGCCGAATTGATTGCGCCAGCCGAGGCCCTGTTCCTCCAGCGATGCAGCTTCGGGATCCGACTGCACATTTTCCGCCGGGCCTGCGCCGTGCGTTTTGCCGAACGTATGTCCGCCCGCGATCAACGCGACCGTTTCTTCATCGTTCATGGCCATGCGGCCGAATGTGTCGCGAATATCCTTTGCGGCAGCGATCGGATCCGGCTTGCCGTCGGGTCCCTCGGGATTGACGTAGATAAGTCCCATCTGCACGGCGGCGAGTGGATTCTCGAGATCGCGCGTGTGTGGAATCTCGCTGTCGTCATCCTTTACGAGTGTGCTGTGAGGATCATCGACACCAGGCGATCCCTGCGAGTACCGAACGTCACCACCGAGCCATTTTGTTTCAGCGCCCCAATAGACGTCGTTGTCCGGCTCCCATGTGTCGGGGCGTCCGCCGGCAAAACCGAAGGTTTTGAAACCCATTGTTTCCAGCGCGACGTTGCCAGCAAGGATCAGCAGATCAGCCCAGGAAATCTTGCGTCCATACTTTTGCTTGATGGGCCAGAGCAGGCGGCGGGCCTTGTCGAGGCTGACATTGTCGGGCCAGCTGTTGAGCGGGGCAAAGCGTTGTTGACCGCGCCCCCCGCCGCCGCGGCCGTCGCCCGTGCGATAGGTTCCGGCACTATGCCACGCCATGCGGATGAAGAGCGGCCCATAGTGTCCGAAATCCGCAGGCCACCATTCCTGCGAGTCCGTCATCAGCGACGCGAGATCCTTCTTCAAGGCCGCGTAATCGAGGCTCTGGAATTCCCTGGCATAATCAAAGCCTTCGCCCATCGGATTGGACTTGGAGGAATGCTGATGCAGGAGTTCCACCTTGAGACGATCCGGCCACCAATCCTGATTGGTTGTCCCGGGGCGGGATGCGCGGTGATCCTTGCTGCCATTGCCATTGGTTGCCTGAAATGGGCACTTCGATTCAGTAGACATGTGTATTCAACGTTTTGACTAAAGCGGAATGAGAACACGTTGCCTGGGATCCTGGAAATACTTTTTCCTGCGCTGGCCATAGGCCGTTCCTATTGGGGGCGATTTTCACGCAGTTGCGGGACCCCAAGCCGCTGAGTGGTTGAATCCTGCCCAGGTTCGTTCAAAATGGCGGCGATCCAATCGAACTATGAAATCTCGATCAACAGCGCAACCTTCGAAGCAGCCCGACGATCTCCTTCACACTTTGAAGGATCGCTTCGAGAAAAACATGAAACGTCATCAGGGTGTCGCGTGGTCTGGCGTTCAATCGCGCCTGGAAGCAAATCCCGCGAAACGTTCGTCGCTGCAGGAAATGGAGCGCACAGGCGGTCAACCGGATGTCGTCGGCCACGATAAAAAGTCCGGAGAATACATCTTCTTTGATTGCTCTGCGGAAACGCCCAAAGGCAGGGTCAGTGTTTGTTATGACCGGGAAGGGTGGGAGTCGCGGAAAGAGCATCGTCCAAAAACGTCCGCCATGGAAATGGCTGCCGAGATGGGGGTGGAACTTCTGACGGAGGAACAATATTTCGAGCTCCAGAAGCTCGGTGAATTTGATCTAAAGACATCGAGCTGGGTGAAGACACCAGCGGACATCCGCAAGCTCGGCGGCGCCCTGTACTGCGATCGCCGTTACGGGCGCGTCTTCGTAGGACACAATGGCGCGCAGTCGTACTACGCCGCCCGCGGGTTTCGTGCGTCGCTGAAAATCTGAATTCGCTCTGTATCGAACCGGTCGGAAACTCTGCAAATGCATTTCAACCTTAATCGCCCCTTTTTCGTCGCGGGCTTGGTCGTCGCGATATCAATCACCACACAATCCGTGGCTCAATCGGAGACTGCGAAATCAAACGCGCAGTTGGCGATTCCCCTGGAACAGTCGGCCAGCCGTGGCATTGTCACGCGCGACCCGTCCAGCATCGTGAAATGCGACGATGAGTTTTGGGTCTTCTACACGGGACGCGGCGTGCCGTCGTATCGTTCCAGGGACCTGGTGAATTGGCAGCGCGGCCCGGCTGTCTTCAATACGGCACCTGAGTGGATTTCCAAGGCCGTTCCCGAAAATCGCAACATGTCGTTTTGGGCGCCCGACATCATCAAGGTGGGTGGCCGGCACCTTCTTTATTATTCCGTGTCGTCTATGGGGAAGATGACATCGGCGATCGGCCTCGCAACGACGCCCACGCTGAACCCGGACGATCCGGCCTACCAATGGACAGATGAAGGCATCGTGGTGCAAACCGTGGAAGGCCAGCCCGGCGACGCTTACAACGCGATTGACCCGGCATTGTTCCAGGACAAGGACGAAAGCCTCTGGATGACGTTTGGTTCCTATTGGACTGGGCTCAAACTGGTTCAGCTGGATCCAAAAACCGGGAAGCGATTGTCGTCTGATTCCAAACTGCATTCGGTCGCCTACAACCGGTCCATTGAAGCCGCGTTCCTCTGCCGGCGCGACGATTACTACTATTTGTTCGTCAACTGGGGATCATGCTGCCAGGGGACAAACAGCACCTACAATATCCGTGTTGGGCGCAGCAAAACCATCACAGGACCTTACCTGGATAAAGCAGGGATGAGCCTGATGAACAGCGGTGGCAGCTCCTTTCTGCCCACGGCCAACGGTCCATTGATCGGTCCCGGCCACGCATCCATGCTGACTGCGAACGGAAAGGACTGGTTCGTATGCAAATTTGAAGGGGACATCGGCATGGGCGGGCAAGCGACGCTCGCGATCATGCCGCTGCGCTGGACCGAGGCGTGGCCCGAGGCCACGGTTCATGACGTAAAACAAAATTCCGCCGATAATTCCATGACGCAGTAGGCAGAAGAAATGAGTGCCCTCTATTTCACACAGGAGAGGTTCCTGGATGACGCGACGATTACCGGAATTGTCGGCGAAATGAAACGCAGCCACGCTGCAGCGGCGCCCGTTTATGGGCAGGCAAAAGCCGGTGGAACGGTGAACCCCCACGTCCGCAAGGTTTCACGTCTCTCGATGTCGACTGCAACCCGGGACAAGATTGTGTCTCTGCTCATGGAGGCAAAAGACGCGCTGTCGATGCACTTCGGCGTCGCACTTAATCACTGCGAGGAACCTCAATTTTTGCGCTACGAGACTGGCGATTTTTTTGTCGCACATCAGGACGGCAACACCCCATTGGTTTACGATCACACCCGATTTCGGAAAATCTCGATCAGCATCTGCCTTTCACAGCCGGGCGACGCTTCCGATCCTGGCACCTATGGCGGAGGAGATCTTGTTCTGTATGGCAAGCCGATGGAATCGGGAGAACGCGCCGTCCAAGGCCGGGGCACACTGGTTGCATTTCGTTCCGAAACGACGCACGAGGTGCTGCCGGTGTCACACGGTGAACGCTATGCGATCGTCTCCTGGTACCGCAGTGATAACCGGAAATGAGATACAGGCTCTATTCAGCCGCGCCTGCGAAGACTCCATTCACGAACCGATAGGTTGCGACGAGTTTCCCGCTGCTGTCCCAATGACGCGCAGGCCCATCAGCAACGTTGCCATAAAAGTTCCGTTTCAGGTCGCGCGCCTCGGGCCTGATATTCCACTGCGACTCAATCTTCTTTTGTCCGTTCGGCCAGAAATGAGTCCAGGTTGCGCGGTTGTTCTTCATATCCCGCCGCCATGTCCAAATTGTTTTGCCATCCGCTGACCAAAACGTTTCAGCGCCCACTTTGCGCCCATTGACATACGTTGCCAGGTGCTGCTTCGCGCCGTCCTCAAAATAATCGACCTGCTCTCCATGAAGCAGATAACGGCCGCTCGGGGTAATTCGCGCACT